>Ga0070754_10003265_pt1 | contig 11524 bp, 6 predicted proteins | sample VirMetDEL_Sep_01_FD_75181 | JGI IMG/M metagenome (GOLD analysis project Ga0070754, IMG submission 75181) | Aqueous microbial communities from the Delaware River and Bay under freshwater to marine salinity gradient to study organic matter... | ecosystem: Environmental > Aquatic > Marine > Coastal... | reverse complement strand
TTTGAAATGAGAAGTGATGTTTCTTACACAAATAATAAAATTTATATTAATGGTGTGGAACGATCTCTTCAGCAATTGACTGACGTTGGAGATCCTTTAAATTCATGGAATCCAGTTTTGACACCCGGTATGTTCCAGATTCTCTATGATCCTTATAAATTTGCAAAAATTATAGATAATGACACTTGGAATGGGAGAGTATATTCACAACAAGGATATACTACTGCATTTATGTCATGGTCAACTCAAAGTATTTCTGGTGAGGCTATGGCAGGATTAACTACCAATCCAACTGCCGCCACATCTTTTTCTACTATAGATTATGCCTGGTATTATGATACTGGTGGAGCTCCATTACAAATTGTTGAGAAGGGCATATCTATAGGATCTTATGGATCATATGGATCATATGATACAAATACAGTAACATCAATAATTTATGATGGAGAAAAAGTCAGATATTATAAAGATGGTGTGCTTCAAAGAGAAATTGATCCAACTCATGGATCAAATCCTCTTCATTTTTCTTCTTCTACGTATAGCACAGGTAAAACTTGGTCAGCAAATTTCTGGGAATATACGAATGATACTACCAGAACAGAAAGAGTCGAAAATAGAAACTTTGATGATGGTTCTGGAACAATTTCTAATTATTCATATGAAATGCCAATGGAACTCTCATTGTTTAGAGTTTACAACAGAGCATTGACACAAGAAGAAATTAATATTAATTTTGAGGAGGTCCGATCCAGATTTAACCTCTAACCAGTTTCTTGACCGGCACAGTTGACACCTTCCTCAGAATCCCTTATAATATGGGGGTAATCAACAGAAGACCATGAACAACACTGCCGAGTACGTCGAAGGTATCGTGATCGACATCTGCTCTCGTTCTTTCCTCCTCTTGAGTGATCAAGGTGATGAGAAGTTTGTTGAGTGTGAAACTGTTGATCAATTTATGAGTGTTCTTGAGGTTGTGACTGCGAACCTTGATGAAGATCAAATTGAGTATGCGGAACTTGCTATTGCATGATAAATAAACTAACTATGGAAGTTTACACAGTGAAAGAATGGGAAGATAACTTTGATGCTCTCCTAGAACGTGTGGAAAATGGAGAGCACATTGGTGTCATAGACGGAGAAGGAAGAGCAGCGGTTATGATGCCTTATGATGATGAACTTTTCCGAATATACACTGAGAATAATAACGAAGCATCGTAGTTCATCATCTGGGAGTATAGCTTAATGGTTAGAGCGCCCTGCTTATAACGGGGTAGTCTGGGTTCAACTCCCAGTACTCCTATTGCTCCTTTAGCAATCTGGTGAATGCAGCGAACTCATAATTCGCCTGAGGCGTGTTCGATCCACGCAAGGAGCACTTGGCAATCAGTAGCATTTGTGCTATGATTGTCATATCGGGTGAATAGCTCAGCGGTAGAGCATCTCCTTTACACGGAGGCGGTCGGGGGTTCGATCCCCTCTTCACCCACCTACAACTTGGGAGCGTGGCGGAATCGGTAGACGCACCAGACTTAAAATCTGTTGGGCATTATGCCCGTGAGAGTTCAAGTCTCTCCGTTCCTATTATTAACATAAAAAACATGGATGATCTAAAAATTTACTGTCACACTCAAGAAGATCAGTCAATTATGTTTGACTTCTTGTTTGAAATCTATCGAAATAATATTGAGTATTGTACTTGGGAACCTGACGGTGATATTGAACAGGGTGGAGAGTCTGAAGGAACTTGGGGCATGTTTATTGATAACTTTCCTTATCCAGAATTGTGGGATAAGGTAGTTGAATTCCTTGAAAGCGAAGATTCTTGGGCATTAGAGGATGATGTAGAGATGGCACTGGGTGATGGAACTATTTCGTATCCACCACTCACTGAAGATTGAATCTTAATTGTAGGGAGTATCCATAAATACAATTAAACCAAGATGTTATGTCATACACAGTAAGCACAACACACTGTTGGTATAACGAAGGGAAAATGATTGTCAAAATGTATTTTTTGAATAATGTTCCTTTCACATTTGACGAAATGCCAGATGGGCACTTATATGATAGAGATCTTGTAGAAGAAGCAAATAAAAATGAGAGTTATGAAGTGGATGATGTATATAAAGGTTCAAATTATCTAATTATGGAGCAGGCACATCCATGTTTTGACCCTGTAGATATAGAAAATCCTGAAATCCTACCTGAAGATTTGATTGGATTTTATGCAGACGAGGAAGATTTTCTGGGATAAATAAAACATAGAAATCCCCCCAGAAGTTGTAATACCATGCCTCTGAATAAACTAGATAATTTTATCAAGAACACTGAAGGACGTATTTTATATGTAAGTCCAGCAGATTTGGACTCTACGGATAGTATTGATAATACAGGTAACTCTCTTGCAAGACCCTTTAAAACGATTCAGAGGGCACTCTTAGAATCTGCAAGATTTTCTTATGTAAAAGGAACTAGTAATGACCTGACAGAAAGGACTACTATTCTGTTGATGCCTGGTGATCACTTAGTTGATAATAGACCGGGATTTAAATTATATAAAAATACTGCTGGAAATACTGCTCTTGTAGTTCCACCTGGATATAGTCATACTGGATCTGCTCCGCCAACAGGCACCGAGACTGCTTCAGCAGAACTTAATTTAGATTTAGACACTTCTTTTGACTTAACAAAAGAAAATAATGTTCTTTATAAGTTTAATAGTATTCATGGTGGAGTTATTGTCCCTAGAGGCACTTCAATTGTTGGTCTTGACTTAAGAAAGACCAAAATTAAACCATTATATGTTCCAAACCCAACTGCAAGTTACGAAGATACTCCTGAAAGTGCCATCTTTAGAATTACTGGTGCATGTTACTTCTGGCAATTCTCATTCTTTGATGGGGATGAAAATGGGTTAGTTTATACTGATCCATCTGATTTTAGTTCAAATAACAAATCAAGACCATTATTCTCACACCATAAACTTACCTGCTTTGAATATGCAGACGGTGTAAATAATGTCCCTATCGGTGATTTTGATACTGAGTTGACCGACTTGGATATGTATTATGGAAAACTTTCAAATGCATATGGCACTGCATCTGGAAGTCCTGATAGAGATATTGATGATAAATATCCAACAAAACCAGATGGATTTGCAAAACAGCGTCCAGAATGGGAAATTGTTGGAGCGTTTGCTACTGACCCGATTAGTATTGCATCAATTACTGCAGGGGATGGAAATGTTGCTAGTAATACTGTAACTGTAAATACTGCAGTAGATCATAATCTGACAGAAGGAACACCTATTAAAATTCGTGGTGTTGATGTCTCAGATTATAATATTTCAACAAAAGTTGCAACTGTAAGTACAGATAACCCAAGACAATTTACATATCAATTACCAAGATTCAGAGAAAACTTACCAGTTGGTACTGCTAGAGTAGACGCTTCTAATGCAGAAGTTGTTATTGAAACTGATACTGTCACTGGAGCATCTCCATACATCTTTAACATCTCTCTGAGATCTGTTTATGGTCTAAATGGAATGCAGGCAGATGGTGCAAAGGCAGACGGTTTCCGTTCCATGGTCGTTGCACAGTTCACTGGGGTATCTCTTCAGAAAGATGATCGTGCATTTGTAAAATATGATAAAACTTCAAGATCTTATAATAGTATTGAAATTTCTAAGGTAACAGGATCAGAACTTTCATCTGGATCTTCTTCTATTAATACTGCAAAAGTTTATCACCTTGATTCTGAGGCGATTTATAGAAATGGATGGGAACAAACTCACATAAGAATTAAAAACGATTCTATTTTACAGATCGTTTCTGTTTTTGCAATTGGTTATAACAAACACTTCAATTGCGAAAGTGGTGCTGATGCTTCAATTACAAACTCTAACTCCAACTTTGGTCAGTTATCACTCGTTTCTGACGGATTTAAGAAGAAGGCGTTCGCAAAAGACAATAAGGCATTTATTACAAATATCTTTACACCACGATCAATTGAAACTGAAGAAGAAGATATTGACTGGTTGAACATTGATGTTGCTGTAACAATCAATAAGAATTTAAATGATAGACTCTATCTTGCAGGTTTTGTCTCCGACGATAGCATTCCACCTATTTTAACACAAGGTTATCGTGTTGGTGCTAAAGTTAATGATAAACTTTATGCCAAAATCAATGAGGTAGAGTATTCTGCGGATATTAGATTTATTGATCAAAATAACTCTGAATATACATCATCTAGAGCACTGGCAGTTAATAATGTATCCGATACTAAATTAGATTTTGGTCAACTACCACATTTAGCTAAGGGAGAGAAAGTTCTCTTGATTAGTGATTCTGGAGACTATCCAGAAAATATTGTTCCTCACCAAGTTTATTATGCAATTACATTTGATACCAGTGGATCAAATGCTAATAAGATTGAATTGGCATCAACAAAAACTGATGCAGAAAATGGAAACGCAATTAAAATTTATGGCGGATCTGACCTAAAGATTGTTAGTAGAGTAACAGATAAAATACCAGGAGAAGCAGGGCACCCAATTAAATGGGACGGAAGCGTAAATCGTTGGTATATTAAGACCACCAGCGCCAGTGCTTTATACACTGCAATTACTACTGCAGGAGTTGGTGCATTTGAAAACGGAGAAACTGAACCTACTTATATTAAGAGAAGACCAGATCCAAGAAGTTTGGATGAAAAAATTTATAAGTTCAGAGTTGTAGTTCCTAAAGAATTGCAAAATGGTAAAACACCAGAAGCTGGATTTATTTTGCAAGAATCTAGTTTTACAAACTTAAGAAATAATGAAGATTTCCGGGCTACTAATGTAGCAGATGGATTTCAAGAAAATAATGCAACTGAAAAGCAAAAAATTACTCTTAATGATTATGAATTTGAAAAGAATCCACGATTCATTTCTACATGCACTTTTGACTCTACTACTAATATAGTAACAATTGAGACAGAGTTACCTCATAATATGAGAGTGGGAGAGAAAGTAATTATTGAAGATGTTACAGATGTATATAATCCATTAGGAGAAGATAATAAAGGATATAATGGAACGTTTGAAATTTCTACAGTAGAACCAAATAATATGGGATTTACTGTTGTAAACAATAATGTACCACAACCTGCCTCTGTATCCAATAATTCAACAGCAAGAAATATAGATCTTCCTCGTTTTAAGAGAAATGATGTACTTTCTAATTTCTACATTTACAGAAATGAAACAATAGCAGAATATATTGAGAATCAGCAGGATGGTGTTTATCACATCTACACCCTGAGGTCTGATGTTGGTATCACTACCGAATTTACAAATCTAAAGTATAGTCAAAATGTAACAGATCTATATCCACAACTTGATAGAGATAATCTTGATGATTCTCCAAAGTCTGCTCGTTCTTATGCATTAAGTTCACCAATTGGCGATGTTCATACGAGTGATTTGAAAAATAGTATTACTAGAGATACTGCAAATGAAATGGTATCCAGATTTGCTAAAGATCTGATTGTTGATAGTGCTGTAGTTTCTGCTATTTCTGGTGTAGGACACACTGATATTACATTTACCAGAAATCACTCATTCAATGGTGCTGTTGTTGGATCTGTTTCAAATTCAGGAACTTTTCAAAATTATGCCGATCAAACTGTATATAATGTTAAACTGTATAATGGTGACAGTACCGGAGCAACTTGGAATGGAGCAACTGTAAAAATTGAATTTGATTCAAATGGTAATTATGATACCAACTCCGTTTCCATTATGTCTCGTGGATCTGGATATACTTATGGTCAGCAACTTTATATAGATGAGAGTGATTTTAGTGGTAGTCCTACCCTTAGCTCAATATACACATTAGATGCTACAAATGGTATTGTCAGAGGATTTGATGATTATATTCAGATAACAGGAAATTCTCAGTATGATGATCAATATTATATGATTAGTGCGATACCTGCACCAAATAGAATTACGGTATTACATCCATCAGCATCTACTCAAGTTGTTCCTGGACAACTTGCAATCCACATCGGAAGAAAAATTGCAGTTAGTTCTTATAATGATACTAATGGAACTGTAACTTGTTCTCAACCACATGGATTGGTTAAGGGAAATAGATTTAGATTTGTAGATTCTTCTGGTAATAGTCTTGGAGACTTTATTGTCAATACCAAAACATCTCCAACAGTATTCACGATTGATATAACTGATGGAGGTCCTTCTGGAACAGTTGACAATACATCATTTGTCCTTAAGCATTATATGTCAGCAAATGATGCTGTTTCTGATGCCAGCCAAGAAAGTATCGCTGCAAGAGGAAATACTTTCTATGGAGGAGATTGTATAAAATTATCTGCCGATCTTCTTCCTCTGAATACAGATGCTCTTCTTAGAATTAATGGACAGGATCTTCCTCAAACACGTCTTACTGTAACTAATCTTGATGCGAATAATACTGATGGTATTGAAGAAAGATTCCCAATGGGAACTTATATTCAAATTGATAATGAATTAATGAGAGTTGCCAATAACAATCTTATTGGTAATGATCTGATTGTTATACGTGGTGTTTTGGCAACAGAAATTCAGCAACATGCTTCAGGATCTTTGATTAAGAAGATTAATCCTGTTCCTATTGAGTTCCGTAGACCCTCAATTATTCGTGCTTCTGGTCATACATTTGAATATCTTGGATATGGTCCTGGTAACTACTCTACGGGTCTTCCCCAGGTTCAGGATAGAACTCTTACTGAAAGAGAAGAATTCCTCACACAGGCGCAGGAAAGGAGTGCTGGCATTGTTGTTTATACTGGTATGAACAACAAAGGTGACTTCTATATTGGTAATACCAAGAAGTCATCTGCAACTGGCGAAGAAACATCATTTGATACTCCAATTCCAACAGTTGCTGGTGAAAACGCCGCAAGATTGAGTGCAATTTTTGATGAAGTTACTGTTAAAGAAAGAATTGTTGTTGAGGGTGGAGACTCTGGTCTGATTCTCTCACAGTTTGATGGTCCTGTTACCTTTAACAAAGAAATCAGAGTCAAGAATAACCTTACTATTGGTGATACAAACTCTGGTGTCTTGAAGGTTAAAAATAATACAGATAGCACCTCAGTAACAACTGGTTCTGTTCAGATTGCAGGTGGTGTTGGTATTGGTAGGAGTGTGCATATTGGAGGAAACCTGTTCCTCCCCGATAATAGGAAATTACACTTTGGTGATGATAATGACCTTGCGATTTATCATAACGGAACAGATACTATATTTGATAATAAAACGGGAGATATTATTCTTCAAACTATTGATACAGGAACTGATACTGGTGACGATATTATTATCAAAGCAGGGACAGGTAAAACTTCCATCTTTGCACACAATAATGGTGCGGTAGAATTGTGGGATAATGGTAGTAAGAAATTTGAAACAATCTCAAATGGTGTTAAAGTCACTGGAGAACTTCAGGTAACTGATGACATTACAGCATTCTATTCTTCTGATGAAAGGTTGAAAGATAACATTCTTCCTATTCACGATGCTCTCACAAAAGTAATGAAGATAGGTGGTTACACATACAATTGGAATGAAAAATCTGGCAAAAAAGGTCCAGATGTTGGTGTAATCGCACAAGAAGTTGATATGGTAGGTCTTCCAGGAATTGCCACAACGAGAGATAATGGTTACATGGCAGTGAATTATGAGAAACTTGTTCCTCTTCTTGTTCAATCAGTTAGAGAACTTAATGGTAAGGTTGATAGAATGAAACAAAAGATTAAATCATTGGAACAACAATTATCCGATAAATAACTCTAAAGCTTATAGTAATGGCAAGCAATTATAGAAAGTCATTTAACTTCAAGAATGGAGTACAAGTTGATAATGATAATTTTATTGTAGATCCTCTCGGTAAAGTGGGAATCGGAACAACGGTTCCCACTCAATTCCTTGATGTTTATGGTAATAATGATGGTGCTGTCCAAGTTCAAGGAAAAGTTGAAGTTACTGGACTTACAACTGTAACTAACTTATATGCTGGTGTTGGCACTATTCGTAATTTAACTGGCACTGGTTCGAGTATAGGAATTGGCACTTTTAATCAGTTAAAGGTGGGAAATAGTCCTGTAGTAAACAATTTAATTGGTTATGCATATACTGCATGGATTACTGATGATGGTGGAGTTGGATTAAGAACTGATAGTCTTGTTGGAATTGGCTCAACCACAAATTCCAACTATGCTTTATTGATTGGTTCTGTTCCAACAGATGAAGGCGTGAATGGTATTGGATTCACAGACGGAAATATTGAAGCGACTGGTGTCATTACTGCTACAACATTCGTTGGTTCATTAACAGGTGTTGCTGCGAGTGCGACAATTCTTGAAACATCAAGAACATTTGAAATTATTGGCGATTTAGAGGGAGCAGCAATTTCTTTTAATGGTTCTGATAATGTTTCTATTGCTAGCACATTATCATCATCATTTAGTGCAGAGACGACAGGAATTATTACTGCTAATACTTTAAGTGGTATTCTGACAGCAAGTTCTGGTTATATTGGAGATGCTGAAGTAAAAAATCTAGATCAAGTTACTGGAGGAATTGCGACTTTCGTTAATATTGATGGTTCTTATGGTAATTTTGATAATCTTGATGTAGGTGTAGGAACTGTAAAAACTTTAATTGCAGATAATAGTGCTCAGACGACCACAACATTTACGGTTCGTAATACAAATGCTACTGCAGATACATCTGAAATAAGTATTGGAAAATCGGATACTAGTGGCAATCAAAGTGCCAAAATTTCATATACAAGTGATGGTGGAAAATTAGATATTAGAAATTATGATATTGGTGATATTACTGTAACTTTACATGATGGAACTGCAGCAGGTGTTGATACTGGTAGTTTCAAAGTAAATTATAAAGACAGTAATCTATTTGAAATAAGTTATGATGGACTCGTTTCTATAGCAAACACTTTTGATGTTGATGGTAAAATCATTGTTGGTGATGGTATAGAAGTCAGTGGAGGTGTAGTAACTGTAACATCTGGAACCGATAGTTATACCTTAGATCCATCAAATCCTCCAGTTAATGCTGGAGATTCTTTGAATATTGCTACAGGTGTCAGCACAATTCATCATCTTAAAACTGCTAGAATTTTAGTTAAAGAAGAAGGTAATGCTTTAGAGGTTGGTTTTAATACTACTTTTGAGACAGCATTAGTTGAAATTGCACAAAATCAACTAGATGTTGGATATAATGGAGGTATTAGCACATTTCCATACACTATAAATTTGAATAGTACTAATGTTGTTTCTGCTGGAGGAAGTTTAGGTGGTAAAATAACAGCAGATAGAATTGAAGCAGTTGGTGGCGAAAGTAAAATTATTATACCATTTTCTATAGAAAGACTAGGAACAATATCTCTTAATTCTAATATAATTACGGGAATTAATACAACTGATATAAGGGTTGGTTGTGCTATTACGAGTAGTAATACTAGTGCTTTTAATGTTTTTGGAGATGCAGATCCTCTTACTACTATCACAAATATTGGTCTCGATGAAATAACAGTTTCTAATAATTCTTTAGTGGCTGTTACTAATGAAACTTTTACTATATCTAGAGTAGGTGTTGGAACAACACATTTCAAGGGAAATATTGACAATAGGTCCAGAGCAACTAATCTTGGAATTACTACAATATCTGGAGATCTTATTCTTCAAGGTGCTGTAGATCCTGCATCTAACAATCCCTTAGGTGGAGAAATTGCACCTTCCTTTTATATCGACACAGAAGATCCTAATAGGGATAGTTTGGCAGCCAAATTTATATACATTAGTAATCAATATGGAATAGGAATTGGAACAACTACATTATCACCATATCATACACCAAACTATCATATTATTCAAGATGGTAGAAATCTATTAACAAAATCAAATTCTACAACCACAGTTAGTGGAAAATTACTTGTCAGAAGAGCAAGTGATCAACGTGTCATAGAAGCAGGTAACGGTGGTACCACTAACGTTGGCCCCATCAGTCTCATACAGAATTTCAATGCAGATGGACGCCAAGATCCGAGAGCAGGAAGTGACGGAATTGATGCTTGGTATGATCGTGATGTTGATGGTGAGACTTTAATATCACCAGACCATGGAATACCGTACTTCCATCCAGGAAAAAATATTGATATTGATACTGTAACAACATCCATGATTTTTGATGGAAGTTTATCAATTGTTGCTTTCCCACCAAGAAAATCTCCTGGATACGGTGCTAACAGTGGTAATGACGCATATGACCAGGGTAGTCTTGCATCAGATTCAACTGGCAGAACAGTAGATCCAAATACATTGGATACTAATAGCACCAGATTGACAATGGTTGGTATCAACACATATCTCCCAAGATGTGTAGTTGACTTTAGTGGTGCTAGTCCCACCATTAACTCTTACATGTTGCTTCCTTCATTAAGTAGCACTGATATTGCCACTATGGCAGGTATGTATCAGAACGCTAGTGATGCTGCTGATGATAACAATGGAGTTAGAAATGCTAAGAGATTAACTCCAGATGGTGTTCCTGGTGGTGCTTTACTTTATAACACAACTACAGATCAAATTCAAGTTAGAGATACTGCATCATCATTCAGAACACTTGGTTCTCCTCAGGTTGCATCTGGAGAAGTTACCGGAGAAGTCCCTCACACTTCAAGTGAAGCAACGACTGGATTATCAGCTTCTATCACTTTGAGATCATCAACCAGTAAGGTTATGGTACATGTCACACAACCAGTCTTTAGTGAAGAAACCATTGGTCAAATTATTTTGAAGAGAACAATTGGTGCAGTGACAGAGACATTAATCACCACTAATTATGGTGCTTATGAAATCAACAATGTTGAAATTAGAAGTTGTGCTACTGCCTCTATTTCTTATTTGGACACTCCTGGAGGCACGGGTCCAGTTACATATGAAACATTTGGGATCGTGGTGGCTGGACAAACTAATTTCTATTCCAACGCTGCATACGAAGGAAGCAGTATAGTTGATAGAACTTCACACATCACATTAATGGAAATAGAATAGACATAAGTTCCAAAGACTTGACAAGACTCTAAAAACCCTGTAGACTACCTTTGTCTGGGTTGAAGATGAGAGTCTAAGCCACTTTGAGAACCGTCTACTGGGTCGCACCAGGGACGGTTTTCTGCTATAATACATGTATTGAGACGGAGGGCACTTGACCATCACTTTGCGACCCCATCAGCGTGAAGCAGTTAATGCGATGTGGCAGAACAACAAAGGTCAGGTGATCATCCCTACGGGTGGTGGCAAGACTATTTGTATGATTGATGATGCCATTACTAACATGGAAGTCAGGCATCACGGGCAAACTTTTGTTGTTGTTGCTCCTCGTATTTTGCTTGCTGAGCAACTTTGTTCTGAGTTTCTTGAGTTGGTTACTCCTTCTCATAATGCT
>Ga0070754_10003264_pt1 | contig 11527 bp, 8 predicted proteins | sample VirMetDEL_Sep_01_FD_75181 | JGI IMG/M metagenome (GOLD analysis project Ga0070754, IMG submission 75181) | Aqueous microbial communities from the Delaware River and Bay under freshwater to marine salinity gradient to study organic matter... | ecosystem: Environmental > Aquatic > Marine > Coastal... | reverse complement strand
CGTTCTGGCTGCCTGCCAGTTGCCGAAAGACCCCGAAAACACCACTGATATTGTGGAAGGTGCCGTGCTGAAGGTCGGCGCGTTGCAAGATCCTTTGCCGGATCAAGACCTGCAGGCGGTGACATTGATCGCCGCGGCACTGGATGCCGAAATCGAATGGCATCGCGAGAACCCGCACCAGATGCTTGACGCGCTTGAGGGGGGTAATCTGCATCTGCTGGCGGGCGGGATACCGAAAGATTCACCGCTGACAGAGCATACGGGCATGACCAACCCCATCGGATATGTGACCGTCGGGGCCGAGCGTCCCGAACGGGTCTTGCTGCTGCGGCGCGGCGAGAACCGGTTTCTCATGCGGTCCAATATGGCGCTGCGTCCGCTGACGCGGGAGGCGCAGGAATGAACCGCTACCCCCCGCTGCCGCAAGAGATCGCCGACAAAATCGCGAAAGCGCGTCGGTTGGAATGGTGGACGCTGTTCTGGCTGGTCACGATCATTTTCGTGATGTTCATGGTCATGGGATCAAGTCAGGCGATGCAGGCGGCGTGGATCGAAGACACGCTATCGCTGTTGCCGCCGATCCTGTTCCTGATCGCCGCGCGGCTTGAACGGATGCCACCAAGCCCGAAGTATCCCTTTGGCCTGCACCGTATCGGGACCCTGGCCTTTGCCCTCTCGGCGGCGGCGCTGACCTTGATGGGCGGCTATCTGGTGTATGACGCGGTGGTCACGTTGGTGCGGCAGGAACATCCCACCATCGGCAGTATCGAACTGTTTGGCACCGAGGTCTGGATGGGCTGGTTGATGGTGGCGGCATTGGTCTATTCGATCATCCCGCCAGTGATCTTGGGCCGCAAGAAGCTGGCCATCGCGCCCGACATTCAGGACAAGGTGTTGCATGCGGATGCTGACATGAACGCCGCAGACTGGAAGACCGGCGTTGCGGGTATTCTGGGGATCATCGGTATCTCGATGGGGTTCTGGTGGGCCGATGCCGTAGCTGCGGGGTTGATCGGACTGGACGTGTTGAAAGACGGTGGGCGCAATCTGCGTATCTCGGTCGCGGAGCTGTTGGACGGTGCGCCGCGCAAGCTTGGCTCTGCCGAGCGTCAAGATCTGGCGGATCGTGTTCAGAAAGGCATGGACGGCGCGCCCGTCGTCAAGCTGCGCGAGGCCGGACGCTATCTGCACGTGGTGATCGGTGACGACGACGAATTGCTGCCCGATGCGACGCGCGCGAAAGAGCTGGTCGGCGAGGATGACGCCTGGCGCGTGGTCACCCTGAGCGTGAAGCCCGAAAACTAGGCTGCCCCGGGACCGTTGGATTTTTTTCTACATTTATTCGCGTTTTCAGCGACGGAATTTTCAGGGCCCACGTTAAATGGCTTAATGACCTGATCTGGATAGTTGGAATAATGCGGAAATTTGTGAGTTTGCTGGTGGCCGTCGGGCTTTTGTTCGGGGCTTATGCCATCACCTTTGGCCTGCCCGGCACGGATGCCACAAGCGAGGCTGCGCAGCCTCAATCCGCGGCGGGCGGGCGCCCTGCAGGTGGCCCCCCTGGGGGCGGACGTGCACGGGGGGCGACTTCGGTGGTGACGACCGCGCTGGAACAACGACCCTACGAGGTGACTTTATACGCGACGGGCACAGCATCCTCTTTGCGCAGTGCGGATGTGGTGACTGAAACCGCCGGTACAGTGGTCGAAACCCGGCTGACCGCGAACCGCGACGTTGAACAGGGCGAGGTCCTTGTGCGGTTGGATGCGCGGACCCAAGAGTTGAACCTTGAAATCGCGCGCGCCAATCTGCAGCAGGCGACCGATACGGTCGACCGCTATGACCGGCTGCGGGCCGGTGGCAACTCTACCATTACCGATGTCGCACAGTCAGAGGCGCGCGTGGCGCAGCAACTGGCCGATGCCGAAGTGGGTCTGGCCGAAGTCGCGCTGGAAGACCGCACCATCCGCGCGCCCATTTCGGGGCGTCTGGGGCTTAGCGAGGTTGAGGTCGGCGATATCCTTGGCACCAATGACGTGATTGCAACGATTGACCAGACCGAAACGCTGGTGGTCGAATTCGAACTGCCCGAACGCGCTATCGGTGTCCTAGGGCAGGCGCATGAGGTGCTGGTCTCTACTTCTGCCTTTGTCGGTCGGTCGATCACCGGAGAGATCCTTTCGTTCGACAGCCGGATCGATGCGGTCACGCGCTTGGTCACGGTGAAGGCCAAGATCGACAATGCGGAACGCATCCTCTGGCCGGGCATGACCTTTGCGGTGCGCCTGCTGCATGAAAGCGAACCGCTGCCGGTCTTGCCATCGACCGCGGTGACGTGGTCGCGCATGGGTGCTGCGGTCTGGGTCGATGACGGCGGGACGGCGGTGCGGGTGCCGATCACGATCCTTTACCGTAAAAACGAATTCGTCTGGGTGGAGGCCGACATCGCCGATGGCGCGATGGTTGTGACCGAAGGCGCGCAAAAGCTGCGGGACGGGGCGAAAATCACGGCGGTCGGTGCCGGAACTGAAAAGGCACCGTCATGAGCGATACCCCTGCAAAGCCCCGTGGCGGGCTCGCCGATCTATTCGTCTCGCGGCCGATTTTCGGGATCGTCATCAACCTGCTGATCCTGATCGCAGGCCTCGCGGCGCTTGTGGCTGTGGACGTGCGGGAAATGCCCGACGTTGACCAGCCGGTTCTATCCGTGCGCACCACCTATGAGGGGGCCGTGCCCGCAACCGTCGACCGTGAGGTGACGCAGGTCCTTGAGGATGCGCTGAGTGCGCTTGAGGGGTTATCTTATATGGAATCCACCTCGACCACGGGGTCGAGCCGGATCACCATTGATCTGTCCGAAGGCACCGATGTCGATGTCGCGGCAAATGAGGCGCGCGAGATCGTTTCGTCCACGTTGCGTGACCTGCCCGATGATATCGAGGATGATCCGACCGTGACCAAAAGCGACAGCAACGCGGATGCGATCATCCGGCTGGCGCTGATGGGCGACGCGAGCCTTGATGCGTTGACCGAGCTGGCCGAGGGCGTGGTCTATGACCGGCTGTCCACCATTGACGGCATTGCAGAGGTCACCCTGCGCGGCGAACAACCCAACGAGTTCCGCGTGACGCTGGATATGCCCGCGCTGCTTAGTCGGGGGATGACCCTGTTCGATGTCTCTGACGCGCTGGCAGCGCTGCGTGATGACACGCCGCTGGGATCGCTGGATTCAGATGCGCAAACCTTGGCGCTGCGGGTCGGCAACGCGAATGTCACTGTTGATACCGTGGGCCAGATCCCGATTGATGCGAATACGCGCGTTTCTGACGTGGCTTTCGTGCGGTTGCTGCCGGAAGAGGACGCCGTGCTGACCCGCGTGAACGGGCAGACCGCCGTCGGCATGGACATCACGCGGCAATCCGTGGGCAACACGCTGTCGATCTCGGAAGATGTGGCCGTTGCGGTGGCTGATCTGCAATCGGCGCTGCCTGACGGCGTTCGGCTTTTCGTGACCTCTGACGATGGGACATTCATCAGAGGATCCCTGACCGAGGTGATGAAATCCATCGCTTTGGCGACGGGGATTGTGGTTGTGGTGATCTTTGCCTTTCTACGCTCCCCCCGTGCGGTGATGATCCCGGCGGTGACCATTCCGGTGTCGCTGGTGGGCACGGTCGCCGCGATCTGGCTGACGGGGTTTTCGGTCAATACCATCAGCCTGCTGGCGCTGGTGCTGGCGACGGGGATGGTGGTGGATGACGCGATTGTCGTGATCGAGAATATCGTGCGCAAACGTAAACAGGGGATGGGGGCCTTTGCTGCCGCTGCGGCGGGCACGAACGAGGTGTTCTTTGCCGTGATCTCTACCACGGCGACGCTGGCGGCGGTGTTTATCCCGATCTCTTTCCTGCCCGGTCAGGCCGGTGGGGTGTTCAGCGAGTTCGGTTTTGTGCTGGCCTTTGCTGTCACGCTGTCGTCCATCACCGCGCTGACGCTGGCACCGGTTCTGGCGGCCTTTCTTGATCCGGGCAAATCCGCGCTTGAGGCAACGGCAAAGCCGCAAGGCTGGGCCGGGCGGATGTTTGACACGGTGATGGACAAAGCCATCCGCATGCCGTTGGTGGTGCTGGGGGCGGCGGGGGCCTTTGTGATCGTGGCGGCGGGGGCGGCGGGCACTTTGCCCTCTGCCATCACGCCCGACGAGGATCGCGGGTTCTTTCTGGTACAGGCGCGCGGTGCCTCTGATACCACGATCGACTACCTTGATACCCAGGTTGAGCAGATCGAAGAGATCCTGACCCCCTATCAGGAAAGTGGCGAGGTTACCTCGGTTCAGAGCATCGTTGGCGTCGGCGGTGGCACCAGCGCCTTCATCATCGTGCGGCTCGATGACTGGAGCAATCGCGACCGCAGCCAATCCGCACTGGTCGCCGAGATCAGCGGCAAGCTGGCGCGGGTGCCCGGCGTTCAGGCCTCTGCGCGGGGGACCAACAGTCTCAATATCCGCGGCGGCGGGCAGGGCTTGCAATTCGCGGTGACAGGCAAGGATATCGCGGCGATGACCACGGCAACCGAGGCTTTGGTCGCGGCGATGGCGCAGGATGAGGCGTTTTTGAACCCGCAACTTTCCAACGACGCGGTGCAGGCGCAATACGAGGTCCGCGTTGATCCCGAAATGGCGAGCGTCTTTGGCCTGACAGAGGCCGAGATCACCCAGACTATCGGCGCAATGACCCAAGGCAAGGTCGCCGTCACCGTCTTTGCGGACGAGATCGAGACGGATGTGAATGTCGTGCCCGGTGGCCCGCCAATTGATGACCCATCTGATCTTGATAACATCCAGCTACAGTTGCCGGGCGGTGCCTATGTGCCCCTGTCCGCGGCGGCAGAGCTGGTGCCCGTGGTCAGCCAGTCCACGCTGGAACGGCAGGGCGGGTCGCTGGCGGTATCGGCGCAGGCGAACCTGAACGACGGTATCGATCTTAGCGTCGCGATGACCCGTCTGACGGCGATTGCCGATAGCGTCCTGCCCGACGGGATGGGGATCATCTTTACCGGCGAGGCGGCGACGCTGAGCGACAGCCAGACAGAGATGTATATGGTGTTCGGCGTCGCGTTGGTGGTGGTGTTCCTTGTGCTGGCCGCGCAGTTCGAAAGCATCGCCAGTGCTGTCGTGATCATGCTGACCGTGCCCTTTGGTCTGGCGGCGGCGCTTTTTGCGATCTCGCTCAGCGGTGGATCGTTGAACTACTACAGTCAGATCGGGCTGGTGATGCTGATCGGGGTGATGGCGAAGAATGGTATCCTGATCGTCGAATTTGCCAACCAGTTGCGCGAGGCGGGGCAGGATATCGATAGCGCCATTCGGGACGCGCTGCGTCTGCGGATCCGTCCGGTGATGATGACGATGGTGTCGACCGTCTTTGGCGGCTTGCCGTTGATCCTGACCTCGGGCGCGGGGGCCGAAGCGCGCATCGCCGTGGGCTGGGTGATCGTGGGCGGGCTTGGCTTTGCTACCGTGTTCACCCTATTCCTCACGCCGGTCTTCTACCGCTATGTGGCGGTCTGGGGGGCAGAGCCGGGGATGGCATCAAAACGTCTGACCCGCGAGGCGGCGGTCTAACGAAAACCGCGGGGCCGGTCGCAAAAAACCGGCCCCGCGTTGGTATGCTTCTGGCGGTGCGAAAAGGGTGTTTGCCCCTTCGCCCCGCAACAATCAGTCGATATGGGTGACCAGCGTTTCCGCGGATTTGCGTACCTTTTTCATCGGGGCCAGCCAGTCGGATTCCGCGTCGCGGTAGCCCAGAGGCAGCAGGATCACCGACCGCAGGCCGCGCTCTTTAAGGCCCAGAATCTCGTCTACCTTGGCTGGGTCGAAACCCTCCATCGGGGTGCTGTCGACCTCTTGTTCAGCGGCGGCAACCAGTGCCACCCCAAGCGCGATATAGGCCTGACGCGCGGCATGGGCGTAGTTTACCTCGGCATCGCGGGGCAGGTAGTTGTTTTTCAGGTTCTCGTAATAGGCGCTGAGCAAGGGCAGGTCGCCACGGGCTTCGACATTCAGATCGGTGACCGCGTCGATGCGGTCTTTGGTGTAGTTATCCCACGCCGCGAACACCAGCAGATGTGACCCTTCGGTGATCTGGGTCTGGTCGCTGGCGGCTTTCTGGATCTGCGCCAGCTTGTCGGGGTTGGTTACGACCAGCAGCTCGAAGGGCTGGGTGCCGCTTGAGGTGGGGGTCATGCGGATGGCTTCGACGATGGTGTCGACTTTTTCCTGAGGGACTTTCTTGGACGGGTCCATCTTCTTGGTCGCATAGCGCCAGTTCAACTGCTCTAGTAGGGTGCTGGTTATCGTGATCATCCTGTTTTTGGCCGCCTCGGGGCGGCGTGTGTACCGGCGCGATGTAGGAATCCCCGCACCCCAACACAAGGAGACCGGCGCAATTCGCACCGGTCCCTGTTGGTGTAAGGGCGTCAGGTCAGGGTCAGATCGACCGGCCCGCCCCGTCCCAGTAGGGCGCGCGCAGGCGGGGTTTGAAGATCTTGCCGCTGTCTTCGCGGGGCAGGGCCTCGTGGAAATCGACGATCCGAGGCGCTTTGAATCGGGCCAGTTTGCCGTCAAGGAAATCAAGCACCTTCTGTTTGTCGGCGCTATGCCCGTCGGCCAGTTCAACGGCGGCGACAATCTGTTCGCCAAATTCTGGGTCAGGCGCGCCAAAGACGGCGACATCGCGGATGAAAGGCGCGCGCATCAGCACCGCCTCGATCTCGGCGGGAAAGATATTGGCCCCGCCCGAGATGATCATGTCTTTCTTGCGATCCGTGATGAACAGGAACCCGTCCTCATCCACCGATCCTAGATCCCCGACAGAGAAATGCCCGTGCTTTTCAGCCGAGGCGCGGCTTTCGGGATCGTTGGAATAGTCGAACCCGCCGAAGGCATCCATGCGGGCATAAATCTCGCCCACCTGACCGGCGGGCAGCTCGTTCCCATCGGGGTCAAGGATCATCAGCGTGCCGCCCATCTGCATCCGCCCTGCGGTGCCGGGCCGTGCCAAAGCGTCTGCCGAGGATACCATCGTCATGAATCCGATTTCTGTCGCGCCGTAGCTTTCCCAGAACACCGGCCCCCACCAGTCGATCATCGCTACTTTCAGATCATGTGGCCAGGGTGACCCCGTCGAGACGCAGAATTCCACCGAGGACAGGTCATATTTCGCCTTCACCTCTTGGGGGAGCTTCAGCATCCGGCTCATCATGGTAGGGACCAGATAGATATGGGTAATGCGCTGAGCCTCGATCGTGGCAAGAAAGCTTTCGGGGTCGAACTTGGGCGCGACAAAGGTCGACACGCCCGGGGTGACCAGCGCGGCAGAGGTGAGCGTTGACGGCGCCGAGTGATAGATCGGCGCGGCCGTAAAGAACCGCGAGCCGGGTTTGAGCTGCAACATCTCGGTGCCTACGCGCGAAAGCACCTCTTCAAAGTCGCGCTTGGGCCCGCCCCCCAAACGCCGCACGCCCTTCGGCTTGCCGGTCGAGCCCGAGGTATAGCGCATCAGCGGGCGCATCATCTCGCGCGGGGTGATGGGGTCGGCGGCATCTACCAGCGCGGACCATTCCGGTGTCTCGGGGTCGGTCTTTGCAGCGGCGTCATCAATGCCATAGGCTTGACGCAGCGCGGTATCAGGGGTGACCGCGATGACCGTGCGCCCTTCAAGGGCGGGGCGCAGCGCGTCGATCAGGTCACGGTGGATGATCACGAACTGCGCGCCGCTGTCGTCACAAATGGCGCCGGCCTCTTCTGCCGCAGCGTGCCAGTTCTGCGCCACGATGACCGTGCCGGCCATGGCCGCAGCGCGCATGACCTCGAGCTGGGTCAGATCGTTGCGCATGATCAGCGCCACAGGCACATCAGCCCCCGCCCCCAGACGCGTCAACGCCGCAGCGCCCTGCGCCGCGCGCTGTTCAAACGCCTCTCGTGCAAGCTTGCGATCAAAATCCGCAATCACCGTATCCGACATTAGATGTACTCCCATCGTGCCAATGCCCGCCCGCCACCTTCGGGCGCGCAGGTTGTTTCGTTCCCTTACGCTAAGGTAACCTTACTTTGGGGAAGGGTCCATCGGGGGCCCGTGTGCGACGTTACGGCAGAGCGGATTTCTCTTAGGTGAATCGGCACTTGACGGCTATACCGGAAATATATTCTGTTTTTCACAGATGTCTTGGGAGGGATAATCGTGGATGTACTGATTTCGGTCGTCTTGCCGCTTGGCTTGGCGTTTATCATGTTTACCTTGGGTGTCGGGCTGACACCTGCGGATTTCGCCCGTGTCGGGCAGCGGCCGCTTGCGTTTTTCATCGGGGCGCTGAACCAAAGCATCCTGCTGCCGCTCGTGACCTTTATCTGTGTGCTGGCCTTTGGCATCCGCGCGGAAATGGCCGTGGGGTTCATGATCTTGGCGGCCTGCCCCGGTGGGGTGACCAGCAATGTGATCTCGAAGCTGGCGAAAGGGGATGTGGCGCTGTCGGTGTCGCTGACGGCGGTGATCAGCCTTGCCAGCGTGGTGACCGTGCCGCTGATTTTGGGCCTGTCGATGGGATATTTCATGGGCGATGCCGCGCCCGAGATCGATATCACCAAAACCGCTGTCACCATGTTTGCCCTGACAGTGGTGCCGGTCACGCTTGGCTTGGGGGCGCGGGCGATGGCCCCTGCCGCGATGACCCGGGCCGAGCCTAAGCTAAGCGCGGTGGCGACGATCCTGTTTGCGGTGATCGTGCTGGCGGCGCTGGCGGCGAATTGGGCGCTGTTTGTGGAAAATATCGTGGTGATCGGGCCCGCGCTGCTGGTCTTGCTGGCCGCGCTGACCACCATCGGCTTTGTTGTGCCGCGTCTGCTAGGCCGGTCGGTGACCGAGGCCAAGACCATCTCGGTCGAGACGGGGGTGCAGAACAGTACCCTGGGGATCGCCGTCGCCGCGATCATTGTCGGCGGCGAGGGTGGGTTCACCGCCTATGCGCTGCCGTCGGCTGTTTATGGTATCCTGATGTATCTGATCATCCTGCCCGTCGTTTTGAAATACCGCCGCATCGGCACAGCGTAAGGAGCTTTGCATGAACACCTCTGACGTTATTATCGTGGGCGGCGGTCTGGCCGGACTGGTCGCCGCAGCTGAACTGGCTGATCGTGGGAAACAGGTCACCATCATCGATCAGGAACCCGAAGCCTTTCTGGGCGGGCAGGCCTTCTGGTCCCTTGGCGGGCTGATGCTGATCGACAGCCCCGAACAGCGCCGGATGGGCATCAAGGACAGCCGCGAACTTGCGATGCAAGACTGGATGGGATCGGCGCAATTCGACCGGCCCGAAGACGCGTGGCCGCGCAAATGGGCCGAGGCCTATGTTGATTTCGCCGCAGGCCCGATGCGCAGCTGGCTGTACGATATGGGGATGCGGTGGTTTCCCGTCGTGGGATGGGCCGAACGCGGCGGCAGCTTTGGGTCGGGTCACGGCAATTCGGTGCCGCGCTTCCACCTGACCTGGGGTGTTGGGCCCGGAACAATGGAACCATTCGAACGCCGCGTGCGGGAACATCAGCAGGCCGGTCGCATCACGCTGAAATTCCGCCATCGCTGTTCGCATATCATCATGGAAAACGGTGCCGCGGTCGGTGTCTCGGGCGAGGTGCTGGCGGCGGACGGGGCATCGCGCGGGCAAAAGACCAACCGTGATATCGTGGGCGATTTCGAACTGCGCGCGCCCTCTGTCGTTGTCACCTCCGGCGGGATCGGCGGAGATTTCGAGCTAGTGCGCAAGTCATGGCCGACGGCACGTCTTGGCCCCGCCCCGAAAGAGATGATCGCCGGTGTCCCCGCCCACGTCGATGGCCGCATGATCGCCATCAGCGAGGCGGCGGGCGGCCAGCTGATCAACAATGACCGCATGTGGCACTATACCGAGGGGGTGAAGAATTGGGACCCGATCTGGCCCAACCACGGTATCCGTATCCTGCCCGGCCCGTCGTCGATGTGGTTTGATGCAAAGGGCAACCGCTTTCCCGCGCCGTCACTGCCGGGGTTCGACAGTCTGGGGTCTTTGAAGATGATCCTTGACACGGGCTTTGATTACTCGTGGTTCATCACGACGCAGAAGATCGTGAAAAAAGAATTTGCCCTGTCAGGGTCAGAGCAGAACCCCGATTTCGCCGACAAAAGCTGGGTCAAAGTCTTGCAGCAACGTATCCTGAACAAGGCCGCGACCCCCGCCGTCGAGGCCTTTAAGGAGCATGGCGAGAATTTCGTCGTCGCCCAAACGCTGCCCGAGCTCATCGCCAAGATGAACGGGATGGAGGGGAATGATCTGTTGTCGCTTGATAAGATCGAAGCCGAGATCAGGGCCCGCGACATGCAGGTCGACAACAACTTTACCAAAGACGCGCAGATCATGGCGATCCATGCGGCGCGGAATTATCGCGGCGACAAGCTGCAACGCACGGCCAAACTGCACAAGATCCTCGACCCTGAAAACGGGCCGTTGATCGGGGTCAAGCTGAACATCATCACGCGCAAAACTCTGGGCGGGTTGCAGACCAATCTTGACAGCCAGATGCTGGACGCCTCTGGCACGCCGATCACGGGGCTTTTCGCGGCGGGCGAGGTCGCCGGTTTTGGCGGCGGTGGGTATCACGGGTATAACGCGCTTGAGGGGACGTTTCTGGGCGGCTGCATCTTTTCGGGGCGGCAGGCGGGGCGGGCGGATACCATCGCCTGACCCGCAGGCGCTAATCCGACAGGTATTGCGCCAGATAATGCTCAAGCACTTTGGTCAGCTCTTGCGAATAGGGGCGAGAGCTGCGCCGATCCGCCTGCGCCGCGACCAGATCCTCCATCGCAAGGGAGATCTGGATCGTGGTTTTGGCCACCACCACCGGATCGCCGCCCTGAAACCCGTCGGCACCGCTTTCCCATCTGTTGCATAGAAAGCGGACCAGATCATCGTGGTCGTCATCCTCGATCGCGAGCGGCCCGCGTTTCGTCGCGAAATGCAGCAGCAGCGGGCGGTAGTAGGGATGCCGCGCCAGATAGCTGCGCTGCACATCCAGCACGGCACGCAACCGGTCCCGCCATGTTGTATGGGCGTGCACATCATCAAGGCTGGCGAAAAGCTTGGCGCGTAATTCATTGGCGGTCTGCGAATAGAGCTCAAGCAGCACGTCATCAAGCGTGGGAAAATACCGATAGATAGAGCTGACAGGCACCTCGGCACGGGTCGCGATGGCGGTGGTGGTCAGGTCTTGCAACCGGTTCTCGGCCAGCAGCGCTGCCGTGGCGTTCAGGATGACATGCACGCGGGTCACCGCACGCGACTGGCGCGGCGTTTCACGGGTCCGCAGGGGGCCAAAGATGATCGGGACCATGGGTTTCCCTTTCTGCGCAGCGATGCCGGTTTCGGCAGTCCCTTAACGATAGGGGCGCAGAACCCCAAGCGTAAAGAGAGACGCTGCATCAAGCGACTGCCACGGTCT
>Ga0070754_10003263_pt1 | contig 11531 bp, 6 predicted proteins | sample VirMetDEL_Sep_01_FD_75181 | JGI IMG/M metagenome (GOLD analysis project Ga0070754, IMG submission 75181) | Aqueous microbial communities from the Delaware River and Bay under freshwater to marine salinity gradient to study organic matter... | ecosystem: Environmental > Aquatic > Marine > Coastal... | reverse complement strand
TTCTTCGTCGGCCAGACGATGAAGGCGATGCAGGGCAAGGCCAACCCCGCGGTGGTCAACCAGATCCTCAAGGATAAGCTGGGCTGAACCGACCCGGCGCCTGATCGACGAAACGAACGTGGTCCGCTAGGCCAGGCCGCAGTCACGAACACGGGCTGTCGGAGCGATCCGGCAGCCCAATTTCGTCAGGCGCTGCCGCCTGCAAGGTAGGGGCGTACCAGTTCGCGCACGTCGACCCGCGCTGCGAGCCGCGCCGCGAGCAGCGCGGTGCCGCTGATCTTGCGCTGGACGAACAGCGTCTCGACCGGGGGGATGTGCCAGGTCGACCGGTCGGCGGCCATTTCCATCCCCTGTTCGCGCAGCACCTCGACGAAGCTGCGATCGCCGAAGTCGAACGGGCCGGGCCGGTTCATCTCGGTCACCACGATGTCGATCATCCGGTCGACCAGCGGGCGGTGACGGGCAATGGCTGCCTCGCCCAGGAAGCCCGCTGCCTGCGCAGCTTCGCGCACCGCGTCGCGGTCGCCTGCGAGCCCGGCGGCAAGCAGCGTGCGATAGCCTTCCGCGGTCGCGGGATCGACATCGCGCGTCGCCCCGAAATCGAGCAACACCAAGCGCCCGGTGTCAGGCTGGAAGCGGTAGTTGGCGAAATTGGGATCGGTCTGCATCGCGCCGAATTCGAACAACTCGCGCAGCACCAGCGCGATCAGGTCGCGCATCGCCGCATCACGCGTCTCCTGCGGCGCTTCGCCCAGCGCCTCGATCGGCTGGCCGTCGATGAAATCCATCGCCAGCACGCGTGCGGTGGTCAGTTCGTGCAGCGGGCGCGGGACGATGTAATCGGGATGTCCGTCCAGCCAGTCGGCAAAGCGCGTCATCTGCGCCGCTTCGCGTTCGTAATCGGCTTCCTCGTGCAACTGCCGCTTGGCTTCGCCCAGCAACGGCGCAAGGTCGAGCTCGCGCGGCAGGACGCCCGATACGCGCAGCAGGGTCGCGACATTGTCGACATCGGAATCGATGCTTTCGCGAATGCCGGGATACTGGACCTTGATTGCCACTTCGCGCCCGTCGGGCAGTGCCGCGCGGTGCACCTGCCCGATCGATGCCGCGGCAATCGGGGTGGCGTTGAAGCGCGCGAAGCGGCGCCGCCAGTCGGGCCCCCATTCCGCGTCGAGCACGCTGCGCAATTGCTGCGGCGGCATGCGATAGGCCTGCGAACGCAATTGCGCGAGAATGGCAGTGAGTTCGGCGGGCAGCATGTCGCCCGCATCCATCGAGATCATCTGGCCGAGCTTCATTGCCGCACCGCGCAGGTGCGACAGGCGATCGGCCAGGCGGCCGACATTGCCCGGGGTCAGCAGCAGGTCGCGCATCCGCGGGCGCTCGCCGCGGGCCAGCCGCCGGGCGCCTTCGCCCAGCATGCCCCCGGCAACCCCGCCGGCGAGCCGCCCGAAGGTGCCCAGCCGCGCCGCGCGGCTGCTGGGAATCGCGCGGTGCCGCGGCTTGGGAGGGTCGCTGTCGTCCATGCTGTCCTTCTTCCAAGCCCCGGTGCGGGTGGAAGTTCCGTCCGCTGGCTCAAGCAGGCCAAAGAAAAGGGCGCCGGGATCGCTCCCGACGCCCCTTGCGTCACGGACCGGGCCGATCAACCCTGGCGTTCGCCGGTCAGCGGCATGTCGCCGAAAGCGCCCGCATTGACGGTGCCGGTCATCTGGTCGCCATTGACGGTGGCGGTGCAGTTGAGCGTCATCGGCATCGGGACGGTCATGTCCATCTTCCACTTGAGCGTATCGCCTTCGATCGTGCCGTCGGTGATGTCCATCGAGCCCATGCCACCGGCCATCGAGCCGGTGAAGCTGTTGCCGTCGTCGCTCGGCACGACCGTCAGCGTGCCCTTCTGGTCGCCCATCGGGCTCTTCACGACGGTATCGTAGGTACCTGCTACGGACATGGAAATTCCTCTCTTCGCTTGGGGGTTCAAAGTCCCATTTCAATCGGGCCTGCTGACACGAATGTCAATTAGTCGGTTCCCGCCATTTCGATGCGTTCGACTGCCAGGCCGAGCTGTTCGAGTTGTGGTTCGACGACCGTTGCATCGCCCACCACGACCCAGACGAAACGATCGGGGTCGATCGCTGCGCGGGCTGCGGCATCGAGGCTGTCGGTGGTCTGCGCGCGGAAACGATCGGCGATCACTTCGTAGTAATCGTCGGGCCGCCCGTAGAGCGCATTGGACTGCATCGCGCCGAGGATCGCGCCCGAGGTTTCGAACTGGCCGGGCAGTTCGCCGATCTCGGCCGTGACGATCCGGGTCAGTTCCTCGTCGGTGACGCCGCGCGTATCGAGGAATTCGCCGGTTTCGCGGATCAGTTCGGCCAGCGCATCGCCGGTGCGGTCGGCCTGGACGGGCGCGCGCACGGTATAGGCGACCGCGTTCTCATTGGTCAGCGGGGCGCCGCGTACGCCATAGCTCCAGCCCTTGGTCTCGCGCAGGTTCATGTTGAGCCGGGCGAGGAAATTGCCGCCCAGCGCATTGTTGGCGTTGAGGAAGTCGACATAGGTTTCGCCGCGCGGATCGACCGGAGTCAGCTGCCCGCCATAGATATAGCTCTGCGGCGAATTGGGCCGGTGAACCAGCACGATCCGGCTTTCGGTGGCTGCCTCGGGCGCGTCGGCGAAGCTCTTGGTGCCCTTGGCCGCGGCGGGGGCTTCCCAGTCGCCGAACACGCCATTCAGCGCGCCCACGATTTCAGCCAGCGGCCGGTCCGACACCACGAAGATTTCGCCATTGTCGGGGCGGATCCAGCGGTCCTTGAAGGCGGTGATGTCCTCGCGCGTGATCGCGGTCAGCGATGCGACGGTCCCGCTGTCGGGGCCGGCATAGGGGCTGTCGGCGCCGTAGATCAGCGGTGCCGCAGTGCGCGCGGCAATGGCCGCGGGCGTGCGCAGTTCCTGTTCGACGCTGGTGATGCGCTGCGCGCGGACCCGGTCGATTTCGGCCGGGTCGAACGCCGGGTTGCGCACCATGTCGGACAGCAGTTCGAGCGAGGGGACCAGATTGGCCGACAATGCGGACAGCGTGAAGCTGGACCGGTCGGCGCCGCCACCGAGCGAGATGTTCGCGCCCAGCCGTTCGCTGGTCTCGGCGATCTCGCGCGAGCTCATGCTGGTGGTGCCTTCCTCGAACAGGCTGAGCGAAAGGCCTTCGAGCCCGCGCATGTCCGCCGGATCGGCGCTGCTGCCGGCATCGAAGGACAGCGTGACATAGGTTGCGGGAATGGCGTCGCGCTGCGCGTAATGCAGCGTCATGCCGTTCGCCAGCGCGGTGTGCTGCACCTCGGGGAAGTCGAGCTCGGCAACCGATTCGATCGGCGGCGCGGGGCGGACTTCGGTCACGGTCAGGGCATCCGGCGCGCCAGCTTCCGCGGCGGCCTCGGTTTCGGCGACGCTCGCCGCCTCTTCGTAGGACCCGTCGCGCTCGCCCGGTTCGAGCACCAGCGTGAAGGACGGCCGCGTCAGCCAGCGCTGCATGGCCGCCTGCACTTCGGCGGGCGTCAGCGTGGCGAGGATTTCGAACTGGCGGGCGTAGAAGGCAGGATCGTCGGCCAGCACTTCGCCCGATGCCAGCGTCACGGCCTTGCCGCCGAAGCCGCCGACCTGTTCGAGCCCGCGGATCGTGTCGGCAACCGTGCTGGTCGCCGCACGGCGCACTTCGTCTTCGGTCGGGCCTTCGGCGATGAACTGGGCAACCAGTTCGTTGAGCCGGCGTTCGACCTCGGCTTCCTCGACGCCGGGACGCGCGGTCGCGGAGACGTTGAGGATGCCGACGCGCTGCCAGGCGTAGTTGCCGGCCGAAACGCTCACCGCCAGCTGCTCGTCGCGCACCAGCGTGTTGTCGAGCCGGCTCGACGACAGCCCGCCAAGGATCTGCGCGCCCACGGTCAGCGCCGTCAGTTCGCGGTCGGTGATGCCCGGTGCGGTCCAGTACTTGTCGATGCTGACCGCTGCGACCTGGTCGCGCATTACCGTGCGGACGTCTTCGGCAAGCTCGGGGATGGCGGCTTCGGCCGGGTCGTTGACCGGGCCGCGCGCGATCGGGCCGAAATATTTCTCGACCAGCGGCCGCGCTTCTTCAGCCGACACGTCGCCCGCCAGCACCACGGTGGCGTTGTTGGGACCGTATTTGTCGCGGAACCAGCTGCGGACGTCGTCCATGCTGGCGCTGTCGAGGTCGGCCATCGAGCCGATCGGCGTGTGGTCGTAGGGATGCGGCGCGGGGAACAGCGCCTTGACGATCTCGTAGAACACGAGGCCGCCGGGCTGGTTGTCACCCTGGCGTTTCTCGTTCTGCACGACGCCGCGCTGGTTATCGAGCTTCTGCTGCGTGACCGCGCCGAGCAGATAGCCCATGCGATCGCTTTCCAGCCACAGCGCGCGTTCGAGCGCGGGGCGGGGCACGGTCTGGAAATAATTGGTGCGGTCGAAATTGGTCGTGCCGTTGTAATCGGTCGCGCCCATTTCCTGCAGGTACTGGAAATAGTCCTGCGGTGCGTTCTCGCTGCCGTTGAACATCAGATGTTCGAACAGGTGCGCGAAGCCGGACTTGCCTTCGGGTTCGTCCTTCGATCCGACATTGTACCACACCGCGACGGCCACGATGGGAGCCTTGCGGTCGGTGTGGACGATGACGTCGAGCCCGTTGTCGAGCGTGAACTTCTCGAACGGGATGTCGACCTGGTCGACCAGCGCGGTCAGTTCGGCGGGCGCGGCGGTATCGGCTGCGGCAATGGGGGCATTGGCCTGCGCGGTGGCGGCAATCGCTGGGGCCGCGGTGCCCAGCGCGAGGGCGAGGGCGCTTACGGTGAGGAGGGGCTTGATTTGCATGGTACCTCGATCGGGTTTTTGAATCTCGTGAATGCGAGCAGGCTAACGGGTCAGCGGCGATTGGTCACGGTTTTCCGCGACGCCGCATTGGCCAGGACGTCCTCGCGCCAGAAGTGGACCGGCTTCAAGCGATGCTGGACGAACAGCGTAGACTGATCGGCATAATGCGGGGAGGCAGGCCGGGTGGTGGCCGAACCGAACGGCTGGATCGAACGCGAGGAGACCCGCTCGCCGGGCATCCATTCAACCCACTGGATGAAGCTGTCGCCATGCCGCACCGAGAGGCGTCCATCGTCGTCGATGTCCCACAGCGTCGAGGCGCGCAGCGTGTCGGACCCGCCGTCGAGAGGCAGGTCGACGTCGCCCTGGCGCAGGCGCAGCAGCTCGCCCATCGGCGGGTCGATGCGGCCGAAGTGGCGCAGCAGGTGGTCCACCGAGCGCTGCAGCTCCGCTTCGGCATCGGGCCAGGGGTCGTTGCTGTAGCTCGACCCCATGAAGGGGCGGATCATCAGCAGCGCGAGGCTGTCGCCCCGGCCGATGTTATCCGCGTTCAGGTCCCATTCGCCGAGCAGGCGCTGGGCGGCCAGCAGGTCCGGATCATCGGTCCGTATCGCCGCGACGTCGCGCAGCATTTGGGCGATATAGCCGCTGTTCTCATAGGCGGTGTCGTATTTGATCCGCTCCAGCGCGGCGCGGTCGAGCACCTCGACCTCAGCCATCAACTTCGCCCCGCGCGTACCGCGATTGGTGTCCTTGAGCTCGATCCCGAGTTCGGGCGGGAAGTCTCCGGGCGACAGATTGCTGCCCGCTCCCGCATCGAGGAAGGGGTTGTTGTTGGCTTCCACCAACCAGCCGCTGGCGGGGTTCACATAGCGCGGCAACTGGTCGTAGCTGACCGATCCGCGGGTGATGAGGTCGCTGCGGTCGCCCGGCAGGATGCCGCGCCAGTCGATCCGTTCGCCGCCGACGGTGGCCGGGCGGGCGGGGATCGCGGCATTGTAGATATTGGCGATATTGCCCGCCTTGTCGGCATAGATGAAATTGGTCGAGGGGATGTCCATCCGCGCGAGGATGCCCTGCCATTCGTCGAGCGATGCCGCCTTGTTCAGCCGGTAATAGGCATCCAGCTGACCGAGATTGCCCATCCCGCCGTAGCGGATGGCGAAAGCGCCCTTGTCGTTCTTGATCACCGGGCCGTGCGCGCTGCGGTAGATGTCGCGGCGGATCGGCAGAACCACGGGGCCGAGGCGCACCGGCAGCGTTACCGTGCGCTGTTCCAGCTCGCGCCATTCGCCGTCGAGGCGGTAGCGCGTGCCGCTGTCGTCCAGCACCAGCTGATAGACATCGACCATGTCGGGCGTGTTGACGGTGTTGGTCCACCCGAGGTCGGCATTGTGCCCGAGGAAGGGGAAGGGGCTGCCGGGGAAGTTCGCTCCGGCGAAATGCCAGCCCTCGCCGCTTTCGACGACCAGTTCGTACCATGCGACGCCGCCGCGCCAGGGCTGGTGCGAATTGGAAATCAGCGTCGTGGGGCCGCCCGATTTCTCGGGCGTCACGGCAAAGGCGTTCGATCCCGAGAACGCGGCCTCGTCGGCGTAGGGCAGCGGGGCGGGGTTGCGGGTGCGCGGCGTATGGCTGGTGCGAACGATCGGCGCGGCATCCTCGCCGGGCGCGGGCTGCCCGGCACCGGGTATTGCCGGCCCCTGTTCGCGCTTCAGCGGCGTGCCCGAAACCAGCGGTTCGATGACATTGCCGAGGCCGAAGAAGAACGGCTGGCGCAGGGCGAAGCCGGCCGCCACGTCGACGCCGTCGACGGGAAAGAGGTTGGCCAGCTTGCGCTCGCCCGGATGCGCGGCGGCGAAATCGTTGAGGCCCGCAGCATAGGCGTCGAACAGCGCGCGCGTGTCTTCGGGCAGCTGCGGGTAGTCGCGCTCGGCGAGGCCGCGCGCGTCGAGCAGGTGATAGGCATAGTCGAACGCCGCCCCGTCCTGCCCGGCGATCGCGCCATAGCGCCCGCGGCTCATCGCGATGACGTCCTGCAGGGTGGAGAAATCGTCCTCCGAATGCGCGATAGCGACGCCATAGGCGACATCCGCGTCGGTATCGCCGTAGATGTGCGGAACGCCGAATTCGTCGCGGATGATTTCCGCGGTATAGGTGCGGTCGGCCAGCGCCAGGGCGTCGCGCTTGGCCCAGAAGGGTTCCCACGTCGCCAGCGCGATGAATATTGCAAGCACCAGAACGAGCAGCGCAATGCCCGTGCGCCCCAGCCATTTTTTCATAGAAATGCGTCCTCTCTTGCAACTCGGTTAGCGAGCGGGACGGGCGGACGCAATGCGATTGGGCAAAACCTTCCCGCGGCTGTTCCCCGTTCCAGATTCGGCCCGCTAACCAGCGCGCAGTGACAGCACAGATCACCATCGGACACGATTCTTCCGGCAAGCCGGCCGAATTCGATATCGAGGAACTCCTCGCCACCCGTCTGCTCGTCCAGGGCAATTCGGGCAGCGGCAAGTCGCACCTGCTGCGGCGCCTGCTCGAAGAGAGCGCGGGCATGGTGCAGCAGGTGGTGATCGACCCCGAGGGCGATTTCCCCTCGCTGGCGGACAAGTTCGGCCATGTGGTGATCGACGGGGCGGCCTATTCGCCGGGTGAGATCGAGGCGCTTGCCCGCCGCATCCGCGAACACCGCGCCAGCGTGGTGCTCGATCTCGACGGGCTCGAGGTCGAGCAGCAGATCCGCTGCGCCGCGCAATTCCTCACCGCGCTGTTCGATGCGCCGCGCGAGCATTGGTATCCCGCGCTGGTGGTGGTCGACGAAGCGCAGATGTTCGCCCCTGCCGCGGCGGGCGAGGTGGCGGAAGACACGCGGCGGATGACCATGACCGCGATGACCAACCTGATGTGCCGCGGGCGCAAGCGCGGGCTGGCCGGGATCGTCGCCACCCAGCGGTTGGCGAAGCTCGCCAAGAACGTGGCGGCCGAGGCCTCGAACTTCCTGATGGGGCGGACCTTTCTCGACATCGACATGATCCGTGCAGCCGACCTGCTGGGGATGGAACGGCGCCAGGCGGAACGGATCCGCGAGCTCGAGCGCGGACATTTCCTTGCGCTGGGCCCCGCCATCACGCGCGTTCCGCTGGCAGTGAAGATCGGTCCGGTGCAGACGGGCCAGCAGGCCCGCAGCGAAGGGCTGATGGCGCTGCCCGACACCGCGCCCGAAGACATGGCGGCGCTGCTCACCACCGACCTCGCCAGCGATGTCGCCAAGGCGCCGCCGCCGCCCGCGCCGCCGCCGGCCCCGCCGGTGGACGAGATCGAAACCAGCATCGCCGCGGCGGAGGAACGCCAGGTCGCTCCGCGCGGCGAGCCGGTTGATAACACTGCGGTGGCGACGCGGATCGCCGAGATCATCGCCGAGCTGGCGCGCGAGGAAGGGATCGCCTTCCAGTCGGCCAGCGCGCAATACCAGACCTTCCTCACCCGCTGCCGCCGCGAGCGGCTGATCGGGCCGATGCCCGACATGCGCGCCTTCCGCCGCCGGTTCGCCGTGGCCGGAGCCGGGCTGGCCGAGCTCGACGAAGCGCTGCAGGCGCGCATCATGCAGCTGGCCGGTGCGGTGGAAGAAGACTTGCTCGGCCCGTTCCTCGTGATCGCCAAGGCCGCGCATGCGGGCGAGACGCAGGTTGACGAAGCGGCGCTCGCGCGTGCCTATGGCACCAGCTCGCCCGGCCGTATCCGGCGCCTGCTCGATCATCTCGAGCGGCAGGGCCTGGTAGTGGTGCGCGAGGATTTCGGCGGCGACCGCACGATCATGGTCCCCGGGCTCGAACCGCTTGCCGACGGTTGATGCCGCGCCGCGGTCTGCATAGACCGGGACGATGGACTATGCCGATTTCGCCCATTTCGCCGCGCTCGACATCCGTGCGGGCACCGTGACCCGCGCCGAACCCTTCCCCGAAGCCCGCCGCCCGGCAATCAAGCTGTGGGTCGATTGCGGCCCCGACATCGGCGAACGCAAGAGCTCCGCGCAGATTACCGAACATTACACCCCCGAAGGCCTCGTCGGGCAGCGGGTGATGGCAGTGGTCAACTTCGCGCCGCGCCAGATCGGTCCGGTGATGTCCGAGATCCTCGTGCTGGGCTTTCCCGACGCCGACGGGGCGATCGTGCTGGCGCAGCCCGGAGCTGGCATTCCCGACGGCGCCCGGCTTGCCTGAATTTGTCGCCCGGCGGCTTCACAAGCTGCGCGGCACCCCTATATCCGACTAACACACCTCGTTTATTTGCAGCGAGGTCTTGTGTTGCATAATCGCAACACCATATTCGGACGGTAATTTGTGATTGGGGTGTTTGCATGAATCTCGAAAAGTTCACCGACCGCGCCAAGGGTTTCCTGCAGGCTGCGCAGACCGTTGCCATCCGCTTGAACCACCAGCGGATTTCGCCGTCGCACCTGCTCAAGGCGCTGCTCGACGACGAACAGGGCATGGCCGCGCAGCTGATCCAGCGCGCGGGCGGCAATCCGGGCGTGGCGATTACCGAAGTCGACAATGCACTGGCCAAGGTGCCGGCGGTTTCGGGCGGCGGGGCGCAGGCGACCCCGGGGCTCGACAATGACGCGGTGCGCGCGCTCGACAGCGCCGAACAGCTGGCGGAAAAGGCCGGCGACAGCTTCGTCCCCGTCCAGCGGTTGCTGCAGGCGCTGGCACTGGCCGACAATGACGCCGGTAAGGCGCTTAAAGCGGCGGGGATCGACGCCAAGGCGCTTGAGGCCGCGATCCAGGAAGTGACCGGCGGCCGCACCGCCGACAGCGCGGGCGCGGAAGAAAGCTACGACGCGATGAAGAAATACGCCCGCGACCTGACGCAGGCGGCACGCGACGGCAAGCTCGACCCGGTGATCGGCCGCGACGAGGAAATCCGCCGCACCGTGCAGATCCTCGCGCGCCGGACCAAGAACAATCCCGCGCTCATCGGCGAACCCGGCACCGGCAAGACCGCGATCGCCGAAGGCCTCGCGCTGCGCATTGCCAATGGCGATGTTCCCGACAGCCTCAAGGGCCGCACGCTGATGGCGCTCGACATGGGCTCGCTCATCGCCGGCGCGAAGTACCGCGGCGAGTTCGAGGAGCGGCTCAAGGCCGTGCTCGACGAGGTGAAGGGCGCCGAAGGGCAGATCATCCTGTTCATCGACGAAATGCACACGCTGATCGGTGCGGGCGCGAGCGAGGGCAGCATGGATGCGGGCAATCTGCTCAAGCCCGCGCTCAGCCGCGGCGAACTGCATTGCATCGGCGCGACCACGCTCGACGAATACCAGAAATATGTCGAGAAGGACCCAGCGCTGCAGCGGCGCTTCCAGCCGGTTTTCATCGACGAGCCCAGCGTCGAGGACACGGTATCGATCCTGCGCGGGATCAAGGACAAGTACGAACTGCACCACGGTGTGCGCATCACCGATGGCGCGATCGTCGCTGCGGCGCAGCTGTCCAACCGCTATATCCAGAACCGCTTCCTGCCTGACAAGGCGATCGACCTGATGGACGAGGCCGCCAGCCGCATCCGCATGGAAGTTGAAAGCAAGCCCGAGGAAATCGAGAACCTCGACCGCCGCATCATCCAGCTGCGGATCGAGGAACAGGCGCTGCAGAAGGAAACCGACACCGCGTCGAAGGACCGGCTCGAAAACCTGCGCAAGGAACTCTCCGAACTCGAACAGCAATCGAGCGAGCTGACCACGCGCTGGCAGAACGAACGCGACAAGATCCACGCCGAAGCGCGGATCAAGGAAGACCTCGACCAGGCGCGGATCGAACTGGAACAGGCGCAGCGCGGCGGCGACCTGCAAAAGGCGGGCGAGCTGCAATACGGGCGAATCCCCGAGCTGGAGAAGAAGCTCGCGGAAGCGTCGGGCCACACCGACAATGCGCTGCTCAAGGAAGAGGTCACCGAAGACGATATCGCCGGTGTCGTCAGCCGCTGGACCGGTATTCCGGTCGACCGGATGATGGAAGGCGAGCGCGAAAAGCTGCTCGACATGGAGAACATCCTCGCCAAGCGGGTGATCGGCCAGAGCCAGGCGATCGATGCGGTGTCCAAGGCGGTGCGCCGTGCGCGCGCGGGCCTGCAGGATCCCGGCCGCCCGCTGGGGAGCTTCCTGTTCCTCGGCCCGACCGGCGTCGGTAAGACCGAATTGACCAAGGCGCTTGCCGGCTTCCTATTCGACGACGACAGCGCGATGGTGCGCATCGACATGAGCGAGTTCATGGAGAAGCACGCGGTCGCGCGGCTGATCGGCGCCCCCCCGGGCTATGTCGGTTACGAGGAAGGCGGCGTGCTGACCGAAGCGGTGCGCCGGCGCCCCTACCAGGTGGTGCTGTTCGACGAGGTCGAGAAGGCGCATAGCGACGTCTTCAACGTGCTGCTGCAGGTGCTCGACGACGGGCGGCTGACCGACGGGCAGGGCCGCGTGGTCGATTTCAGCAACACGCTGATCATCCTGACCAGCAATCTCGGCAGCCAGTATCTTGCCAATATGGACGATGACCAGAAGGTCGCGGATGTCGAGCCGCAGGTGATGGACGTGGTGCGCGGGCATTTCCGCCCCGAGTTCCTCAACCGGCTGGACGAGATCATCCTGTTCCACC
>Ga0070754_10003262_pt1 | contig 11532 bp, 6 predicted proteins | sample VirMetDEL_Sep_01_FD_75181 | JGI IMG/M metagenome (GOLD analysis project Ga0070754, IMG submission 75181) | Aqueous microbial communities from the Delaware River and Bay under freshwater to marine salinity gradient to study organic matter... | ecosystem: Environmental > Aquatic > Marine > Coastal... | reverse complement strand
CTAACACGTCGGCTGTGCGGCCGATGCCCAACAAAGCTTGCGCAGTAGCGGGTGTCAGCACACCATCCCGATCCAGGTCTTCCCTTATCAACGCTGTGATGGTTTCGATGGGTAACCCCGTCCTCTTTCTCAGCGCTTCAGAAGCGACTCTCCTCATCGTCTGAGCCCCATCAAAGGCGGTAGCGGGAACGAGGTTTGCGGCCTGCAATAGCGCTTTAAGCCTAGGGTCCGTACCGGTTAATGGGATAGCAGGCAACATAACATCGAGTGCTGTATCAGTAATCTCTGCTAATTGTTGCCATTTATCATTCTCGCTAAGGCTCGTATCTTCTGCTAACGCAGCAATCTCTTTAAAGGCCGTCGTAAATTGAATACGACTCAGAGGCTTATCGTTACCGTGGAACTTGTGGGGAATACGACGACCCTGCCGCACCCAGCGCATCAGGCCTTGGTACCTCTGACAGACCATGAACTCCGAGTTATTGCCATCATCTACGACAGCTTCCATGCCATGCACTTTCTCCGAGCATTTCGGCAACGTAGTACGGAAGAAAATAGGAGGTGCGCTAAGGGGGATCCAGGAGAAGTTCTTGTTCTCATCGCGCCTGCAGACCATCGAGGTAGTCCGGAATCCCCTGTCCTCGGTGAACTCATGGATCTCCCCCAACAACGACTCTGTACACTCAGGAATACCCGGATTACCTTGTTGCGATTGGGATACAGCCGGTGTACTCGAGTTTCCCGGGTTAAATCCTTTCTCTACCCACAACCCATTTGTCATGGACTTCCAAGCCCATGCAGAATTACTGCCTACTTGTTTACTGGTCCTGCGAAGGCAAACAACCACGTCCTGGTTCATCTCATTACTCAAGACGTACATTCGACCCTCATTCCCCTCATTCCATTGCATTCCTGAGTCAGAAACAGAGTTGTTCCAGATTCCCATGCTCTCATCGATAATGGGTAGTTGAATGGGATTTCCTGTTACACCGACCTCTGGGTCACTTTTTATCACCCCAATGACATACATGTTCTCCGATCGGCCATCTCTTTTGCCAACCAGAACTTTCGCCCCGATGTACCTCGCGCTTAGTCTCCCCCTGCTCGATCCGGATACTGGAACCCAGTTTTGCGAAGTAATTCCGTCATTGGTGGTTACTTTGACCCGACCTAATTGCTCAGGGTCGTTTACATCGGCAATAACAGCTTCTTCGTTAAACGGATCGGCGTACGGAACACCCAACGACTCGATGACACGGTTTTGTGCCTCGGCCATAGCGACCATGTTGGAAATAAACTTCCTATTAGCCATTGTCAATTACTGGTTCGAAGAAGATGTCATCAGCTACGAGCAGATCGGAATCCGCATAAGCATATTGTACACGCTTTATCGATGTATCCGGGACGTAGTTGTCAAGTACGCTTTTTGCTGCGTCCCAACTTCTTCCGTCCCTGTTGTAGTAAAAAGGCATCCGAAGTATTGTTGTATTGGCAGACAACTCATCTTGACACGTACTTACATCGGCTATAATCTGGTTGGGATAGTTATACACTTCCGCATCGGTCTCATCCCCTACCCTTAAAACATCGACGATATACGGGGTGTTCACCGGGGCACTGGACTCTGTCGATCTTAAGCCGCTACGGACAGAGAACGTGCTATCCGATTCGTTAAAGACCATTTCCTCCGGGCTTGGTGCTTTGACTCCCATGGCCCAAAGCATAAATAGCAGGGTTAGCATATTACCCCGAGAAGGCAAGATACCTTGCCACCTGCTCATGTCCACAACCAGCTCATTTGACTTTTGAATTGTAGTAAGACCGGACCCTGCGTCGTATTCTTTTTGCGAGTAACGATAAGCTAGAGTGACACTCGAACCGTCTACGCTGACTCTCTCTATTTTTGATAGGTCAATGCGTCGTAGTGTATCCAAGTCAGAGTCGGTAGTCCAGGGTAAACCCTCCGCTCTATTCACATGGGCATTGGCAATCAGTGTACGTTTAATCTTTGACGACCACTCCAGATCCCATAGACCCCCAATGAACCCCATGTGCTGAGCTATCCAGTCCAGGTTGAGGGGATAACAAGTCTGAGGATCTAAAAATACCCTATAGAACGTGTCTATCATAGTCTTAGATCCGGACAACTCATTGTCCGCACCAGCAGTTAACCACTTTGCCGCTGTGTCCCCCGAATCACTATTATACGCACCGGAAATTCCCGGTAATCTTTCATAAATTGGTCTGCCGATGTGCCCATCAACTGACACTTTTGAAGATTTAATACTGCTAGTTGATACTTGTAAACCCATAACGTACAGGTCTGTTAGCTCAGAATAGCATTGAATTAAGAACTCTCTATTAGAAATACTCTGATCTTCCCATATTTTTTCTACTGTATCAGAAATTGGACTGTGCCATGCTTTGTTTGTTGATGAAAACAAAGTATCTAGTAATCTCTCTTTTACTTCTAATTCTACTTTTGACTCTGACTGATTTCCATCTAAAAGTAGTCTGATGAAGTTATCTAGAGAGTCAGTTATAGATCGAACATACCCGGAATCCTGATAAAAACTCTTAATTACTCTTCGTGTAAATGTCTCTGCGCTATATGTGTTAGGGGGCAGATAGACTAAACATTCTACACTAGCTGGCACATTGATATTGACTTCCCCTGACCCGGCAGGTAGAGAAAATTTCCCCCTAACAATACTCTTTAACCTTACATGCTCAGCCCCATACACGTAGTAGTACACATCGGGAATGGTGAAAGACTCGTATTTCCATTTTTCTCCTTCTACACGGGTTAATCTGCCAATCTTACATTTACCAACTTCGCATTTAGAATCTGTACCCTCGCTACAACTTGCCCCGACCAAGGAACAGTTCTCATACCCGCCCGATCTGGGGGCTCCGTGGGCGAAAATAGTTAAATCTGGAAGAAGTTGCGACAGTATGTGAGTGTGTGATACGGGTTTATAACGGTAACCCCCCATATCCCTCTGACCATAGGTCTGTGAAATAAGGTCATTTCTACTACTGTTTAACTCGGTCCCCAGATTTTCTCTAAAGGTTATATTACCAAGCTTATGGGAGAATATCTTCTGACTCTCCCTGTTGGGGAATTCGTAAACTACTCTGGCACGACTCAGAGAAAAAGCCGGAGAAACACTCGCCTTACGGCGTCCTCTGTCCCAAGTACTGTTAGACGATATCATACATCCTCTCGTAAGTGTAAGTCAGGGTGCTATAATCTACAACAGATGTCAAAGACACTATCGCTCGGTATAGTCGAAACCCCGTCGTCGAATCAGGTGACTTTAAGGGCTCGGTAGACGTTTTAGCTACAATCCCGTCGTAGCTATACGAGCAGGTATTGGTGGTTTCATCTGGGACTCCCACAAATCGGCCACACAACCCATCCGTAGCCCCTGTAACCTCAGGATCCAGGATCATTTGTTTGATGTCAAGGACCGGAACATCTACTACGTAGTCGAGGGCAAGAATTTCCCTTAGCAGTGTTGAATTACTAAGGTCATTTCCTAGACCCACGGCAGAGGGGTACACTACATCTTGTGCGATGGTTTTTAAATTCTCTGCCAAAGTGTCGGTGAATGTTGTCGTTACCCGGGGGTCCCAAAGGATATTTATCACTACCTCGACAGGAACGATACTCGGTGTAGCGAGGTAGACTTTGACATCTAGGGGTACACGATCCCTGATCGATGTGAGTAAGAGTTGTTGAGTGGGTATGCTTAGTGGACTTCCATCGTCTCCTCCGGCTACAATAAAAACACCCCTGGAATTCTCACCAAACCTTTCCTCATAGGACATTACACGGACCAGGGTAGCCTCCGGTGCGACTGCGGATACTTCGGATTCAAAATCAGAGCGAGAAGTGAGGTTTCTACGTCCAAATAGCTCGAAAGCCCTGATTTTCATATCCTCCACTGTTTCAAGATCAGTTCCTCCCTCAGCGGCAGAGTTATTGATTACCGAATCGAGACCAAGGAAGTTTCTTTCTACCCTGCCAATCGACCCAGCAGGAACGTTATAGACTGTACCCCATCTCTCAGACTGAGCAGTCACAGTTGCGCTACTCTCTGTCATCCTGACCTGGTCGAGGGTTATGTAGACTTGTCCTCCCGATGCGTAAACTTTAGTCCCTGAGGGTATAGTGACCGGCCTGCTGTATCCCGGTACACGATAGAACGTCACTTCGACTAGTGCTCTTGATCCGATTCTTCTTTGAATCCCAAGGTTTCTTAGCCACTGGACCGTAACTGCCTCTGGGAGAGAGTTCAGGTAGTATAGTAATTCGGCTTGAGCAAATCCTTGGCCTTCGCTTATGGCAGCCAAAGGGGAAGCCGGGGTAAAATCAGTAAGCTGTCCGCCCGACTCAATGTAAATACGTGACTGAATAGCCCGAACAATGTCGTTAACATTTCTGCTATCGAGCTGCAGAGGGAGTAATGGTCCAAATATCTCTGTTGCCATAACGAATTAGAAGGGAATAGTACGGGAGCGAGTAGACGCCGGAAGACCGTTGCCAGGGTCGGAATTAGTCGCGTTGTAGTCGGGTCTGGTAGACGGGTCGGAAAAGTCCCCGTTAGATTTTAACGGGTCGTACACTGTGTATCCGTTCATTTCAACGATAATGCTATCAAGATCGATGTCGTACATGGCCCTATCAGCATCAGACATTGAGCCAAGGCCACTAAGATCACGAATAGTGTCTAGAGTCCCAAGTCCTGCAATCGCACGAGAAACGTTACTAATGTCTCGAATGTCATCGGAGGAAATAAGAGATGCGAAACCGGGTCTTAAGAGGTCGTCTAGAGGTTGTAGAGTGGCGTAACCCGAGTACCCCTGGCTGATGGATTTTGATAACGAGGCCGGCAAGTTATCCGCTGTACTCCCCAATCCCGGATAAGCAATGTCTTCGAAGTACTGGGCTGGAGTTAGATAGCCAGACACTAAAGAGATACCGTTCTGATCGTTATCCAGCGGGGTGTTATCGTCCAGTTCAATACGAGATCCAGCAGGCAACTTATCTAGTTTTGCTAGGGGTACACTCGAAGCTAAACGGGAAAACAAACCCAGGTCAGAAACAGAATCGACAAGGTCTTGCGCAAATCTTGTCGAATCTATGCCAAACCCTTCCGTGGAGTATTCAACAGCATCGGAAAGAGAAACCTCATACGTTCCCATTTCATTGTATGCTTGGAGGACGTCTCCGTAAATCTCAGATGCTATTTCAGAAACCGATTTTCCTCCAGATTCTACAAATCTGGTAAACTCTCCCCCTCTGTCATACTCTCTTTGTAGCGCAGAGGTGAACTGGTCCAGGTTCAACTTATTCTCTACTACTTCAGAGGGGGTAATAGGGCTGAGAAAATTTGTTACTGATTTTCTTCTAACCTGGTTTGCCACCTCGGTATAGCGATCTGGCGACCCATATGCCACAGAGGCCAGGCCGGAGATTGTTGACCAAGAGTCGGTTAAGTAGGTAGACATACTTCTCTATCCTGCTTTCAACGTTGAAAGCACAACAGAGAGGATAAAACAGAGTGGAAGCTACGGTACAGACACTAACAACATCGTTGCCAGGCGAAGAGCCGTTTATTGGAGACGGGGCCGAAGGTGAGCTGATCACAAATACTGCCGATGGCCGAGTGTGGGTATCAGATTCTTCTGGTAACCCGATCGAGTTGGGAGGGGCCTGTATCAACCGTCCGATTAATGCCAATCTTTTTTCAGGAAATTACCTGGACTTAGATATAACTAATCCGGATAATCTACCCGTACCTGTACCTGACCCCAATGACACACCTCCTGGATTTTATAGAGAAATCCGTATTCTGCTCAGGTTTGTCGGGACCCCTTTACAATCCTATACAGCCTATTTTGACTACGATGTTGACTGGGGAGAGGGAGTAAACCCCAGTGAGTACGCTGCCACCGGAGCACTTGTCCTCGTCGAACTTTGCTCTTTTGGCCCTAGTCCTAAATGGTTAGGAAGAGTAATTTGGAACAGGCAAGGTAGTTAAAACCCGTTGAAAGCCAAATAGAAGAACAGTTATCACACACCCGTGGATCGTATTACATTTGAAAACGGCAAAGCCGTAAGCAGTGCATATTTAAACGAAGTCCAGAAAGGGACAAAATTTAACGGAGATACTCGCTCTGATTATTACAAAGATCCTACTAGTGGTGATGAATCGGGGTGGGAAATTGGTCAAAGAGATGGTATAAAGGACTGGGAAATCTCCGACCCCCGTGTTGATCAAGAATCCGCACTCGGACGCAGTGCCCATGACGGTATTGTTTTGGGGTGGGACACTGTAACTGAATCTGTTATCGTACCTGGTACACCTTCCACTCGGCCCGCAGGAGCAGGTGGCATCGGAGTCACCGTCGAGGCGGGTAGTTTTGTTAGCCGCACTGGTACTCCTTCCTCCTGGTCGAGACAGACTGTTCAGATTCTGGGCGGAGCAGGTAGCGTATCGTATCTTTATGTTCTTGATGACGGATCTTCACCGTTAAATATATCCATCGGCAACTCCCTGCCTAGTGTAACTGAGGCCCACATTCCTCTGGCTAAAATTACATTAAACTCTACCGGTGACGGACTAGCTACCGACCCCACTACCAATGAGGTAGTGGGCACAGGTTATATCGACCTCAGACCCAACACATTTGTTGGTAATTTAAACAGTTATCCTCAAAACCTGGCCAATACCCCCATTTGGTCATCCGATTACACAGCTAAAGCTTGGGATCGCGTAATCGCCGACACCAGCAATGGAAGCACCATCATTACTCTACCGGAGTCTCCGAGCGACTCTGACAGGTTTGCTATTGTAGATATCTCTGGAACATTTGATAGATTCCCTCTAATTCTCCGGATCAATCCGAATTCTCAGGAGAACCTGAACAACTCCACTGATGACTGGATTGTCAATATTCGCGACGCACACCTCGAACTTTTCTACCATGAGGCTACTGGCCAATGGAAATTCGAAGAGGCTCCAGGATCTGAGTGTAACCCGGTCTTGGGGACGTTCCTTTCCTGTGGCGGTCGAGAATACATTGGCGACCGAACTTCCACAGAATGCCCGGATGGAGCCCAGTTACCAGCACGTTATCCTGAACCAAGTGCCGGTGTCTACAGCTTCGAACCATCTCAAAGTGATCCTGTTCTGGGTAAATGTTATAGGGTATATACTGACACAGTGGCCCTATACGCTAATGGTACTGGTGGTCTTATTAACGTTGCTGCCGCTCCTCGCTGTGCTAAGGGGGAAGTATCCTCTATCCTGTCAGTTACTAGGAATACTATCTATGTAGATCCTAGTATTGGTGACGACTCAATTGATAACCCGGGAATAGAATCTGTCAAGCCATTTCGTACACTGGAACGGGCACTAATAGAGGCCGTAAGGGAGTCAAGAAGGAGTGGACAATCCAATGATCGTTACGACAGAGTGATGATCGAATTAGCTCCTGGTGACTACTATGTCGACAACAGTCCTGGGTCTTTAGCAACTCTTACTTTGACAGAAAATACCGGACTAGTGCAACGCACCAGTACAGGGTATAGCATCGGCAGTGTAGCTCAAGGAGATCGTGTTGTACACTTAACGGTTGATGTTAATGACACCTCTTCCACTCAACCTCCCAGGTCTCTTAATCTCGGTCGAGTAATCTATAGTTAGTCTGGCGGAGTGGGTAATATCTCTAGAATAGAAAAGTTATCCCCATCCAGCTCCAACTGGATAATCACCCTAGAGTATGTTCAGGGTACATTTGGAATTAACGATGAGCTGTTTTATGACAATTTAGCTGCTGTAAACCCACAAACCGGAGGATTAATAGTTCCCCGTGGTATCTCCATTGACGGTACAGACCTTCGTAAAGTAAGACTCCGTCCAATGTATGTTCCTGAGCTATCACAGGTTCAAAATGACCCCCAAAATGAGCGTACTGCTATTTTGAAGGTTACAGGGGGAACTTATATCTCCCTTCTAACATTTACTGATAACCCCCAGTACTCACGCAGCCATAACACTGTAACCTCTGTCACTTTTGCCTCTCAAGCTGAGGTCAACGGCAGTGGTAACGAGTCCCCCTACTACAATCGGATTAACAGCCTATTCAAAGATATTGATGGTTGGGGTGCCGAGGGGCTAGAAGCTATTCCAGCAGAGACTACCATTGTGGCCCCCATCGCTGGAAATAAAACCAATAGATCTCAAGATATAGAAGAGAATCAAACCGGACTGTTGGTTGACGGAGGAGACAGTCGTGCCGGAGCACCAATTGCTTATCCTGGTGCGACTAGAATAAGAGATACGGACGGATCTATCCTTCCTCTGCCGGACATTAACTCTACTCGTTCAAGTTCTCCATACATCTTCAACTGCTCTGTTCGCTCTATTTTCGGACTTAATGGTCTTTGGGCAGACGGGAGCAGAGTGGCCGGTTTCAAATCGATGGTCACGGCTAATTTCACTCAAGTTAGTATACAAACCGACCCAAATTGCTACATCCCTACTACTTATTTTCAAGATCCTCCGACTAACAAAGAAACAGGGTCAGGTAAGCAATACAAGTCTTCTACGAACGACTCGTTTAAGTACAGACACTTCGGTATGCGTGGAAGTAACGACGCTACCATTCAGATAGTCTCAGTATTTGTAATTGGTAACTCTGATCATTTTGTATCCGAATCCGGTGCAGATCTGTCTATCACCAACTCTTGTTCTGATTTTGGTGATATTTCTTTACGTTCTATCGGGTATAAACAGAAGCCCTTTAGTCAAGACGAGGGTATCACTTCTCCGGGATACAACGGCACGAGGCTCAGTGAAGTTATTCCGCCTCTACCTTTACGCTATGCTTGTAAATTGGATAGCCAAGGCAATATTATTGATGATGGCAAATGCTTTAAAGATCGTAACCCCACCCTTGTAGATACTGAAATTAATACCGGTCTAGTTATCGATTATGAAAGAACCGAAGCCTATATTTTAGCAAACGCAGTGGGTTTCTCCGCTCCTTCTGAAATCCGGGTTTACTTTGAAAACTCTGATGGGGCTAACCCGTTCTCGCTCAATAATCCCCCAAGCTACAGCAACGCTGCTTTTGGGCAGTTTAGTTATACCAAAAAGCTAACTGATAACTCATACGACCATGCTGGTGGCACTACCTACGAGAATAGACGTCGTCTATACATTAACGGTTTTGACGAAGATGGAAACTCTATCTTGTACTCTGGAGAAATTCAGATAGCTAGTGACCAGAACTCTGGGTTTAGTAGCCTTGATGACCGCTCTAAGGTTTTTGAATGGGATGTAGACGAGTCTTCATGGTACATTAAGGTAAGAACGGGAGATATTGTAGAGGAGACTACGGATGAAGACGGCGATGGATACCTACTTAAAAAGCTTGATTACGCTTTTAGATTTAAACTAGCACCTGGAACTGCTCCAAATACGGCTATTTCGGACATTGATTTTATCTTTGACCGGTCTTCAATGAAGATCACCCGTGCTGTAGACGCTCGTAAAAATGACGAGAGAGTATATCGGGTTATCATGAGCGGTTTCGACAAACTGCTAGCCGGTGTCCGTCGCCCCCAACCGTACTATGTTCTTGAAAGACAAGAAGCCTCCTCTAGCGAGTCGTTGAATGGATCAGTGGAGTTAGCAGCCGACCCTTTAACTATAACCCAGATTACTCCGTACAACGATATTTTCAGACCGGGGGTTCAAAGCTCTCTTGACCAAGATAAATTTGTTACCTATCTGACCACTGGATCTACAGCGAGACAGGTATTCACTGCCGATGTTTTTCCATCTGTCAATCTAGACGAACCCGAACTCACTGAGGACCCTGGTGACTCTATAACAAAAGTAGCCCTAGAACTACTCAAAGAACGTCCAGGAGTTTATTTTGATGGAGAAATATCTCCAGGTACAGAGAGATTTTTAATCAAAGCTCGTTCCAATAGTACTATACCTGGAATACTTATTAACCTTCGCCGTCCGAGCGTGATCAGGGCTTCCGGACATACCTGGGAGTGGACCGGATATCTGAACTACGATACGGCTTTCCCGACTTTCCAGGGTGATCCGTTGGAGGCGGAATACGCCCTGGGTAAGATCATCGTCGAAGAGAATGGCGGTCGTGTCTATGCAACAGGGATGAACGAGGAAGGCAGCTACTATATTGGGACAACGGTATTCGATCTGCGCTCTGGAGAACAATTCGCAATCCCTCTCAAAGCCGACACCGAGCCAGGTAATGTCACCAACCAGGTCCTGAACAACGTAATCATTAAGAACACTCTCTTAATGAATGATGATAGCAGAATTATACTTAACGGCGGTACGCAAATTATTCTCAATAAAGAGACAGAAATTGTCTCAAATACTGGACCAATAACCCCAGACACTAAAGCAAAATCATATGCCACTGAGGAGTACGCTGGATTTGTCCAGTTGGCCAAACGTCAAGACATCGAAGGAGCACGCAATTTAATCGGTCTCAAAGGTGTATCAGACAAAGTTGTTGTGTCAGCTTTGCAGCTTGCCCAGGAGCTAGATACGAGGTTGTCCGGATTTATCTCACCTGGAACCGGAGTCGATGTCCAAGTAACTCCCAATAACGCGGGAACTGATAACCCTGACGACGACTTCAATACCTATGAGATCTCTATTGGACAGGATGTATCTACAGATTCTGACGTAACCTTTAACACTGTCACCGCCACCTCCGATATCTGCGCATTCTCCGATGCCAGGTTAAAACAAAATGTTAACTCTCTCAGCGAGTCTCTGGAGAGAGTTGAGAAGTTGCGCGGCGTATCCTACGAGCTGAAGACCGACCCTGGTACCGATCACCTCGGCTTGATCGCTCAAGAGGTCAAAGACATCGTCCCCGAAGTCGTCTTGCACGACTCGGCTTCCGACATGTACAAAGTGTCGTATCAGTCCCTTGTTCCTCTGCTCATCGAAGCGGTTAAGGAGTTATCTGCTAGAATTAAGAAGCTAGAGGAGAAGTGATCCGATGTCAGCGGTAAGGTTTAATGGCTCTGGCGACTTAATCGTAGCTGCAACCGTTAAGAAGGTAGATGTAACATTTTCTATTAAGTGGAATGACGCATATGCGACTACTGGTGTTGCCTTGTGGTCATTCTCAATCAACGCTGATGACGGGCAAGAGGGTTGGACTCGAAACATAAATGACGGGGATTCTGGTAGTGTTACTAGGTCCTTTAAGTTAAGTGGGAATCAGGTAGGAGATAAAAGTTACGGTGTTAGTTATCAAAAAAGTCCAACGGGTATATTACCATCTCCCACATCTACTTCACCTGCCGGAAAAGACAGCGACACTCAGATATACTTCTACGATGACGACGGTACTGATAAGAATGCTAGGATTACCCTAAGCTTTAGCAATGTAGAGTATTATTCTATCCCCCCCTCCGAACCAGTAGATCCAGGTGGTGGTGATGGTGGTGGTACT
>Ga0070754_10003260_pt1 | contig 11534 bp, 13 predicted proteins | sample VirMetDEL_Sep_01_FD_75181 | JGI IMG/M metagenome (GOLD analysis project Ga0070754, IMG submission 75181) | Aqueous microbial communities from the Delaware River and Bay under freshwater to marine salinity gradient to study organic matter... | ecosystem: Environmental > Aquatic > Marine >... | reverse complement strand
GACTGGAAAGAAACTTGGAAAAAACTAAAAAGTATGTACATGATTGACGATAATGTATAAATAATAGTGAGGATGCCTAATGGGTCCTCGTAACATAAATCTCGCTTATTAAGGAGGTAGCTATGACTACATATGATTCAATTCGTAAATTTGACCCATTCTTTGTTGGTGCTGACCGTCTTTGGAGACATATTGATGATCTTCACAGAGCAGCGGAAACACCAGTATCAAAGTACCCACCATATAATATTCTCAAACAGGATGAAGACCACTACTCTATTGAGATAGCAGTGGCTGGATTCACTGAAAAGGATCTTGACGTGACGCTTGAGGATGCAAAACTCTCAGTCACTGGAAAGGTGGAAGAAAAGGATGAAGTTAATCTTCTTCATCGAGGGATTGCTAATCGATCCTTCACTCGGCAATTCACACTTGCTGACACAATTGAAATCCAAGGAGCACATCTCGAACACGGTATGCTCACGATCAGCCTTAAAAACATTATCCCCGATAGTAAAAAGCCTAAGAAAATTGAGGTTACGACCGGAGATAAACTGCTTGAAGTAAAGTCAGAACCAGAACTTCTGACTGAAGAATAAACGAGAGAGGGAGCTTCCGAAGCTCCCTCTTTTTTCGAATAACTATCGGAATGAATTTTGAGAGTAACTCCAATTTGATTGGAATTTTTCGTCTAACTCATTCCGATAGTTTTCTACTAATTTTCTATTGACTTTGTTGAATGAATATAATATACTGATTTTACAGTAAGGAATTTTCAGAGTAACTCCAATTTGATTGGAATTTTGTTGCTAACTCCTTACTGTATTTTAACTTAACTCCTTGAAAGGAATTTATAATGACACCAAGATATATTGCAGATTATGGTAGTAAAAAATATCACATATATGATAGAATGAAAGACGAATTTATTAAGAATCTTTCATTAGATGAATTTAGATCACTTACGTGGATGGAAGAACCAGGAGATTTAGCGATTGAATCTGCACATGGTGCAAGAATTTCTAAATGGTCTGCATCACAATCATGGAAAGACGAAACTCAAATTACAGAATTTTATTCATTATGTGAAGAACGTGGCATTGAACTGAGGTTGTTGCCCGAAAAATCAATTCATAAATGGAGAAAACTGTATTATTCAAATGAAGAAAAGACTGATGAAGTCGATCTTCTTTCCTGGAATAAAACAATAAATGATAACCCACATATTTGGGATGTAGCATTACGTGCAAAGAATGTTGAGTTTCATGATCCAAATGAAGACATCGATTTAGAAAACTTAACATTGCTTACAGCAGGTAATCTTTATAAGCAAAAGTTAAAGGATGCTTCTCGTATTGTTTCAGCAGAAAATGTTGAATATAAAAATACTGTGCCTGGTCAAATTGCCTTTGAATATGATTGTATTGATGCTGTTGCTAATCGATTAAGAAATCATAATTCAAATTCTGGTTCCAATCATGGTAAGATTATTAGTGGTATAGCGTGTGGCACATTTAATGAAAAATATATTGAACTTTCATTGTTAGATGTTCTTGGTATTGAAAAGAATAAAAAAAACAAATGGAAGAACCCATCTAAACACACTCAATATGTTTCTTGTATGATGCTATTGATTGACCAAGATGGAAACAGATATGTAAATCCATTAACGAACAATCCGGTTGGATTTAAAATGATCAAACAGTTTGGAATGGTATCTTCTGGCTTTCATATGAAACCAGGCTTTCTTCGCCCAAAGTTTTATCATCATGGAACAAAATCATTGTCTAAAATTTATTTTCAAGATATTTATGGTGATAAGTATATGGATGCATCAAATTTTAAGCACCATGAACTTAAAAAGTTTATCATGACAACTTGCCGAATTGCTTATGAACAGACTGTTAAAGCAATGCGAGATTACCTGGATACTCCAAAAAACGATTTGAAAGACTTTTTCAAATAATCAAGGAATTTTTTATGCAACTCCAATTTGATTGGAATTTTTATCCTAACTCCTTGATTACCCCTATAACTATCGGAATGAATTTTTATAGTAACTCCAATTTGATTGGAATTTTGGGTCTAACTCATTCCGATAGTTTTCTATTGACATCATTATTAAAATGTAGTATTATTTCTATATTAATTGAAACTGAAAAAGTAAATATTATGAAAGAACTTTTAAACAGAGCCGATGAACTACTTATCAAACGTGGTATCTGTGGACACGTTGCCGCAGAGCGATTTGAGAGTGATTTTAAGGCTTATCTTATCTACTTCGAAGCACTTGGCTATGGCAGTGCTGACACTACTCTAACTCTGTTGGAAAACGAAGAAAACCTTACTGACACTTCTATCCTCAACACTAACTTCCGTTGCAAGATTGACGATCTTATCAGTCAATCTTTAAAAGCTGACAAGATTTTCATGGAGCTATTTGATATCCTGTTGGGTAACAACGGCAAGGGCGTCGGTGCTGGTGAACTTGCATTACCGTTGATATTTTCCAAATATCGTTACTCAAACAGTTCCGATGGTGAGTTTGGTGATGATAATAAAAAGGTGGAAATCAAGAAAAATGGTGCAAGCCTTAAGCCTGTAAAAACTGGATTGACTGACAAGGGTTTAGTTGACGTCCTTAACAAAAAGTATTTCAAAGGTACTGTGCCTGGAAAGAAATCTAAGAAACTGTTTGAACAACATATCCGATCAATCGAAGATCCAAATGTATATACTGGTTACTTCAAAGAGTTGTATGTTGGTTGTGACACAACAGAACTTTCAAAAGAAGTAGTTGAAGGTGCGTATAAAGATTCTAAAGCATTTAACTCTGCTGTAGGTAAGTTTGCACTCAAGCAGTATAAACGTGTTGACAACTTCAACAATATCATTTATATTGATGTTGAAAGGCGTAAAGTTGTAAATATTGCCGATGTAGACAATATCGATGGACTATACCTTAACTTTAGTCCTGTTATGCGTAGAGGTAAAGATACACAAGCTATTGCAGACGGATATGTTAACGTAGTTATATGACAAAACAAATCTTATATAATATACTGTCGGTGACGCAATGTCATATGCCGACACTAAACACAAATATGGAGAATAAAAATGCTTTATAATTCTGAATACATTATGTGTAGTACATAAAATCATTGAGGGTGCTACAATAGGAGAGGACACACTAGCTAGGTTTGGATTGGGTGATCCTTCTAAAGTTAAAACTGAAATGTTAAGCGAAGAAGATTAATAATGAAACCACTCTTTGTATGGGCTGGCGGCAAGAATAAAATGCTAAAGCATTACTTGCCGCTAATGCCTGATCACATAAATGAATATTGTGAACCGTTCTTTGGTGCTGGTGCGATGTTCATTTACGTAATGAAAAATTATAATCCTAATAACGTAATCATAAATGATGTTAACTCAGATATTATTCGTATATATGATTGTATAAAAAATAATTATGATGAGTTCATCAAGCGATTAAATTATCTTGAAAGTCAGTATATACCAAAGTTAAATAGAAAAGATGTCAAACGAGATGAACGTTGGCAATATTTTATGGATGTTAGAAATAAACACGCATATGATTATGAAAAATGGTCTAAACCAAAAGAAGCTGCTACTCTTTATTTTTTAATGAAAGTTGGTTTCAATGGAATATATCAATTAAATAAAAACACAAATGGTCGTTATGGAACTCCACCGGGGTTAATGAATCAAAAAGATATGATCTATGATAGAGATGTTTTAAAATGGTGGAATGAAGTTTTACAGAAAGTTGATATACGCTCTGGTAACTGGGATGCCGCTTGTTGTTTAAATGATGCGTTTTATTTTTTTGATCCTCCGTATCGAGATAGCTACGCAGATTATGGTAACAAATTTACTGATGAAGAACTTTTAAGACTGATTGATTTTTCTAATAATCAAAAAAAAGTTTTTATATGTAATAGAGATTCATCCGATGGATGGTTTGAAAAAAATAAAAAGGATTTGAATATGAAAACTTTCCCTGTTACATATACTGCGGGTAGAAGAAAAAAACTTAAAGATAGTTTTGAAGCGAAGAAGGCAACCGAAGTTCTTTTGTACAATAATTATTGACATTTGATTATGAAAGTAGTAATATATCTACATGACAAAATTCTATACAAATGTATCTCGTTATGGTTCCAGCATTCTCTATGTTGGTTATGAAAACGACAGAAGAGTAGTGACTCGTGAAAAGTTCGAGCCTACTCTTTTTCTTGCAACCAACAAACCATCAAAGTATCGAACTCTTGATGGCACTAACGTCGATGCCATTCAACCTGGTTCAATGCGAGAATGTAAAGAGTTCATTGAAACTCACACTGCATCCAACTTCAATGTCTATGGTAATACTGACTATGTTGCTCAGTTCATTAACAAGAAGTTTCCAAACGGCTGCGAGTTTGACAGATCAATTCTCAATGTCACATTCATTGATATCGAAGTTGAATCTGACCAAGGCTTTCCTCATCCTAAAGATGCGGCATTCCCTATTACTGCGATTACGGTTAAGAACAATGTAGACCATATCTATCATACGTGGGGCAGCGGCGAGTATGATACTTCAAAATGTATGATAAACGATATCAAGATTGACTATATTCAATGCAAAGACGAACATGCCTTGATGACAAAATTTCTTGCATTCTGGCAGATGAACTATCCAGATGTTGTCACTGGTTGGAACTCTGAAGGGTTTGATATTCCATATCTTATCAATCGTACAACAAGATTGTTCGGTGAAGAAGAAACGAAGCGATACTCAATTAATCGTCTCGTGCCTTCAATGAGAACAGACAAGTATACTGGCGAGATTTCATTCAGTATTTCTGGTATGTCGCAACTTGACTATATGCGATTGTTTAAAAAGTTCACATACGTTACAATGGAATCTTATTCGCTCAATCATGTTGCGAGTGTGATTCTTGGTGAGAAGAAGATTGACTACTCTGAATTTGCGTCTCTCAACGAACTCTACACGAAAGACCATCAGAAGTTTATTGACTACAACATCAAAGATGTTCAGTTGGTAGAACGTCTTGATGATAAGATGGGTTTGATTTCTCTGTGTATGACTCTCGCCCATAAAGCAAATGTAAACTATGACGTTGCTTTTGGTTCAACAAAGATATGGGACACATACATCTATAACATCCTTCAGAAGCAGAACATCGTTCTTACTGAACAGAAACCAGTAATGAATGACCGAAGCATCGAAGGCGCTTATGTCAAAGATCCAATCAAGGGTATGCACAAGTGGGTATGTTCTTTTGACCTCAACAGTCTCTATCCACATTTGATTATGCAATATAATATGAGTCCAGAAACGATTGTCAATGGTATTATGCCCGGAGCAAATGTTGATTCATTATTGAAAGAAACTCAGTTTGATATTCCAGAAAATCATGGCATGACTGCTACTGGTCAATTGTTTTCAAATCAAAAGAAGGGTGTGTTCCCAAGCATCATTGATAAGTTATATGCTGAACGTTCTCAGATTAAGAAAGATATGCTTCAGGCAAAACAAGAACTTGAAGACATGGACAAATCTGATAAATTTAAAAGATATGAAATTGAAAAACGTATCAGTACCTATGACAATCAGCAGATGGCAATCAAAATTCTCATGAACTCTCTCTATGGTGCATTGAGTAATGTTCACTTCCGTTACTATGATATTCGCATGGCAGAAGCAATTACCATCTCTGGTCAGTTGTCTGTTCGTTGGGCAGCAAATACTGTCAATGCCTATCTTCAGAATATTTTGAAAACAAATAAAGATTACATTCTGGCGAGTGACACTGACAGTATCTATGTTTGCCTTGATGACCTTGTTGAGAAGACAATGCCTAATGCAGATGACGATAAAATCTCAGCGTTTGTTGACAAGGTAGCAGAACAAAAGATTGAACCATTGCTTGATGAATGCTATGGCAAACTTCAAACTCTTGTCAATGCATATGAACAGCGCATGGTTATGAAACGAGAAATCATTGCAAGTAAAATGATTATCACTGGCAAGAAGCGATATATTGCTAACGTATTGAATAGCGAAGGCGTTCAGTATGCAAAACCAAAGATGAAGATTACTGGCATTGAATCTGTTCGTTCATCTACTCCACAAGTTTGTCGTAAGTTGATTGAGAAAACACTTGATGTGATTATGAATGAAGATGAAACTGCTGTTCAAAAGTTTATTGCTGATGCTCGTGTTGCGTTTCGTAAACTTCCTGTTGAAGACGTTGCGTTCCCTCGTGGTGTATCTGATGTTGGTAAGTATCAAGACGACCGTAGCGTTGATGGATATACTAAAGGTACTCCTATTCATGTTCGTGCATCAATTCTATATAATCGCACGATAATAAATAATAAACTGGATAAGAAGTATCGGATTATCAATAACGGTGAAAAGATTAAGTTCTTCTATATGAAAGTACCAAATCCGATTCGAGAAAACGTTTTCGCCTTTCCTGATATCATGCCAGTTGAATTGAATCTTGAGAAATACATTGACTATGACATGCAGTTTGACAAGTCATATGTAGAACCAATGAATAATATTCTCAAAGAGATTGGTTGGTCATCTGAGAAGCAAAACACACTGGAGGACTTTTTTGGATGAGTAATATCCCAGCAGAATATTCAAACGTTGACTTCGGCTTTAGTGCCGTTGACGAAGCGGAGTTTAAATTCAATCAAGCAGAGGCAGAAAGCACACCGCCTTCTATTGATGAGAATGATATCAATCGAATCGTATTGAATTCACTTGCTCCACTTGAAGACAAAATTGACTTGCTACTTCAGCGCCGACAAGCAGAAGAGTCTGATGATGTTCAACTTGCTATTGCACAGGCTCAAGATGAAGTTGCTGGAAAAGTTACTGAACTTGAAAAAATTATCATGCCGCTTCTTGTTAATCTGATGAAGACTTCAGACAAAGAGTATATACACTGGCCAAATCGTGCTCCACAAGTTCAAGCTACGATTGATAAAGTCTTGGCGCTTACACGAGGTTAACATGGGAATTCTTACTCTATTAATAGCACTCGCTATTTCTGGTGTTGCTGCATGGTATTCGATTGTCGGTTTAATGGCAATCTTTTCATCAGCCGCAGTTGCTATTGCTATTATGGGTGGTGTACTTGAAGTCGGTAAACTTGTAACAGCATCATGGCTATATCATAACTGGCAAACTGCTCCAAGAGTTTTACGCTGGTATTTGACATCAGCGGTTGTTGTTTTAATGTTTATTACATCAATGGGAATCTATGGATTCCTATCAAAAGCGCATATCGACCAGATGATTGTTACAGGTGACAATTCTTTAGAAATTTCAACTATTCAATCTCGTATTGATAGAGAACAAAGGATAATAGATGATGCCAACAAAGTTATCTCGCAACTCGATTCGGCAGTCCAGACGCTCACAGAGTATGACCGTATCCGTGGAGAAGATGGAGCAATTGCCGTACGAAAGTCGCAAAAAGTTGAACGAGATGAACTACGAGGAATCATTGATTCATCATCAGAGAATATATCCAAATTCAGAATGGAGAGAGTTGGTCTGGAGAAACAACAACTAGGCTTTGAAGCAGAAGTTGGACCAATCAAATACATTGCTGCACTATTCGTAGATGATCCAAAAACAATTATGGAAGATGCGGTGAGATGGGTCATTCTAACTATTATTTTCGTATTCGATCCTCTTGCTGTTCTCCTTTTGATTGCTGCAAATATGAGTCTTCACAAACCAAAATCAATCAAGACGGCGGTCAACGTAAATAATGTTGATGATGAATGGAATGAAATTAAAGTAGAGACCGACGAATCACAGCCAGAGTTTTTTATTCAAAATGAAGATCCCGAAAACACTATAGAGTGGAGCGAGGAACTTGAACCCGACAAAGAAAAAAGAAAACGAAAGAAATCTGTAGCAAATACAAGTTCCAATTATGGTTCTATTACAGATATTCGCAAAGAAAAAAACGAAAAAGCACTTCGTGAAAATGGAACATTTGGGAATGTGAATAAAAAAGATTGACATTTCAATCTATTAGTAATATAATATAAACTACTAGAAGGGAATAGAATGGAATGGCAAACTTTATTTGGTATAGTTTTTGGCATTTTATTATTTTTTTGCATACCAGTTTTTATCTATGCAATCTTTTTTATTGGCGCAAAGATAATAAGTTTGAGTAAAAGATACAAACGTGTTGCATTCTTTTTTTGGTTTTTTGTTTTATATCTTGTTGTTGTAATCTTATTGAGGTGAATATGTCTATACTTGAAAAACTTACTAAAAACTCTACCATTAAACTCACATCCGTTATTACTGAATCGAAGGTATTTGGTAAGAAAGACATGGCACCCACTCCTGTGCCAATGATTAACGTTGCACTATCGGGTCGTATCGATGGTGGCTTGGTACCAGGGCTGCTGATGCTTGCTGGTCCATCTAAACACTTTAAGTCAGCATTCGCTCTGCTAATGGCTGCTGCATATCAAAAGAAATATGATGATGCAGTAATCTTATTCTATGACTCAGAGTTTGGTACACCACAAGCATACTTTGAATCATTCGGTATTGATATGGAGCGTGTTGTTCATACTCCTGTCACTGATGTTGAAGAGTTGAAGTTTGATATTACTAATCAGTTGAAAAATATTGACAAAGGTGACCGAGTCTGTATTGTTATCGATTCGATTGGTAATCTTGCTTCAAAGAAAGAAGTTGAAGATGCGCTAAACGAGAAGTCAGTTGCTGATATGTCTCGTGCAAAGCAGATGAAGTCTCTGTTCCGTATCGTTACACCACATCTCAATCTCAAAGATATTCCCTTGGTTGTTGTCAATCACACGTATAAAGAGATCGGTCTATATCCAAAAGACATTGTGTCTGGTGGCACTGGTGCATACTACTCTTCAGATGCTATCTGGATTGTTGGTCGTCAACAAGAGAAAGACGGCAAAGAAATTAAAGGTTATCACTTTGTTATCAATATTGAGAAGTCTCGCCATGTGCGTGAGAAGTCAAAGATTCCAATCACGGTCACATTTGAAGGCGGTATTAGCAAGTGGTCTGGCTTGCTTGATGTAGCAGAACAAGGTGGTTATATCAACAAACCAAAGATGGGTTGGTACGAAGCGATTGATCCAGCAACTGGTGAAGTGCTTTCTGATAAACTTCTCCGTGCAAAAGAAATCATTGACAATAAAGATTTCTGGATGATGATGTTTGAAAAGACAGACTTCAAAGATTATATTCACAATCAATATAGTATGGATAGTGCTGGTTTGATTATGAAAGACGATGTTGAATCCGTAGAAGATGAGGTTGAAGATGACGATACAGAATGATTATGAAGTTCTATTCGATGAATATGAAGATGAAAAACTCGCTCGAATTAAGTTGACTTCTGATAAATGGAGTGGTATAATTTATAATTACCACACTGTTAGATTTCTTGAAGAAGATGAAGAAAATGCAACTCTTAAATTTGAGTATGATGTTATCTCAACACCCGAAGATTTAGATGTTGATAATTTTACAGAAGAAGACCATCGAGAATTTGAACAACATCTTGGCGATATTTTAGTAGCAATCATTGAGGAAGCAACATCGGATGAGACTGGAACAAACAATACTGAGCAATCTAATCTATGATGAAGAATATACACGGAGAGTATTACCATTTCTAAAGGTTGATTATTTTCAAGATCAAACAGAGAAAGTATTGTTTGAAGAGATTGATTCATTCGTTGCTAAGTACAATGGTCTTCCAACAAAAGAAACTCTTCTCATTGAACTCAATAAGAAAAGCAATATTCCAGAACAGACATTTACAAGTCTTGTTGAATATATCGATGGTCTTACCTTTGAGAAAAAAGATAGTGAATGGTTGATTGACAACACAGAAGAATTCTGTCAAGAGAAAGCGGTGTTCAATGCTATCATGAGTTCAATCAATATCATTGAAGGCAAAAGCAAAACTGATGATAAAGGTAGTATTCCCACGATACTATCCGATGCTCTTGGTGTTTCATTCGACAATTATATTGGGCATGACTTTATTGAAAATGCTGACCAGCGATATGAGTTCTACAATCAAAAAGAAGATAAGATTGAATTTGACCTCGAATACTTTAATAAGATTACCGATGGTGGTTTACCTAACAAAACACTCAACGTAATCATGGCTCCAACTGGCGCTGGTAAAAGTTTATTCATGTGTCATTTTGCTGCTGCAAATCTTCTGGCTGGTAAGAATGTACTCTATATCACAATGGAGATGGCAGAAGAACGGATCGCTCAACGAATCGATTCAAATCTACTGAACATTCCTATTGCTGAACTTACAGGGTTTCCTAAGAAGATATACGATGATAAAATCAATCGGCTTCGGTTGAAGACTGGTGGTAAATTGATTGTAAAAGAATATCCAACTGCAACTGCTGGCTCTGGTCACTTTCGGCATCTGCTGAATGAACTTCATCTCAAGAAGAACTTTCGACCAGACATTATCTACATCGACTATCTCAACATCTGTGCATCTTCACGATTGAAGTTTGGTGCCAACGTCAATAGTTACTCATACATCAAAGCAATCGCTGAAGAACTTCGTGGGCTTGCTGTTGAGAAAAATCTACCGATTGTCAGTGCTACACAAATCAATCGTACTGGTTCAACAAACACCGACCCTGGTCTTGAAGATACATCAGAGTCATTTGGTTTGCCAGCGACTGTTGATTTCATGTGTGCGATTATCTCAACTGAAGAAATGGAAAATCTTGGCCAAGTTATGGTCAAACAGTTGAAGAATCGATATAACGACATCACTGCTCACAAACGATTCGTAGTTGGTATTGACCGAGCAAAGATGCGTTTGTTCAATACTGAGCAATCGGCACAAGAAGATATTATGAACGATAAACCAGTAATGGATAACAGTACATATGGTGAACGACAGAAAGAAGAGGATCAAATGAAATGGATGACGAAAAAATCGGGGCGCAAGGACTTCAGCAGTTTATTTCCCTCCTAAGAGAAATGAATGAAGAAACACGAATTGCTTATTTGAAAGAATGTGAATATGAAGCAAAAAATGGGCGAAATGATGGTTGGGTTCAAGAAGGCTATCGTAAATATTTGGAGGCGGCAAAATATGTTTGAGATTCGTAAAGCGGGTAAAACATTCCGTATCTACGACCGTGAGCGAGAACGCTATGTGGCACACACACGAGATGAAAGCCTTGCAAACAGCATGGTTACTGATAAATTAAAGAACGCTGGGTTTGAGGGTTTAATTCCAGATTTTATGCTGCGAGACTTAAAATATGGGTTGAATCTGGATAAAAAAAATACACCAGAATACTAAGTCATTGATATCATTCAATTCTTTTTTTAAAATAATATCATTTTATGGGTTGACATTATTATTAAAACAAGATATACTCTATATATGATGAGAAATGAAAGAGAGATTGATATG
>Ga0070754_10003259_pt1 | contig 11536 bp, 14 predicted proteins | sample VirMetDEL_Sep_01_FD_75181 | JGI IMG/M metagenome (GOLD analysis project Ga0070754, IMG submission 75181) | Aqueous microbial communities from the Delaware River and Bay under freshwater to marine salinity gradient to study organic matter... | ecosystem: Environmental > Aquatic > Marine >... | reverse complement strand
TAGAAGGAATATATATATATCTACTTAAATTTGGAAGTGTCATTATAAATAAATATATTGGTTATTTTTTAAATAGGTTATATATATATTAAATTAAAAGAATTTATATTTAGTTGTTGTTTCTTTTACTAAATCACAATCTATATTTAGTTCTTCAATTTCATTCCATGAGAACATTCCTTTCTCTGTTTTTAAGTTCAATTTAATTAAACTATAAAGGAAATCCTTTGTTTTCTTTTTTCCACAACCTCCATCTATTAGTTTATGATATAACATTTGAAATCCACCAACTTCACTGATAGCTCTTATCAGATAAAACATTATCCAGTAATTATAATCTTCCTCAATAGATTCACAATTTTTATCATTTTCTATTTCTTTTTTTATTTCAGGAATATTTAAAACTTTTGATCTATATATGAAAACAGATTTCCATAAAACTTTAATAATAGAATTATCTATATCCATATATATATTTAACAAAAAATTTTCTATATAATATAATTTTCATCTATAATTTCATCATAACTCATTATTTCAGAAACATCGCTTTCTTCACTATACGAATCTTCATACATTATCATTTGGGTTCTTATCACTTTAGATTTATATATATTTTTTAAATGTTTTATTTCGTGTAAAGCATTTTGTAAACTATTAATAATTCTGAGATAATATTTCTTTTGATTAATTAATTCATAAAATTCCTTATTAACTAATTTTAAATTTAATACATCTTCTATAGATAAATCATCATCATTTATTATATTTTCATATATTTCAATATTAAAATCAGTTAAGTTCATACTTATATAATATATATTAATATCTCTAAATGGTTATATAATAAATATAAATTAATTATTATTTTTATTTTCTATTATAGTTATATATGTTTTCTTGGTTTTATGAAGAAGAAGAAAAAAAAAAATTAGATATTTTATTTGCTAAAAATACAATTGAATATTTTGAATCAAAATTAAAAGATATTAATAATTGTAAAGATTATAGTGAAGAATGTATTTTGTTCAAACAAAAGAGATACAAATTGATTATAGATTCTGTTAAATACTATTACAATTTGTAATTAAAAATTTTTTTTTGATTAAAGATTTTGAAAGAGCATTTAGTTAACAGCAGTAAGACTTCCGCTCAAGCCGTCTATCACAAGCATACTATCAAAGGCAGTATAGCAAGATAACTGAACTGCAGCTTCTTTGGCAGCATTTTCAGTAGCAGTAGAACTGAATGTGGGTTTGTATATAAGTGGTAAACTTGAGCTAAGATTTTTTCCTGCTAGAACACCTTGATATGCTTCTAAATCTAAAGCAAATACAGCTAAACCTGCTGCTGATTTATCAGCTGCAGGCATAAAATTAGTAGCATTAGCAACAGAACCTCTAAATGTAGAACCTAAATGTCCAAGTGCACGATTCATTTCAGCTATTACTTCACCATAGTTAGCAGAGTCAGCATTAACACTTGCTTTTACAGGTTGCGAAGGCATGTCAATACCTGAAATTGAATAGCTATATTGTTGAGTTCCGCAGGAGCGTCTAGCAGATGCTGATTCAACTTTATCATCACTTAAATCAGAAAGTTTTCTAGCAATAGTGAAAACAGATTTTGCGGAGCGTCTTCTGTTAGCAAATAAAACTGTCTGTTGACCTTCAGCAGATGATGCTATTGTGGCTTGATTAGTGGAGAAATCTACTGTATGAATAGACATATTAACACCACTAGCCATAAGTTGTCTAAAGTTAGATTGGAATTCTTCCGATACTTTTATTATAGGAAGATGTAATTCCCACGAATTTGTTTCCCATTCTAATGTTTTAGCAGTAATAGTATGACCTCCAGCAGCTTGTGTAGCAAGACCAATTTGTAATTGAACTTGTCCATTTAACATACCAAGAGGAAGTAATTTATCAGCATTCCACATACCACCTTTAGGAACATGTGTAATAGTTGCTTCTTTACCTATAGCAATTTTTCTGCGTGAAGCACCTGAAGCTGATAAAGCACCAGCTGCATCAATTGGAACTAATCCATTAGGAGCATCACTAGCACCTTCCATAAGATTACCACTAGATTGAACTGTATTACCATTGCTAAAATCATTCAACATAGCAACAAGGGCATTATATTGCTGAATATCAGATATAACAGCACCAGTAGTGCCAAGCCATTTCATTGAATCAATTACAGCAACACCACCACAAGCTCTGTCCATAATATAATCAGAATCAGTTGTAGTTGAAGTATTTTTGATATTGTATCTAATGTAAGCTCTTTTCATATCAACAAAACATCCATGTGGAACATTAACACTGAAATTCACGGTTTGTGAATATCCAAATGTACCTCCATTATTTGGGAGATTTGTAATATATTGTAAATCACCAGCAGGAACACCTACTCTAATTTGATCGGAATAACTTAAAACCGAAGGGGTCGCAACATTATCATCTAATCCGTCCATTTTATATACTATTAGATTAGATTTTAATTTCAAAAAAAAACTTAATAAATTTAAATTAAATTATAAATAAAATGTTTATTATTATATTTTTTATTAACAATCAAAGTATACATCAAGTACCATTACCCATTCTTCAGAGTTAGAATCAAACAATAAAACATTATCTTGACTATATAAACTAATAACAATATTCCCATTAAATATATTACCAACTTTAACATAATCATTTACAAAATCAGCACTTGAATAAGTAAAACTAGAAGAACCTGTTCCAACAATTCCTATTATATTATCATTCATAAGATTCTGATTACCATTAGAATCAATCGTTTTAGTAATGTAAGTATATGGAGCAGAATTATTTAACTTAACTAATATATTTGAGATAGTGGTATAACCTGTTTTTTTAATACTAAAATAAGACATTCTCACATAACAAAATGCTTTATCAAAGTTTTCATTTCCACCTAGATTTAAACTAAATTCACATCTTTGGTCTTTAGTTGAAGAACTAAGTGCTTTTGTAGAATCCAAATAAACTCTATATGAATTTCTCATTATAATATTATATAATATTTTAATTTTAAAAGTATTTTTATATTATAGAAACAATGTTTCCTGCAAATTTAAATCCACCAGCATCTCTTATTTTTTCACTTAATTTTTGACTAGGTAAATCATCTAAATATCTATATGCTCTATCTAAATCTTCTTGTGGATTATAAACATTTTCACTTGCTTGTCTTATTTCATCTGCTGTTGAAAATCTATTAATCTTTTGTAAAGGAGAACGCTTATCTAAAGTGGCTTCCCTCCAATTTTTATTTTTTATTTTACTAGTATGTTCTTCAAAATCGTCTGAAAGGTCGAAACTGTCCCAGTCAATATCATCAATATCATCTATCATTTGTTTTTGTTTTTCTTCTGATTTTTTTAAATCTTTTTTAAATTGTTGAAAAGTATCTTCTCTTGCTATTAAACCTTGATTTCTAGCATCATTAACATCTCTATATTCAATATCGTGAAATGGAGTATTATCTTCAAATTTACTTGCTTTATTTAATGGTTCTTCTTCCCATTTACCTAATCTTCCATCCATTCCTAATTTACTTCTATTACTTTTAGTTTTTATGTTTCTTTCAAAAATTTCTTTAAATGTATCAGGTAATTCATTATAAGTTTGTTCTACTGTGTTCATTTCAGTTTCAACCTTTGGTTCAATTTTTGGTTTAGGTAATCGCTTAAGTAATTTCTGTATTTTTTCAGAAGGAGTATCTGCTCTAACAAATTTAGATTTAATATCACTTCCCATTCTTTTAAAAATATTACCTTTATCAACAGGTTGTTCTGATATTTCACCTAATTGATTAATACCTTGTGTTTGTCTAAATCTTAATCCTTCTTTTTGAGCTGATTCTCTTAATTGTGAACCAACATCTTGAGCAACAGCTTCAGCACCTTGAGAAGCAAGTCTTCGTCCTACTTGAGAAGCAGTTGTTTTAGTAGCTAAATTAGATAAACCTTGAACTCCAGCTTCAGCACTCATTTTTCCTGCTTGAGCTAAAGCACCAATTCCTGCTAAACCTGTAAATGTGCTAAATGTTCCAAGACCAACATCTTCTCCAAAATTTAACAACATTCTTCCAGTAGATATTTTTCCTTTTGATTGGTCATCTATACTAGTTTCTATATTAGCAAAAGCTTTAACAGCACCATAAAACGGAATTAGATTACTAAATCCATGAGAGCGTTTATCAAAACCTTTAGACCAATCTTCAAATTTATGTGATTCTTTTACAACAAAATTAAAGGCTTCTGTTTCACCTTTAACAAATGCACTACCAATATCAGAGAAAAAACCCATATATTATTATATAATAAAAAAAATATATATATTATTTCACTTTATATTTTGTCCGTAAACTTTTAATTTCATTTATTTTATTATCATTTATTTTTTGTTTTTCTTCAAGTTCTTTTAATTTTTGATTAATATTTAAATGTATATTTTTATGTATTCTTTCTGCTCTAGGTTGTCTTCTATAGTTTACTAATAAATTAACTTCCCAATCACCTCTTCCTAAATCTAATATAGTGTTTTCATTTTGAAAAGTAAAACTTAAGTCAATTCTATTAATACTTTTAGAATTAAGACTCATTTCAAATGGTTGTGGAGGATTATATATGATAAAGTCATTTCTTTGTAAATCAATAGGTATATGTGCTAATATATTACTAAATTTGTTTGTTGATGATTCAATTACTTTTAAATTTGATAAATTAGTTCTTAAGTATAAGGAATTAAAAGTATCAGTTATATCAACTGCTCTATCAGATGAAATAGTAGGATTAGAAGAGGTTATATTAAATTCTCCTTGTGTAAAACCTAACATTCTCCTAATATTTGGTTCAATTAAAAAATCAAATTCAGTTGTTATAGTGCTAGTTTTATTATGTGTTATAGAAACAGCATTAGTAATTACATCATATGTTAAAGTGTATGTACAATTATTACTAGAATTAGCATCTAACAACTCTTTTACTTTTGAAATTAATTCATCTATATTATATGAACCATTAGGAATTGTTATTGTTGTTAATTCTGAATCACCTGTTTCAATAAATCTTAAAACATTATTACCTATAGTTGAACTTAAATTATACCAACTGTTAGGTAATATACATGATAACATTTGAATTGTTAATTGTTCGTGGTCATCTGCTTCTATACTTTGAAATAAACTCATTGTTCCACTAGATCCATAATTATTCAAATTAGATAAATCTCTACTGCGTATACACAAAAGCACAGGACTTCTAGTGAGTTCCATAATATATATATAATATTTTTTTTAATTATATATTCACATTATCATTCTTCTAGTAATTTTTTGTGGTGGTTGTTCTCCAACTACAATTTCACTAGGGTCTTTACTATTATCATTTGCTGAAACTTGCATTCTTTGTTTTGGTGTTGCTGGAATAGGTGTTTGTTGAATAGGTGTTTGTTGAATAGGTGTTTGTTGAATAGGTGTTTGTTGTGGGTTTAATATTATAGGTGTATTTTGAGAACCTAGTGTTTGAACATTTTGTGCTTGTTTAACAGGCATTACAGGTTTTGGTAATGGTTCTAATCCTTGTTGTGCTCTTAAGAAGTTCTTGTAATCCCAATGCTCTAACATATCACGATACTCTACAGAGTTTGCTGGGTCGCTTACAGCTGAATTTTCTCTATTATTAATAATCTTTTTTGGTGGTGGTATATGTTTTTGTGTTGATTTTCCAACTACATTATTATGAACATCACTAGGAATATTTTTTTTAATACTATGTCCACCAATTTCATTATGATGAACATTCTCATTAGATTTATCAGTTTCAGAAGATGGATTATTTAAGTATCCATGTTTTCTTAACCACATATTATAGGCATATTTACTAGAAGGTTCTCCATTCATTTTTCTAAATGTTGCGAATTTTTGATAAGTCATAGTATTATTAGCACCTGCTTTTGGTGGAGGTGGTAATTTTTTTACTGTTAATTTACCTGCTTGTCTAATTTGATTCATTATATTTTGTTGTTGAACAGCAGTTTGTTGTCTAACTGTTTGAGGTCTAGCAGACATTCCTAATTGATAAGCAAAATAATCATTATCATCTAAATTAGTTCTTCCTCTACTTCTCATTAATTTGAAAAACTCTTCCTTATTCATTTTATAATATATACAAATAAAAAAAAAATAAAATAAAAGTTTTGGATTTTAAAAGTCTAATATTACTTTTTCCTTTATTATTTTCATAGTTTTATCATTAACATTCATTTTCTTATTGATATTAATATTTTCATTTTCTAATGTTTTTAAAAATTCATCTTTTTTTAATTTATACTTCTCTTTTTTCTTATTAATATCTTTTAAAGTAAATGGAATATTTAATAAGTGTCTTGCTATCCATTCTAAAAATTCCTCAGGTAAATTTAAAATATTAGTATACCCTTCATCTTTCATTAATTGAATCATTTGTTCTATCTGTTTATCTTCATTATCCATTAGTTTTATCAATTCAAATCTAACACTAGTTGTTTTATTTAAAACATAGTTGAATTTGTTAATGTCTAAATTACTACATTTAGATTCAAATTCTTCCAATCTCTTTTTATATTTATATTCATAAACTCTATTAAAAAATTCATTCTCATCCATAGGAACTAATTCTTTTGGTTCATCACCCATATTATATATAATATTTTTATTTCAAAATATAATCCTTTATAACTATGTATGTAATAATTAATATAGACCAATTAATAGCACAAATACATAAATCGCACATTATATATATTATTTAGATTTAAATTCTTTAAAAGATGTTGATGAATTTAATTTATCTATTGTTGTTTTCATTGTATTTACTAAATTTGTTAATGTTTGTATTTGTTGATTTTGTTCTTTAACTTTTGCCCATAGTAAAATAGTTAAATCTTTCTTATTAATTGTATTCAAATCATTAATGACTTGTTTTTCACCTTTATAATCTATCTTGTCATTAGGGAATGTTTGTGGATTAGAACATACTTTACCAAACTGAGATGAAATATCCTTTGTTTGCTCTATCACATTTTGAGCGATCCACCCATATATGGTGTTAGTAGATGATTTACCATTTTCCAAAGCATATTGTTCTGTATAATTATAACTATATAAATCTATATTATCAAAGGCCGTTGTTAGTAGCTTTGTATCTGCCAACTGTTGATTTAATTTTAATCTACTATCAGAAGGGTCCGTCCAAGCACCTGCGAATATAGTTGTTGAACCATTCCAATACATTCTGGCTGAGCCACTTTCATTCATATACATTCCGCTCACATTACTTGAACTATTGTAGTAATGCTCTATATAACTATCTTGTCTATTTAACCCAACTCGTAAAATTTTTACATCTGTATTAGTTCCAGCATATAAATCACCATAAAGAGTTAATTTACCATTTTTTGTAAAAGTAAATCTATCTCCTTCATTATCCCAGTGTAATATAAAATTAGCACTATTGTCTTGTTTTATCAAAGGAAATGCTCCGCTTTCGGTTGAATTGTGCTTAAAAGCCATATGATAAGTAGCAGTTCCATTTAATTCGGTATAACATTCCAATGGATATGTACCACTATAACTTGTGTATTTTAAAGACTCACTATATTCGCTAATCAAACCTCCTGTAGCTTTTAATGTACTAGAAGTAGAAAATGGAACAGTTATATCAATATTATTCACGTTGCTTGTTGTTTCAATGTCAACTGAACCAATATTACTATTTCGTTTCCAATAAACTGTGGGTATTTCAGCTTGAAGTGCTAATGTCCCACTTGAAGAAGGTGCTGCTATGACTGAACTGTTATTCCCTCTAAAAGCTAAAATATTAACTGACGCACTATTAATAGTCTTATTGGTTAAAGTATCACTTGAACTTGCGGTTATAAAACTACTCAAATCACTTGTTAGTGCTAATGTTCCAGTTGAAGAAGGTAAAATAACGGCATAAGTCGAACCTATATTAGTATTTGTCTTTAATGAAATATAATTATTATCATTGCTATAAAAATTAGCATATCCTAATGAATTTGTAGGCCCAGTTATTTCTAAATTAGTTTGATAAGTAGTGGTTCCTGTAAATGTTAAATTACCTACTAATGTTGTATCCATATTGAATTGTGTTCCACTTAATGATAAGTTTGTTCCAGCAGTATATGTTGTATTTGTATCTGTAGCATTAATAGTTAATACTCCACTATTATTAACTATACTCACATTAGTCCCACCTAGTAAGGAATTTTCATTCAATATTTTTAAACTATTGTATGTAGGTAATCCACTACTATTAATTTTAAACAATGAATTCATTATTATTTCTGTTTGTGCTGATAATGTAATTTTTGCTCCGTTAGATTGAGAAAAACTTGTATCATTAGCAGTTATATTTATATTAGATGCTCCTTGTGCTAAACTTCCGCTACGACTCGTCGCTGTTAAATTAATAGTTGAATTAATACCTTCATTCCATACAGGAACACATAATAGATTTATTGTATTATCATCGCTTCCAGTTCGGCACTGTATATCTATTCGTGAAGAACCTTTACTTGTTGTATCCGAATAAGGAGCAGTTGTATCTTGTGGTACATCTCCAATTTCAATTTCAAATCCTCTTATTGAATTTGGAGATGTATAATTGTGATTAGTTCCACCAGCACCAATAATATAATTTGAACTTTGACTTGTAGCGAAGCTTGTTGCTGTTGCTAAATCTCCACTGTAAAAAGTATCAGCTGGGAGATATGCTTTACCTAATACAGAGCCATTCCATGTTCCACTGGATATAGTATTTAAATATATATTACCAGTAATTTCAGCAGCTCCATTTATAAGTAGCTGTCTATTATTAGTGTTAGTATCTGTCTCTACTAATAGATTGCCATTTAAATATGAATTACCCTCAACCTGAAACTTAAAATTATTAACATTCATATTAGTTCCGCCAACTAATACAGAGCTAGTAGTATATATAGGTCGTAAAATATCGTTTTCTTCATTCCAGAAATTTGTATCTATACTTGAATTTAAATTTTGATAAGTAATTTTCTTAATATTTCCATTACTTTCTTCTAATAAAAATAAATCACTATTTACTGGTGTTGTTTTAGGAGATTGTTTATTAATATCTACGTTAATTGTGCTTTGACTAGTAGAACTACTAGAAACTATATTAATAGCATCTCCACTATTTAAGGTGTTCACATAAACATTTGATAATCCATTTAATGATCTGCTCATTTTATATTATATATATATATATTTATTTAAAATTATTTTCTATATAAATATTATAATGGTAAAAAAGGTTATTGAAAAAAACATTGAAGAAAATACTGGAGTTAATGAAACTATTGAAGAACCTATTGAAGAAAATGTTGAAACTGAAACCTCTAATCAAATTAATGAAAATAATGAAAATAATGAAGGCATTCAAAAACCAAAGAAACCTAGAAGTGCAAAACAATTAGAAGCATTAAAAAAAGCACAAGCGAAACTCAAGGAAAAAAGAGAATTAGCAAAATTACAAAAAGAAAAACAAAGCGTTGAACAAAAAGTTGAAAAGAAGGTTGAACAAAAACCAACTAAATTAGAACCAAGGGAAACGAAGGTTTCACCTTCATTAATAGAAGAATCAGAAGAAGAAGAAGTAATAGTTAAAAAGAAACCTAAAAAGAAAATAAAAAAAAAACCAAAAATAATAATAGAACAAGATTCTGATTCATCTGATAGTGAACAAGAAATTATAATTAAAACAAAAAGAGGTAAAAAGAAAAGTATAAAACAACAAGAACAACATGATAATTATTTAAATGATATGAAATTAAAAAAGGAAAAAGAAGAAAAGGATGTTCCTTTAGAAGTTAAAGAAGAAGTTAAAGAAGAAGTTAAAGAAAAAGTTAAAGAAGTCCCTTTTGATATAACTAAATATTCTAAAAAGCAGTTGCTTAAAGCTTATGGAATGTAATTAATATTGTTTTGATAAAACTTTTTAAAAAGTTTAAAAGTGTCTAATCTTAACAACACATTTTAAACATATTAAAAATCTTTGTTCTTGTTTACATAATCTACATGGATATAGAAAAATATTTTTTCTCATATAATTATAATGAAGAAATATATTTTAGAAAAATCTCCGTTAAAAGATAAAAAATATAGAATCACGATGACTGACCACCATCACGATTTTGGTGCTAAAGATTCTGAAACATTTGTAAATCATAAAGATAAAACTAAAAAAAAGAATTGGGAAGCTAGACATAAGGTTAATCCAAATTATAATTCAAAACATAGTGGAATATATCATAGTAGAAAACTGCTTTGGACAGAACCAACATTAGAAAAAGCAATAAAGCAATACGAAAAACAACATAATGTAAAAATAATAAATAAAATATAAGGGAATGTTTAATTGAATGAATAAATCTTTTTTTTTTATCTTATAATAATATAGATAATGATTAACGAAATAGATGTTAAAGACCACGCTATTATAGAACCCTATAAATTTAGTTGTGATGATGTTATAGATAAAAATATTCCACAACCATTAGCAGGAAGTGAAGAAGGACACTTTAAATATTTAATAACTGGAAAATCAGGGAGTGGTAAAACCTCTTTAGTAAAAGGATTAATTGAATCTAAAAAAAGTAATATATATCATCGAAAATTTAATAATGTATTTATAATTAGTCCGAGTATACATACACAAACAAAGAAACCTAAATTACCTAAAAATAGATTTTATACTAGTCTTTCAGATTTACCTGAAATACTAAATAGAATACAAACAGAAGATGACCTTGAAGGGAGAACACTAATAATTTTTGATGATGTTGCTAATGAATTAAAACAGAGTTCCCCATTGATGACTCAAGTTAAAGCAGTTTTATTCAATAATAGACATCTTGGTCGCCCTTTACTAGATGAAAACGGAAAACAGTTAGAATCAGGGGCAGTGTCTAGTATGTGGTTAGTGCAAAAATATACATCAGCACCAACATGGCTTAGATCCCAAATCACGCATCATATCATATTTCCTCCAACTAGTAAAAAAGAAATTGATAGTATCTATATTGATTTAATTCATATTGATAGAGATTTATATGAAGAGATACTTAAAAGAGTAAAGAAGAAACCTTATAATTTTTTATTTATTAATGCTAATAAATCTAGAATGTATAATGGATTTTCTAAGGAATTCATTTTAGAAGAATAAAAATTTTCTAAAGTTAAATTATATGGATTTAATAGCATTTGGTTCATTACTAGGTGTTGTTGGTTTATTAGCAGAACGACTATTCAAAGTTATAAGAAAATCTAGATGTACACATATTCACTCTAAATGTTGTGGAAGCGAAATTGATATTGATAGGGAAGTTGAAAATAACAATACTTTATAATTTCCTATTTTTTTTTTATAATATATAATTATAAATGGAAGATAAAAATGAAGAAGAAAAATTTA
>Ga0070754_10003256_pt1 | contig 11545 bp, 5 predicted proteins | sample VirMetDEL_Sep_01_FD_75181 | JGI IMG/M metagenome (GOLD analysis project Ga0070754, IMG submission 75181) | Aqueous microbial communities from the Delaware River and Bay under freshwater to marine salinity gradient to study organic matter... | ecosystem: Environmental > Aquatic > Marine > Coastal... | reverse complement strand
TACTTAAGAAGTGGATTTTACATCGATTCTTGGGATAGTAACCCCATTAAAAGTTCTGATTTCCAACAATCAGGAGAAAAATGACCAAAAAAGTAGATAAAAACACCGATTTTATGCGAGAAATGTGGGGAACTGCATATCTTGCCAGTGAATATGGCTGGGACAAAAAAATTACATCACAAAAAATGCTTCGTGAGATCAATCATGATGATGCAACACCAAAAAAACATGATTTTGCAGTTCAAAATGAACTTCATGCAAAAATTCGCAATGATAATGATTATGATGACTGGGAATATGGAACAGAACCACTTTTTGGCTGATAAATAAGATAGAATTAAAGTGCATGAATGCCAATAGAGCGAGTCAGTAAATCATTTAAGGATATCAGCCTGTCACTACAGGTCAATCCATTAAACTATGACTTGATTGATATTAAAAATGAGACTGCTATTGCTCGCTCTATTCGCAATCTGGTATTTACATTACCAGGAGAAAGATTTTTCAATCAGACTCTGGGATCTAAAGTTTCTCAGAGTCTTTTCGAGAACATTGATGATGTATCAGCATCAATATTACAAGATGAAATTGCAAATACAATTGAAAATTATGAGCCTAGAGTTGATTTGATTGGTGTTGATGTTCAACCAAATTATGATGACTATGAATTTAATGTCACTGTAAGATATTACATCGTTGGAATTGATGCCCGTCCACAGCAGCTCACATTTGCACTACAGTCAGTACGATAATGGCATTAGTTAATTTCACGAATTTAGATTTCGATCAAATCAGAACATCAATTAAAGATTACTTAAGATCAAATTCTAATTTCACCGATTACGACTTTGAAGGCTCAAATATGTCTGTATTGATAGACATGTTAGCCTACAACACCTATATTGCATCATACAATGCAAACATGGTGAGTAATGAGGTTTTCATTGACAGTGCAACTCTCCGTGAAAATGTTGTCTCATTAGCTCGTAATATTGGATATGTCCCCAAATCAAGAAGATCCGCAAAGGCAAATATCAGCTTTTTCGTTGAAGTTACAAATCCATCCACAAAAGTTGTAACTTTAAAAAGTGGTGTAGTCTGCAATACCTTAAATTTTGGTAGATCTGCATTTGTCTTTTCTGTTCTTGATGATATTACAGTTCCTGTTATAGATGGTATTGCTTCATTTGATAGTATTGACATATATGAAGGATCTTATGTTAATACTAATTTTACCGTAACTCCAGTTAATAATGAATTCAGCAATCAGAGATATATTTTAGAAAACCGAGGAATTGACACAAGAACTTTAAAAGTATCAGTTAGAGATACTCAGTCAAGTAGCAGTGCGAAAAAATTCATAAACTCGACTAGTATTCTCGATGTAACTGCAACATCACGAGTATTTTTTATTCAGGAAATAGAAGATGAAAGATATGAATTGATCTTTGGTGATGGTGTATTTGGTGAGAAATTAATAGAAAATAATTATATTGATGTATCATACTTAATCTCAAATGGAGCAGAGGGAAATGGATTCTCTTCCTTCAACTTTGCTGGTATTCTCGTCGATGGTAATAGTTCTCCAGTTAATGGAACTGTTTCATTAGTCACAACCAATCTATCATCTTCTGGTGGTTCTGCAATAGAATCCATCAATTCTATTCGAAACTTTGCACCAAGAGCATACGCATCACAAAATCGTGCAGTCACCGCAGCTGATTATGAAACTCTAATACCAAAAATTTATCCAGAAGCAGAATCAGTTTCTGCATTTGGTGGTGAAGAACTAGTACCACCACAATATGGTAAGGTATTCATTACCGTAAAGCCTCGATTTGGTACATTTCTTTCAAATAGCATAAAAGACAATATTAAATTTGAGTTAAGAAAATATGCAGTTGCTGGTATTGTACCAGAAATTCTCGATCTTAAGTATATCTATTTGGAGTTAAGTTCTAATGTTTATTATGATACTAACTCATCACTAAGTAGTGATTCCATAAGAACTAAAGTAATTGGTAATATTGAGAAGTATGCAGATTCCGAAGAACTTAACAAATATGGTGCAAGATTTAAATTCAGTAAATATCAAAAATTAATTGATGATAGTGATGTATCAATTACATCAAATATTACAAGAATACAAATGAGAAGAGATCTCAAGGTATCATCAAATCAATTTGCACAATATGAAATTTGTTTCAGGAATCAGTTTCATATTAAGAATACCTCTGGATATAATATTAAATCTTCTGGGTTCAAGGTGAGTGGAATTTCTAATACTGTTTATTTTGGAGATAGTCCAAATGCAAATGGAAGAACGGGATCTTTATTTCTATTTTACTTAAATTCTGATATTGAGCCAGTGGTTGTCAGAAAATCAATTGGTATAGTTGATTATGTCACCGGAGAAGTGGTAACAAATCCGATTAGGATCATCTCGACAGAAAAAACAGATGGTGGAACGCCAATTATCGAAATTTCCGCGATTCCAGAATCTAATGATGTTCTTGGAATTCAGGATCTTTATTTGCAGATAGATACTAATAAGCTAGAAGTAATTACAATACCAGATAACATTGAGTCTGGGTCTGACACATCTGGTTCAAATTACATCATCTCTTCCAGTTATCAGAATGGAAATTTAGTAAGAAAATAATAAATGGAAAATACTAGAATCAAAATCAGTTCAATTGTAGAAAGTCAACTTCCTCTTTTTGTCAGAGAAGAATATCCTCTTGTAGCTGAACTCCTCACTGAGTATTATAGATCTTTAGAATCTAAAGGTTCTTCCTATGATATTTTACAGAATATTGATCAGTATGTAAAGATTAATAACCTATCAAATCTAGTTGAAAAGGCAGTTTTAAGTTCCAATGTTGGATTTGTTGATAATACAATTTTTGTTTCTAGTACAGATGGGTTTCCGCAGACTTATGGTATAGTCAGAATTAATAATGAAATCATTTTATATAAATCTAAGACTTCCACATCATTCAATGAATGTATAAGAGGTTTCAGTGGAATCGCTGAATATTCAACTGGAAATTCAGAAGATTTGATCTTTAATTCCACAGAAATTCAAGAACATTCAATTGATTCCGAAGTATCAAATTTAAGTTCTCTATTTCTAAAAGAATTCTTTAATAAAGTCAAGAAGCAATTTGCATATGGCTTTGACAATCGAGAATTATTCACTGGGGTAGACCAAAATTTATTTGTAAAGCAGTCAAAAGACTTTTATACATCCAAAGGAACTGATCAATCATTTGAAATATTATTCAGAGTTCTTTATGGGAAAGATGTTCAGGTAATTCTACCAAAAAGATATTTAATTGAGCCATCAAATGCTCAATATCGTGTTACCAGAAATTTTGTCGTTGAGTCAATTCAGGGAAACATCGAAGAGCTAGCCAATAAGACAGTATTTCAAGATCAATATGGTGATATACAAAAATCTTTTGGTACAGTAACAGATATTCAGAGAATCCTCAAAAATGGAAAAGAGTATTATACATTAATGCTCGATTATGATTTTGATAAAGATATTACCGTTTCTGGATCTATATTTGGTGAGTTGAAAATTCACCCAAAAACAGTAATAACAGACTCTGTTTCCGTTTCTTCTGACAATATCATTGTTGATTCTACAATTGGATTCCCCGATTCTGGTGAGTTGATAGTTGATGGTGAATTTTCTACCATTGCCATAAGTTACAACAGCAAAACAGTAAATCAATTTCTAAACTGTAATGGCATTACAGAGTCCATTACCTCTGGGACTGATATTGCACTGAATACTTATGCATATGGTTTTGATTCCAATGGAAATCAGATTAGGTTCCGAATCACTGGAGTCATTCAGGACATTGATCTACCACCAAACACAAAATACTATGAAAAAGGTGATGTAGCAAAATTATTGGCTCTTGGTTATAACAAGAATTACTTCCAGGATAATAATTGGATATTCAATAAAACTGTTAAGTGTGAGATAAAATCATTCACATCAGATGGTGAATTCAAATATACAATTGAAACTTATGATGATAATGGAATATATGAAGGAGATAGTGTAGAGATAGAATACATCAATTCCTCCACTGGATCTAGACAGACTACAATAATTCCTGGGTCAAATGTAAAGTTACCAACTGGAAGTTTGCCAGGTAAAATATTCCAGATACAAACAAGTGGATTTGACATTTCTAGCATTTTCTATGTAAAAAGAATTATTTCAAAGTTTCTTAATAAATTTGTTTCTGATGTATTGAATGTATACAGAGATTTTAATGAGAATGAAATTTATGTTTCTTCCTCTTCATTACCATATTATGGGACAAATATTAGTGAATCAGTAGAAGATTATAAGATTACTTTTGGTGGTACATTTTCTGGGGAAATTCTAAAAATTGTCAATGATGGCCAAAGTCATGGATTTTTAACTGGCGATTCAATCATTTACTCCCCAGAAAGTGAATTCAATACACTGGGAATTCAATCTGGTGTTTATTTCATAAAAAGAGAAAGCGAAACAGAAATAAAATTAGCACGCAGTAGATCTGACATTAGATTCAATAAATTTGTTTCAATTGGAACAACTACAGTATTTGATAATATCATAAGTTTAACCAAATTTGCAAAACAAAATAATGTTCCATCGGAAGTTGATTCCCAAAGATTAATTAGACTTCTCAAAACTCCAGAAAATACAGGAGAAGCATATGAGACAAAGCATGGCACTACTGGTATTCTAATCAATGGTGTAGAAATATTAAATTATAAATCCGATGATTACATTTATTATGGGGCAATAAAATCAGTTGATGTGATCTCACCTGGAAATCATTATGATGTCATCAATCCACCAAAGCTAGAAATTCCGCCAATATCTGCTGGATTATCGAGTGCTCTTGGTTATTGTGGAGTTGAAGGATCACTACAAAGAATCGATCTTATTGATGGTGGATTTGATTATATTGACACCCCAATAGTAACAATTACTGGTGGCGGCGGAGAAGGTGCTACTGCACTAGTAAAAATGACTGATTATGATCATTTTGTTGATTTTAATCCTTCACCATCAAATGGAAACTTAAATTTAGTTTCAAATATAATTGGATTTTCTACTTATCATAAATTCAGAGACGGCGAATCTGTCATTTACAATACTGGAGGAAAACTCCCAGTTGGTGGACTAACAACTGAGGCAAAGTATTATGTGAATGTTATTGATGATTATAAAATAACATTGCATAAATCATCTAATGATTCTTTGGTTGGTATTAATACAATTGATTTGACATCATATGGTTCCGGTAATCATAGGTTTGAATCAACAATAAGAAAGAAAAAAATAAGCTCAATAGTTGTAACAAATTCTGGATCTGGTTATAAGAGCAAAAAAATATCGGTTTCTACATCTGGAATTAACACATCAAATGATACAGTAAATGTATATAATAATCCATATAGTAGTGGTGATATCATATACTACTATGGCGGAAATGAAAATATTAGTGGACTAGACACAGGGAAATATATTGTAACTCGAATTAGTGAAGAAGCATTTAAATTATCTGCCATTGGTATTGGATCTACTGCTAAAGATTTTTATTATAAGACAAAACAATATATTGACTTTAAATCAAAAGGATCTGGAAATCATATATTTGACTATGAGTCAATAGCAGTTACTGTATTTGGTAAAGTTGGAATATCTACCATATCACAAGTTGATGTTACTGCAAAAATTCAACCAATTTTTAGAGGAAAAATAGTTTCAGCGTACATTTATGATGGTGGTGTTGGATATGGATCATCTGATATCATCAATTATAATAAACAACCACAATACAGTTTACAAGCTGGTAGTGGCGCAGTATTAACACCCATAGTATCAAATGGAAGAATAGTTAATGTAATAATTAATGAGAAAGGAAAAGAATATAACTCACCACCAGATTTAATAGTAAGAGGATTTGGAATTGGTGCAAAATTAACACCAATCATTCAGAACGGACAAATCGTTGATGTAAAAATCATAAACAGTGGAATAGGGTATGAACAAAAAAATACAATAATCGAAACCTCGACTCCTGGAAGTGGCTGTGAGTTACAGTTTAATCCTCAGGTTTGGACGGTTAATAAGTTTGAAAAGTTATTGAACACTTTCAAATTAACTTCTAATGATAGTGTAGTTTTTGTTGGAAATAATAAAGAATATGGGCTACAGTATACTCATTTATATTCTCCTAGATCACTGCGCAAAAAAATATACACAAAAAATATAGAAGAAGGAAGTACACAATATAGAAGTGATTATCAAAACGACTTTGAAATTGAAAAGTATCATTCACCACTGATTGGTTGGGCATATGATGGAAATCCAATTTATGGGCCTTATGGGTATGATTCACCGTCAAATAAAAAAGTAAGACAAATTATCAGTGGCTATTCAGATCCAATTGATAATCAACAAAATAGGCCAGATAAAAAAGTTTTTCCGGCTGGTTATTTCATTGAGGATTATGAGTTTACCGACAGTGGAGATCTAGATGAACACAATGGTAGATTTTGCGTAACTCCAGAATTCCCGAATGGTACTTACGCATACTTTATGACTCTTGGTTCTATAATTGAAAATTCAGGATTTTTTGTAGGAGATAAAAAGCCAAAATTTCCATATGTAATTGGAAATTCATATAAATCAAAGCCAATAGATTTTAATTTTGATTCTACAATGAATCAAAATAAATTTGATTTTAATTCATTTGGTTTAGTGAGAAATACAAAACCATTCAATACATTAAGCGACAGATCTACTTATGAATACTTTAAATTCTCCGATGAATTAGACTCAAAAATTAAAAGTATATCAAAAGGAACTGTCGATTCTATAAGAATCATTTCTAGTGGAAATAACTATAAAGTTGGAGATAGGGTAGTATTTAATAACGAAAATTCTGGTGGAAGTTCTGCAGCAGCAAAAGTTGAATTTATAAAAGGAAAATCAATCACAGGAATTTCACAGACATCAACTACAATTTTTGATGTAGAATTTTATCCATCATTCTCGCAAAATAGAGTAATTGGATTTTCTTCTATTCCACATAACTTAGAAAATGGAGATTTTATCTCGATAAATTCACTATCAAATTATGATCAAAATTTGGAAAATACATTTAATGTTGGGGTCAGATCTGATAATTTCATCTTAAATTTGGGTGTTGGTGATGCAACCACAACTGGAATAACCACATATTTTTATGTTTCTGGATTATTGGAATACCCAACAATAAGAGAAAATGATATTTTATCAATAGGAACTGAAAAAATTAAGGTACTTAATGTTGATAAGCAAACATCCAGAATTCGAGTTTTGCGCGAACAAGAATCAACAGTTGGAACTTCTCATTCTTCATACACAATTTTATATGAAAATCCAAAAAAATTCTTTATAGAATTAGAAAATGACACAAAAAATCAAAATTATAAGTTAAATCGAGAATTTTACTTTAATCCATCAGAATCTTTAGGTATTGGAACTGCTGTTGGCTTTGGTCATACTGTGGTCTTTTCAAATCCTGGAATTGGTTTGACTTCTATTATAATTCCACAAAAAACAATTTATTTAAAAGATCATGGATTGAGCACTGGAGATCAACTAAAGTATAAAGTAAATAGTGGAATTGCAATCACTGTTGCTCAGGATTCTGGAATTGAATTTCAGTTATTAGATAACAGCACAGTTTATGCCACAAAAGTATCAAAAGATTTAATTGGTATATCAACCGTCAAAGTTGGATTGGGAACAACGGGAGAATTTGTTGGAATATCACAGACATCATCGACTCTTTTCTTTGTGTCACCCGGTTCTGGCGATCATCATAGTTTTTCAACAAGGTATGAAAATGTATCGAAGGGAAATGTAGTAAAAAATACCGTAACTGTCTCAACCGCATCAACACATTTCCTCAAAAAAGATGATAAAATTACTTTAGAAGTATTAAGTGGTCTTACAACTACAATCACAATAAAATACAATGATTACCATCGTAGACTGATCGTAAATCCAAGAGAATTTTCTTCTGTTGATATTGAGCAAAATTTAATAACGATAGAAAATCATAACTTCATTGATGGGCAAAAATTAATTCACAATTCCACATCCCCCGCAAGTGGATTGGAAGATCAAGGAATTTATTATGCTGTGGTCTATGATAAAAATAGAATTAAATTGACAAAATCTTATTATGATACAACTGAAAAGAATCGTTCTATCATTAATATTACATCTTCTTCTTTTGGTACTTTATCCCCGATAAATCCAAAAATTAATATAACTAAAAATCAAAAGGTAATTTTTGATCTTTCGGATTCTTCATTATCTGAACCACTTGGGGTTGGTAGAACAGCATCGTTTGACTTTGATCTATTCACCGATCAGAATTTTTCAAACAAGTATTTCCCCGTCAATTCAGATGGAATTTTAAAAATCACAAAATCTGGAATTTTTGGAGTAACACAAGGATCTAAATTTGAGTTTACTATTGATGGACAATTCCCAAATTCTATTTGGTATAATATATTACCGAAAACAGATTTAGAAATAAAAAAAAGTTATACAAATGATGACGAGGTAATTGAAAATAACAAAATAACATTTATCGATAGTATATTAAATGGAGAAAAAATAGTAACTGGAGTAACATCGAATACATTTAATTTTCACAATGAATTTGACTATGATGCTGATTCTTATTCGTTAGGAGAAGGTATATTCAGATATTATACGAATTCAGAAAGTGAAACTGGAGAAATAGAGACTCTAAAAATAACTTCTGGTGGAAGAAATTATGAAAGACTGCCATATATTTCTTCCGTTTCATCTTCAACTGGAACTGGTGCTATATTATTACCACAAAGCAATACAATAGGTAAAATAAATTCTGGAAATATTACTGACATTGGATATGATTATTCAATTGATTCAACAATAAAGCCAAGAATTAAATTCCCAACAATTCTAAGAGTTGAACCGTTATCAGCTGTGGAATCCATAGAAATCACTTCTCCCGGATTGAACTATAATACTTCTCCGGATCTGATAGTAATAGATGGATTTACTAATAGTGTAGTTGATGATATTTTCTTGGATTATGACATGCAAGAAAATTCTGTAAAAATCATCAAGAACACAAAAGGATTATACAATGTAGAGCCAAAAATTATTGCGATTAATAACTCAAATGGTCTAGGTATAAGTTCTATACAATATAATAATTCAAATAAAACTGTTAAAGCATATATCAATAAACAGTTTAGTGATCCCGAAACTTTCCCATTTATAATTGGCGATAATGTTCTGATTGAAAATGTATCAACATTAGAATCTACAAGTAAAGGATATAATTCCAGAAATTACAATTATTCTCTATTTCCTGTAGTTGGAGTTAATACAAGTTTAGGTGGTTCTGGTGCTTATGTTGAATATTCACTTGAAGATTATATTATTGGATCCGAAACTCCTGGTACATTTGATTCCGAAAATTCATCCGGAAGAGTAATACCAGAGAGATCACTACCAACATTTAAAACTACATTATCTAAGAATTCATATATCATTGGAGAGAATATCACTAGTGACATAAAAGATTCTGGAAAAGTTTTAAAGTTTGATAAAAATAATGAATTTTTGACTGTGGAAACAAAAAATGACTTCGCAATAAATTCTCTGATTGTTGGCGAGACATCAAAATCTCAGGCATTTATTCGTGAAATTTTTAGTAACGAATCTTTTTATCAAGTCAATTCATCATCAATTGTTGAAAGTGGATGGAATAGAGAAATTGGATTTTTGAACAATGAATTACAAAGAGTCCAAGATAGTGATTATTATCAGTATTTCTCGTATGCATTAAAATCTGAAGTTCCAATTCAAGAATGGAATGATGTGGTAAGTAATCTTAATCACACATTAGGATTCAAAAAATTCAGCGATCTAGAAATGAATTCGTCCCCAGAAATTTCTGGTATCCAAACGGCGCAAAATGATGGATTTTTCTCTGCTACATGTGACTTAAATAGTATAGTAGATATTGATTGTATACAAGATTATGATCTCGTTTCTGAAAATGGTTTTTATGTTGATGGTACATTAACATCAGATGAAATCACATTCAATTCTGTGATTTTGCAAGATTATTCGGAATCAATAGGCAATAGAGTATTAGCTATAGATGACATAAGTGACGAATTTAACACTTCAGTAACTAGAACATTTGTAACATCATTCAGCATATAATCCAGTATGGCAACTAAAGTTAGAGCAAAGAAATTTTTTCTTACAGTACAAGATGATAGATTTGGGGATAGAAAGCAATCCTCTATTCTTTCTGTCTTGACTGATGGTAGTGAATTATATTTAAATCAGTATGGGAAAATGTTTACTGAAGATGAACTAGGTAGTTTTGACATTATTAAAATTAACAATTAGGCTGTATTGGAATTTTATCCACTAGATGGGAGAAATACTGAATATCAGTATAGTTTTATATCATACGACACAAAGCAAAATATATTTGAAAATGATTCATATGATTTTGGTAACACAGTAAGTATTGCATCTACATTTTCTGCCGTTGGTGCGGCATCTTCGCAAGTAATATATCAAATTTCACAAAACTTCACTTCCGCAAAGATTTTAGTTGAGTTATCATCTCCAACTAGTGAAAACTACGAATATAATGAAATAAATTTAGTTTACGATGGATCGGAGATTAATTTTTCAGAATTTGGTAGAATTACATCATCAAGTGATTCATACAAAAATTTTGTTGGCATCGGAACTTATGATGTTGTGCCATCCGAATCTGGATTAGATTTAATTTTTTATTCTGAAATTTCAAATCCACTTAATTGTAACGCATTTGGTGTCTCAATCGCAAGCACTAATTCTAGTGCAGTCAGTGCTCGGCCATTAAAATATGCAGATGTAAGATCAAAAAATGTATCTATTGCATCATCTTCTGATCCAACTGCAGAATTTGTTGCATCATATTCACTGAACTATAATTTTGCATATTTCATAGTTCAAATTACTGATATAACAAATAATGAGATCCAACTTTCGGAAATTGCAGTTCTTAATAATGAGATAACTTCAACAATCATTGAATATGGCAATGTATATTCAAATAATTCTCTAGGTACTTTTAATTCTACAGTCAGTACATCAGTTGAATTATTATTTACACCAAATCCGGACATTGATGTTTCAATTACTTTATTGCAACATTCGGTATCATATCTTGAATTTGCATCATTCCCAATTTCAATCAATTTTAAAAATGCAGAGCTATCAACTGGAATTAGCAAATTTTCATCAAGTAGTGATTTAAACTTTAAGAAAGATTTTGACTTGACTCATAAATTTGCACCAATCTTTGAGAAAAGGTTTAATGGTTCTGTGGAATATACGACTTCAAATTTATTTGGAGTAGATTTAGAAAATGATTTAATTTATATTCCAGGGCATTTT
>Ga0070754_10003255_pt1 | contig 11546 bp, 8 predicted proteins | sample VirMetDEL_Sep_01_FD_75181 | JGI IMG/M metagenome (GOLD analysis project Ga0070754, IMG submission 75181) | Aqueous microbial communities from the Delaware River and Bay under freshwater to marine salinity gradient to study organic matter... | ecosystem: Environmental > Aquatic > Marine > Coastal... | reverse complement strand
CTCATCTAGGTCTGTAACCATACCACGTATTGTAGTCTTGAGTACGCCCCATGTAGCAGCTAGACCAGCCAGTACTGTGCCTAGTGTAACAAGTTCTCTTGGTCCTAGTTCTAACATTATTCTAAATCTGATCCTTCTAGTTCATTTCTTAAATTAATAAAAGGGTCTAAACTAAATCGTCCAGCAGTTTGATTAAAAACTCTTTGCTTAGTAGTATCTGATATAGAAAAAGGAGAAAAAGAATTTCTTCTAGTTCTTTCTATAATATCTAAATCTCTATTCTTTAACCTATTATTTTCATATTGACCGTATTTAGTTAAAGCAATATTAAAATCTTTAGTATCTAAACCAAGAGTATTATAATATTCTAACATACCTTTTAAACCTAATTGAGCAGAGCCACGTCTTTTTTGTGCATTTTGATATACTTGTAACATGGTGTTAAAATCATCAGGCAAAAGATTAGGTTTAGATACCTCTTGTTCAAATTCTTTTGATGCATCATTAACATCTCTTAAAAGACCACCAAGATTTCTGCGTGTACTGCCTGTAACATCTAAACGAGTTTTTCTAAAACCCATTAAGTCTGGAACAAGATTAGCAACTATTGGAGAATAATAATTACTAATTTCACTTCCCATAGGCTCTTGACCTATAGCTTCTGACATGCTATTATAACCATATTCAGCAGCTTTTGCTTTTTCATAGTCATACCTACGTTTAGCAAATGTTAATATTCCAGGTTCAAATGCGCTTAATACTTGAGAAGCAGGAGCAAAAGGTACGTCTAAACCAAGCATCGTACCAACTGCTTTTGTAGCTGCACCAATAGCAGTTCTATCATTATAAGAACGATATGATGGCGTTTCAGTTGTAGCTTTCATAAGAGCTTCAGTTAACATAGAAGGACCAACAATAGGACCAGCAGTTTTATCTAATACAGCCATTCCAATCTTTGTTGCATCTGTAGAATTATAATCTTTTTCTGATAATAGTAATTCGTGCATACCTTTAGCAGCAGTTTTAATAGCATCAAAAGGATCAAGGTTGCCAAAAGAAACTCTATCTACATATTTACTACCTCTATCACCTTCTTTAATCCCACTTGTATATAACTTATTTGTGTATGTCATGTAAGGATAATCTATTTTATCTAATGCTTCTTGCTCTTCTGGTGTAATACCATGTTGTTTTGCAGACATATCCTCAATAATAGATGGCATTATACCTACAGCAGTCATACCTCCAAGCCTTTTATAAGCTTGTTTTTTAAGAGTATCGTTACCACTTAACAAGTCTGACATAGTATACTTAACAAGGTTCTTTGATATACGTGCCATTTCTGCTGGAAAAGCTACAAAGTCACCAATAGGACTATATCGTAAAGCTTTAAATGCTTTTGGCACAAGACTATAGTTAGGCATTAAGTCTCTTGTTCTCTGTGCTGCCTCTCGTTCTAATCCTTGTAACCATTCTCCCTCATCTAAATCTTTAGCTTTAGGTTTAGCTTTTTTTAAATAGTCAAGTGTTTTTTCAAAGTGTGCTGCTTTAAATATAAAATCTTCACCCTCATAAAGCTTTGCTACTTTGTTATCAGCCAGACCACTTATTAAACCTTTATCTGTTCCTAATCTATTTAAGTTTTTACGAATTAAACCAAGTGTTACGTTACTATCAGCAAGACCATAACCAATTAGTTTACCCACATACTGACCTAGCTCTTCATTAGTCTTTCCTGATATCCTTGATTTTGTAGCTTTAAATGCATCCGCAAAACCTTTACCTGCAAATGGAATCATACCATTAGCAGCCATCAATACAATGTTACCAGTGGTGTTAGCTCCATGTGTAGCAGGATTGTATATAGTTTTAGCTGCTTGAGAAACACCTTTTGCCTTACCCCACATTTCAATGACAGCATTTCTATTAGGATCATCTAACATAGTTTTAATCATTGTAGCATATTCATCAGATATGTATAAATCTTTTAAGGCAGGATTAGCTTCTAAAAATTCTTCTGCTGCATCTTTATTAAATATTGCAGATGCCCTTTTCTTTGCAATTTCACCTAAAGATTCTGCTGCTTGTCCCTCACCAACTCTATAACCTTGTTGTGCAAGACCTTGTTTTTCTAAATGAGTAGCTACATCTGTTAAAAAATTATGTTCAGCTTTCATTGTAGCAAGCTTGCTATATGTTTTCATATAGTTTGATGATGGGTCTTTAATCTCTCCCCACAAAGCTCTTAACTCTTTAGGAACATCTGATCTTTTTTTAGCTGCTTTAGAAGAACCAAGCAAACTATTAGCTGTAGTGATATCAAAAAATGAATTACCACTATCATTAGTTTCTTTAACAAGTCTATTTAATTTATCAAGAACATCTTTATCATCTGTAAGTTTTAAATCTCTTTTAATAAACTGTGCAGCATCATCCACGATACCTCTTAAATTTTCATCTGTAATATCATTACGATTTAAATTTTTAGAGTACTGACGGATTGCGTTTTGCACATTACTAGCAAACTTAGGATCATCAAAGAACCTATACGATCTATTAATATATGTACCTAAGTCATTAGGACCACCCATACCTGCACGTATAGTAGCTTCTAACTTTCCTTTAAATACATTATCAGCAACGTAAGAAGAAAGACCATCTAGTTTTTTACGCATCTTTATTACAAGCTCTGCTGTATCTGGAGACAAACTATTAATTGCTGTCTGATCTCCAGCTAATGCTTTATTAACTGTGTTTTCACGAAAGTCTTCTTTTGCTTCTTTTGACCTAAATTTTTTAAGGTCATTCTTTTTTAATGATTTTTCTAAATCACTTGCAAGACCATCAGCTTCAGTCATTGCTTTTTGTGCAGCATTATTTCTTTCTACAGTCATAGCAAGCATGTTATCATCTGTACCTTGTCTACTACTAAATGCCCTGCCAATATATTTTTTACCCAATCGTGTAGCTTTTTTACCAGCACTTGTTTTTTTAAATGCCTTGGCTGCACCATAAATGCCACCACCAGCTAAAAGAAATGCAGCTTCATAACCAAGACTTTCTAGAAAGTTACCTAAATAGTTACTTGCCATTGTATCGTCTGGATTTTCTTCTAACTTGCGAAGTGCTTCAGATGCATCTTCACTTTCCAGAATATCTTCTACAGCTTGATAGTGATCGTCAGTAAGCAAAGCATCAGCAGCAGCAGCACCTACACCTAATGCTCCTAGCTTTACAGGTTTTTTCTTTAAAGATTTTTGTATAAATTTTTCTGTAGCTGCACCACCTTTACCTGCTCTACCAGTAAGAAATGTTGCTGCCTTACCAGCCTTAGCGAAAGCTCCCATTGGTACAATAAAAGAACCAATCATACCAGCAATCTCTTCGCTTCCTCCTGTAATACCATCACCATGATAAGGATCAAGCCACGCTGCTGCTTCTTTCTTTATTGACTCAGGAATATATTCACCAAGAGTATTTTGTATACTATCAACAGCTTCTTTACCTAGTGTCATATCACCAAGTTTTTCTATACCTTCAGCCGTATCACCAACAGCACGGCCAACGGTTCTGCCTAAAAATCCAAGTGCAGCCTCTGCTGTATCCGCAACAACATTATCCCCTAGTTCTATTTGAGGACGAAAATCTGTGCGACCTTCTTCTGATTGTTTTTCATAATCTTGGTAAGCTTTAAAAAACTCATTAGCATCTAGCCCGCTTTGCTCTATAAAAGATGTTATAAGTTTATCTTGCTCATCTTCAGAAATATTTTGTAATTCTGGTTTGTCAAGAAATGTACCAAGATTAGAAAGAGTATTTTGAAAGTCTTTTGACTCTACAGATAAAGTCATTTAATCATCTTTCTTTTCTTTATTTGCTCTGTCTGCTGTATCTTTTAATCTCTCACTAAAAGTTCTTCCTATGCCCCCAGTTTTACCTTTATTATATCCTGACATATCTTTTGTCTGAGTAGGTGAAGGTTCTTGCATTGCTTTTTGTATTCTATCTTCAAATATTCTTACAATATCTTCTTGAGTTTTAAGAACACTTCCCCGTTTTGCTGCTATAGCTTTATTCCACGGTATCTTATCACTATGTACGCCACGTACAACCTCACCAAATATTTTTTGAATTTCTCTAGCAGCAGATTTAACTTGACCAGAACTTACATCACCTACTGGAATTAAACCAGCCGTACTTAAAAGATCACTTACATCTTTTAATTTACCTAATGTATAGCCTCCAGCGATACCATAATTTGCATCTCCACCAGTACCTGTTTCTTCTAAGATATCAGTTAAGACTTTAGCTATGTTTATTAGTGTAGTATCTTTACTTGCATCAAGTGCAGCTAGACTTTTTACTGCACTTATTACTTCTGTTCTATATTTTACTGGTAATTCTGCTAAACCTGCTTTAAATTCAGTATCTCTCAATATACCATTTATTAAGTTCGTTTGTTTTTTATCAAGAACATTTAGTTTTCTTTGTTCATTCTTTCCTCTAAGTTCTGTTTCTTTTTCAAACATTACATCTTTAAGTTTATCCATTTTATCGTTAATTTTTTCATTTCTTTTAGAAATACCAGCAACAGAAAGATTCATTGCTTTACTAAAGAATGTTACTAAAGAAGGCTGATCCATAGCAGTATTAATAGCCTCAGCTATCTGTCCTCCAGGCCATGCTTGACGAGCTTTTTCTAAACGATCTATTTTATCTTTTTCATAATCATCTAAAGCTTTTTGATCAACATCTGCAAAACCTTTTTGCATTTTATCAAGCTCTGTTACATTAGCAGCTTCTTGTGCTGCTAGTCGTTTATTACCAGCATTTTTTATTTCAAAAATTTCTTTTCTTGTAGCTAAATTTGCTTCTGGCATAGCTTCAAAAGTTGCTCTGTCAACGTCTCTTCGTTCACCTATTTCTTTTGCTCTTTCTAAAAGCCTATTTACAATGTCAACATTAGCACCTTTAATTTTAGAACGTAATCCTACTAAACCAGTAGGGTCTTTTGAAGAGGGTAACTGAGATTTAGCTTTAGCTAAAGTAGTAAGTTGGTTTGGAGTATTAGTTCCATACATATCAGGACGATATGATTTTGTTTCTGGATTAGAAATAAGGTTTGATCGTAAGTTAGGATATGCTGGTAGGTCGTCTACATTTATTGTTTCACCATAGTCTGAAAAATTTAATCCTTTAAACTGATCTCCATATTTTTGTAAAGCCCTATTATAATAACCTCGAGTAATTCCAGTTATATCTCTAGCTTCTTTAGCAGTAAGCTCATCAGGAGGAGTCATAGGTGCTATTTGCGCTCTTGCTAATACTCTCCTAGTTCTAGGATCACTTCCTGCTTGTTGTTTAATGACAGGTAGATCACCTAGACCTCCACCAGCTTTCATTTCTGCTACAGTAGGTGTAGCTTGTTGTGGTCCTGCAATACGACGAAGTAAATTTAGTCTGTCTCCAAAAGTATTATTATAAGAACTTCCAATAGCTTGTGTAGCCATTCTTAAATTTTGCATGTTCTCATCCATAGTTTCTTTATAATCATTTAAAGAACCAGCAGCATTATCTATGTTCTCTATAACATTAGTTTGTCTTGAGCGAGGGAATATACCGCCAAAGAAACCACCTAATCCACTACGGCTACCTATCATAGGAGAAGCAGCAACTTGTTGTCCTTGATTATAGACATTAGGTATTTCACCGCCCTCTTGCCTATGTACAATACGACCACCAGTTTTTAAAACACTTCTAGTGCTTCCTCCTGGTCCTTGAAATAATTTATTTGCGCTAAAGTTACCACTAAAACCACCGCCCATACCAAACACATTAAGTCCTGATAGACCAAGACCTAGTAACTGTTGTCCAATACCAGGAGCATTAGGCGCACGGAACCCTGATGTAGTTTCAGTAGTATCAGGCTTACGTAAATAAGGATTACCATAAACAAGACCAGAATATTGAGCAAGTTGTTGTTGAGGATATTGTTCTTGTTCAAGATATTCTAAGAATTTTTTATCAAGAATGTTTTGTCCCTCTTGCCTATCTTGTTGTGCAAGTTTTTGACCAAGACCTTGTTCAGCTAAACCAGTTTGGAATCGTTGTAGTCCTACATTACGTAAGTCTTCAGCTTGCGCTCGTTGCCGTACAGCCTGATCAGTAAACTGACGATAAGCATCTTCATAAGCCTTCTGTTGTCCTTTAGATTGTATGTCACCTAGTTGTTGACTAAATGCTTCACCAAGTTGTGCTGCTTGCACACCTGCACGACTACCAAGACCAGACATACCACCAGCACCAACAGCTTGTTTTTCAAACTGTGGCATAATCCTACGTTGAAAGTCTTCTTGAGCTTTACGTTTTTCTATATCAGTAACAGCTTGTTGATAGGGACTCATAAACTTTTGCGCTGCTTCTGCTGTAAACTCTGTATCTATACCACGTAAAGCTGTTTCTGCCTCATCAATATATTGACCTTGACCACCTATTAAGCCACGAAGACCAGCCATTGCATCTAATTCTTCTTGAGTTCTAGGTGCAATAGTTTCTTGACCGTAAGGTTGGTATCCTTCTGCTACAGCCTTATCATACTGTGCTTGAGCATCCTCAAGTATATCTGTAATATAAGGTGCAATCTCTTCAGGAAGTTTGCTTTGGGTTTGAACAGTCCTTGAAGTAGGTTCATATTTTGTCCTACCAAATAATCCGCTTAAAAAACTCATGACTAGTCCCTATCCTATCATTTTATTTCGTAGTGATTGTAAGCCATTAATTTGATCTGGCTGTTCTGTAGTTCCGTAGGCTTCTTGCCTAACTTCTTTTACTATTTGATCCATTACATCTGCACCCGCATCTGCACTTCCATTTCCTAGTGCAGACATCGTATGAGCATCCACAACATATTCATCAGGGCTAACAGCCAGTGTAGCTACTTGATCTCCATTATCTACAATAGGCATATATACATTATCTTCCATACCATGTCCTTGACCTGGAACTTTACCAGAGAATCCAGACATTGCTTGACCGCCTCCTGCTGCTCTACGCATCATAGCTAAGTTATCAAGTTGTGACTCTGACTCTAAAGCTTGTTTAACATTCTGCATGTTAGCCATTCTACGTGGATCAGCAGGTCTAACATTCATAGGTCTTTGCATTTGGTTAGGCATAGGTTGTGCAGGTGGCATAGCAGGAGGCATAGCAGGAGGTTGCATATCCATGTACAAAGCTTGTCTACTCTCCTGTATTTTTTCAGGAGTAATACCAGCCCTTTCAGCTAAACTATCAAGAGCCGCTGTTTTTAATATTTCTTTTAATTCTTTATTCATATTGAATAATCCAAATCTTTAAAAACTTTATTACTACTATTATACTCTATTTTTGCGTTTTTCGCAAATACCTCTTGCTTCTGGTCCTGTCTTTGTCGAGTAGGATCAATAACATACCCTTGGTTTAGATTACTAAAGTATGTACTATTATTAACTAAATTAAAATAATCAGATGTCTTCATTAATTTAAATCCTGCCAAGATGTTTCTGATCCAAGACTAACATATCCTTTAAACTTCCCTGTACTTGTAGAGTACGCAACAGCCCCCTTAACAGGCCGACCTATTTCTGTAACTGTAGTTACCCTAAAGATAGTTTGTGCTGTAGCAACTTCTTCTTGTAAATCTCTAGAGTCTAATTCTTGTACTAAAACATCACCCCAACTTCTAACCTTATTATACATATCAATAAGATCAGCATTAGTTAATGCATAGGGTAAGGTAGGGTATCTTGCCATTATCGCTCCCCGTCACCTTGTAATGCAATACGGACTGATCCCCATCGCCAGCTTGCATTGTTTGATTCACAAGATACCCTTATCTTAGCTTGCCTTCCTCTTGATCTAATGTCAATCTTTTGTGTATTATTAAATATATCAAATGTCTTAGTAATCTCTTCAGTGCTTTCTGGATACTTCTTTGTAACCAACTTCATTTTAATTTGACCACCAGATAGATCATAGTCAGGTACAATTTTATTCATAAACATAATAGCATTACCATCATCTACATCAAATATACCAGACTCAACAAATGAGGTTAGTGTTTCACCGCTACCTGTAAATACTTCAGATGGCTCGTTATTATAAATATTATTACCAGAAGCAGTTACACCTGTTGTTATGGTATTACCAAATACACTACGATCAGTAAATGTGGTAAAGATCATATCACCATATACCCAATAGTTTTCTTCTGGATTAAAGATAACATATTTATTACATTCAGTCTGACCAGTAGATGCATACAACCAAATAATTTCTCTAAACTCTGAGTTAATACCACAATAAACTTTATCATAGTAAGTAGTATTAATATCATCAAAGATAAACCTTCTAACAGTACAAGGTAAAATTTCTACTGAACCAGCATTACGATAGAAGTTATCATAGCCCATCCAATAGGTTACACCATTATAGTCAATTGCTGCATGAGGACCAATCAATCCACAGTTTGTACCTACTTGTTGAAATCTAAATACAAAGTTATCACCAGTAAACTGCATTAACCAAAGAGCATTGTCAGTCCAAATATTAATAGCATTTCTTGCTCGTACAGCACCTACTATTTTAGTTCCGTCTGTAAGAACAACTTCACCTGATGTTGTATCTGCTGTTGGATTCCACTGTGTTCTATCATCTTGATCAGACCATCTAACTAACATAGGATTAAAAGGACCGCTCACTGAAGCTGTTGCCGAAAACTGATTAGTACCAAAACAAATAAGATGTCTATCATTAGGCGATACAATAAGTGAGTTAACACTTACAGGAGATGTTGTAACAGAGGTAGCCCTAGTAGGAGATGTTGATGCATCACTATCATAATAGAATATACCACCACCACGTCTATTAGCTACAACATCCTCACCCCAGTTATCAAAACTCCACTGTGTAATATCAAATACTAAGCCAGTAGCATCAGCAGAAGCTGGTGAGTTCCAAGCCCTACCTGTTCCACTACCAGCAGTTTGTTTATATATTTGTGCAGTCATGTTTAAATTAGAAGTTACATCACCACTTGCACTTGCATTAGCTGCTGCACTAACTATAACTTGTGTTCCATTAACAGATACAATTGCAAATACTGGTCCTCCAAAGGCTGTCTTAGTAAGGTTTAAGTTACCTCCAATTGTAGCAGCATGGCTATCAATAGAAGTATTTTTAAATACTATGTAGTCATTAGCTGATCCACCATGTGCAGAAGCACACGATACAGTAACCAATGCATTACCACCTGTAGCAGTTATCTTAGAAATACCTACAGACGTAGGGGCTGCTGCATTGTATGTGGCGGCTGACCAACCAGTACCAACAGCAGCTACAGAGAAGCCTGTAGGTAGGTAGTAGTTAAATGTAGCAGCACCTCCTACATCACTACCAGTAGCATTAGCCGCATCAGTAACAGAGATTGTAAATACGTTAGCACTTTCTATAGACGTAATTTGGTATACATTACCTTGTAGACTTACATTATTAAAAGCTGCTACTGTTGTAAAAAGAACACGATCTCCTACCTTACGACCATGATTAGCATCTGAACAACAAACCCTTGTACTTCCTGATGATGTACCAAATACATTGCTGAGTGTTACCACAGTTGTTATTGGTGTGATATCGTATATCTGATCACCATTATGTTCATACAGTCTATCTGGTGTACCAAAGATAGCTCTCTTAGTATTATCTGTATCACTCCATGCAATTAAAGCTCTAGCTGATCCTTCAAACTTTGTACCATCTGCTCTTGTTTCATAGCCACGCATGTTCTCAGGCTTACCTTCACGAAAGCGTACACGGTTTCCATCAAACCATTTACCCTTTTCAGCGTACTGAGTAGACTCTCTATGGAATCCAGGTACAAAATCAAACTTAACTAGTTTAGTCATTATGACCTATCAAAATCTTTTACAAGGATTGCATCAACTTTTGTAGCAGTACGTACAGAATAAAATAATGCATCAACTGCATTTGCAGATGTGCTTAGAGTAGGAACGCTAGCACCAGGAAATTGGAATACAGTATTATAACTAAGTGTTCTACTACCAGTACCATCTTGATGTATATATATTTGTCCTACTGCTCCTAGATTTGTTGTTGTATTTGTGGGAGCAGCAAGAGTTCTATTATCACCTAAAGTTACTGCAAATATATTAGCAGTTGCTAAATCAGCTACTACAGAAGCAGCATCTGATAGTGTTACAATAGGTGTTAAAGCACCTGTCATAAACTTACCTTTACCAGATACAGTTACTGTAGAGTCAAACCTAGATGCACCTGTTGCTATAAATGTACCACCTACAGATATATTTGTTTTAAAATCAGCCGCTCCAGAAACAGTAACAGTAGAATCAAACCTAGCTGCACCAGTAACAGTAAGACTAGATAAATTAGTTTTTTCAACAGCTTCAACTGTTACACCATTAGTTACGTAAAGAGCTACAGTTCCTGCTGGTACTGTTACACCTGTATTACCAGCAACCTTTAAAACAAGAGCATCAGTACTATCTGTGTAAGTTATAGAGTTTCTTACAACATATACTTTAGATTTATTAGGAATTAAAACATCAATTGTATCATGAGAACCACCAATAGTTCCCTTAAATTCTAGGATAGCAGACCGTGATTGATCTCCTGATCCTTGATTTTCAGTAAGAGTAACAGTAGCAGTTGTGCCTACACTAATAGAAGTATAGCCAGCAACAGCCTGATCAACCAGACTGATTACTCCCTCATTTAAAATCTCACCCCATGTATTAGGGTTTTCGCCATCAGCCTGTTTCGTTAGGCGAAGATTTGTTGTATAAGTACTGGGCATTATTGACTCCTAATTCGTAAGACTATTTAAAGTTCCCATTGTTCCCATAAAATAAACACAAGATAAATCACTAACACTATGAACTATCATTAAAAATGTTTGACTTTGATCTAAGTATATTTCTATAACAGCACTTGGATTTAACATCCCAGTAAAAATTTTATCTTTTGGTTCTAGTGTTGGCTTTAATACTTTACTTGATATACAAAGAACAGGATGTCCAACATTAAACTGTGTAAAAGTTAAATCATCAAATGATTGTGCTTTAGCATTAAAAGATATAAAAACTAATAAAATAAAACTTATAAAATATTTCATTGTTCAGGCCAATCAAATATTGGTACGTTACCTGTAGGGTTACCGTCACTATCTACAGGCGCATCAAACAACGCTTTGAATGCTGCAAACTTAGTAGCTACTTCAGCTTCATAATCAGACACTACTTTTTTATCAGCATCAGTTTTATCTTCTTCATCTTTTGCTTGTATCATTGCAAGGTCTGAAGGAATAGCTGTATCTGTGATATCTGTTATAGCTTTTTCAATAGCAGTACATGCTGTAATAACAGCCGCACGATAGGTAGCTACATCAGAATCAATAGCACGATCACGTTCTGCTTTAGCAATCACCTGCCAATCAGTAGGGGCTAGTAATGTATTTGCTGTTTGTTTTGTTT
>Ga0070754_10003253_pt1 | contig 11551 bp, 6 predicted proteins | sample VirMetDEL_Sep_01_FD_75181 | JGI IMG/M metagenome (GOLD analysis project Ga0070754, IMG submission 75181) | Aqueous microbial communities from the Delaware River and Bay under freshwater to marine salinity gradient to study organic matter... | ecosystem: Environmental > Aquatic > Marine > Coastal... | reverse complement strand
AGATACCCTCTGAAGTACCCATATGTTCCTGTTCCAATGTCTCTGATGTATTCGGCAGCAGATGGAACGTCAAGAGCAGTATTAATAGTTGTATCTGTAGTTACACTGAATACTAGTGTGCTTCCACTAGTTCCAGTCAAAAGTCTAATTGGTCTACTATAGTTACCATTTATAGTCCCATCAAAATTTGTTCCTCCAGGAGCATTACCATCAAAAATAGGATCTGTCACACGAGGATATGAGTGTTGTGTTGCATTATTATCTAAAGAACATGTAAATGTAAGGGATTCTTTCAGAATTCTAATTTCAGTTCCAGCCCCTAATCCATGAGGAGAAGCAGTTGTTACAGTAATTTTTCCAGTTGATGAATTATAAACTACTCCACTTGATGAATTATTGATTGCATATTTTGTTACAGTATTTAAGGATGCAATTGCATTTGCAAGATCACTTTCTCCCTCTATAAAAGTGTGAGATCCTGCATAGACACCTGTAGGAATACCTACCTGGAATGGTTTACCTCTCTTTCCAATATTGACATCTGTAGTTAATATTGGAGCATCTTGAGTTCTAGTTGCTGTTACAATAGATGTTGTCTGGAACTCCGGAGATTTCAAGAGATTTAATTTTATGATAGCATCAGAACCAGTAGATAATCTTGTTGGATATACCTGAGTTCTATTTCTTACATTGATGCCAGTACTACTTCTGATATTTTCCTTACACTTCAATCCAATTAGAGGTACTTGCCTATCTACCAAAATATCAATATTTGAAATTGAAGTATTATTCAGTGGAGAACTTAAATATAATCTTTGCTGACCAGTTCTTGGATCTGCAAAATTAATTTCAATTCCTTGATCTAAAGGATCTGTTGTGATAATTCGACTTCCAACATAATAAGATGATGCAATACCAGCACTAGCAATAATATATGGATCTGTTGCAATTCCTGCATTTGTTAAATCAAATTGAGTTGCAGAAACTCCAGTTCCTATACCGTTATTGATGGAAAATGATCTCTTAGACCCAAAAACTTCTAAAGATGTTGGTGTTGAATAACTGAATAATTTTACTGTTCCTCTATCACCACCATCAATATAATATGAAGCACCATATTTTATAATGTGCTCTGATGTTGATCCATAAGAAAATACAGTCTCTGGTCTATCCGCATCCGCATATCCATATTTAGATCCACTTCCCCCACCATATACTAAGTATGTAATTGGAAGGGTAGCATTGCCCAATGAGGAAACCTTCAACTGGTTTGAAGCTCTTAAATGATGAACTCTTACCCAACGTGCTTCACCGTTGCTTACAGGGACATATGCAAGGAATAGAGCACCAACAGCACCATACCAAGAGAATTCAATCTTATACATAGTGACCTTGGTAAAATCAAGATCCCAAATACTAACATCAGTTAAATTTTCGTTTGTATCAGCATCTTGTACCTGTTCACCAGGTCTCTTATCTGATACAGCATCGCTGTATAAAAGTGGTTTTGTTGTATCATCTAATCTATCACCACTAAATCTTGATCTTGGTACTCTGTATTCATATACATTCAAATAATCAATATTAACATTCTGATTGACCCATTTATCATAATATGAGTTGATATCATCTATTTGATCTTTAAGTGTAGAAGCTTCGGAAGCATTAGCACCTTTAGTAGTATCAATGTAACCCTCTTGATTTGCATTACTATCTTCATACAAATAAGGGAACATCCCTTTTGGTTGAATTGTATTGTACTTAGTTTTTCCAACAATCTGTGCATTGCTTGGTTGAATAAACGGAACTGGAGTTATGATATTTTGATTTGTATACTCTGAATTAGTAAGACCTGTTATTGCAGTTCCGTCAATATCAGTGAGAGTAATTGCTCCACTTGTGGTTATTCCTGCAATTTTGTAAATTTTTTGATTATCTAATCCAGTAATTCCTGCACCAACAGAACCATCAGAATTCAAGTTATCATTTGAATATGAAATATGTTGTCCGGTAGATAGTCCTACTACATGACCTCCAGAAACATAAAATGTTGGAACTGTAGAAACACCAACATTAACAGTAAATTGAGTTGATGAATTAATATTTGTAATCGTATACTGTTGAAGTCTATTTGGATATATTTTGGGAGTAACTCCATCCAAATAGCATGTCATTGCTATTCCAGAAAGAGTAACATATCTTCCTCTTTTAAACTTATGATCCACTGCAGTAGTTACCACCATCAGACCACTAGTTATATTGTAATTTACATTACTAATATCAACAACAACATTAGGAGCATTAAGAGTATTTCCTCCGGTGACAGAGGCAATTCCAATCTTTGTTTCTTCTTGCAATAATGAGGGATCATAAACTGCAGCATGGGTCATTAAGAGTTTATCTCTCAAAATGACAAGATCCCCAAATTTCTTAGGTGTTGCTGAAGGATTATCATCTGCAACACCTAAACCTGCGTTCTCAGATCCTCTAACACCTACTGGATCTTGAGGATTAGTTCTGCCATAGTCATCAAATTGTTGTGTTCCAAATGTTAATGGATTATCATAAATTAATGATTGAGTTCTTCTTACTACACAAAAATTATCTTCTTGTCCATCATTTCTTGTTTCCCAATAATATCCATCGAAATTATCAAAGATACCATATTTTCTAATGGCAGGGTTCTGTGCATTTTTATCAATATTAGTTCCATCAAGAACAGTGGTTTTTACACCAAAAGTTGCTGAAGAAACTCTACCTGGTTGATATCTAAAAAACCTTTTAGATGTTAAAATTCCGTATTTATCAATAGGACCTTCAATAAGAGCTCCTGATTCTTCTGGAACATGAGTTACTCCCCAACCCATGTCTAATCCGGAAACATTTTCATAAATGCCTGTTCCTAATCCAATAGTCGTAAACTGTTCTGGGAAAGACGACCATTCTGAAGGATTTACGTCATATGTATTAACATCAGCAAAAATACCAAGAGCAACTTCAGACCTAGGAATACCTAAAAGTGACAGAGCAACTTCAGATTGCTGCTTATTTTGTTCGGCAACAGGAATAGTAGATTGATCACTAGCAATTACAACTGGAATAGATTTTGATGATTTTTGTTGACCGGGAGGAACTGGTGCTGTTCTACCAACAACTACTACTGCAGCGTTATTATTGACATTAGAATTGTCTGGCATATTATGATACCCCTACTCTTCCTTTTGCTATGGTAAATATTTTTCTTAATACTATATAGCCAGTCTCTCCACCTCCAGAAATTGAAGTTGTGGTGAATCCGGTTAAAACAAGTTTTTTGACTAATGATGAATCTATAACCTTATTACTAACTGTTAATTCAGTTGCTTCTAAACTTGGTGTTGAATTATGATTAACTAGTTTTACAACATCACCTGTAGAAATTCCAGAGAAATCATTTATATTCTTAAGAGTAACAGTATATTGTGTAGCACCTACACCTGTTACATTAAATATACCCTGTTCAATAGAGAATGATGTTGTAAATCCTGGAACTATGTCGATAAATTCTTTAGCTCTTATTTGATATCCATAAGACTTATCCAATCCTAATTGATTTGTTTTCGCAGCAGTTAGTTTTAATTGAAGGTAACCATTTTGTCTGCCACTATCACCCGTATCAGGAGTAATAACATCAAAATTTACCACACTTGTATCAGATAATCTCTCATCATTTTGATTTTCATTAATAAAAGTTGAAATACCTAAACTAGTAAATGCAACTTTAGTGCTACTGATATCTTTAGGTTCACCATCTTCAAGGTATTGGATAACAGGACCATAGAAATCAACTCCCCTCTCAATATTCAAGTTCACAGAATCAAAGTCACTATCGTAAATATCAGTAGTTGGAATATATTCATCTGCTGGACCGAGAATAATATTATCACTAGATCTAATTTTATCTACACCAAAAGTTTTTAATCCAGTTCCACAATTTCTTACTACATTACCAACCAGAGAAACGATAGTAGATGCAGATACATCTACTGGACCAGAAAAGTTTTCAAATATTGAATTATTAATTCTTAAAATAGTCGATGATTGTGTATATAATGGAGTATAGACCTCTCTATCAGATAAAGATCCATCAGTAATTGAAATATTATCAATATTAACTCTGTTGGAATTATCTAAATATATTCCATCAGCTGGGGAATTTCTAACTCTTACATTACTAATTGTAGATTTTTCAAGGTTAGGAAAATATAAAATGTAGTTATCTAAACTCGATTCATATACAATATTATTTTCATTATTACCATCAAAAGTTATATTATCTATAGTTACATTTTCTCCAGATGTTGTACCTAATCCAACAACATTCCCCTCAAAATTTAAAGTAGTTGATGTTCCATCATTTATATCAGTTGCAAAATACTGCTGTTTAATTACAGTATTATTTCCAAGTCCAGATAATGTAAAATTACTAGGAATTGTAAAAGTATTAGTTAAGTAAGTTCCAGCAGGAAGAGATAATGAACGGGTTTGATCACTGATTAGTTTGTTTATGGATTTTTCAAACTCATTAGTATTATCATGAACAAATTTTACTGTATTTGTAGTTCCTATTCCAATATTAGTTTTTAATGGACGATCTAAAGTGATGGAAGTACTATTTACATCCGTAATTTTTGCAATATCCCACCCACGAAGATTTGTAGTAGGTGGAGTATTTGGGAAATGAATTTGACCACTTTTAAATTCATTATCAGTTCCTTTAGGTGACCATGCAGTTTGATCAAAGTTTCCGTAATCTTTCCAAATTATATTTGATGTATTTCCCAACAATTCTTTTGGACCAAGAATAGCAGTTAATTTTGCATCCTCTACATTGGCATCACCAACAGTTCCTACACCAGTAAACTTTTGTCTGTATACTAAAATTCCATGATTAGTATCTTGTCTTGCTATAGTTAGTGTAACATGATTATCCAAATTAAAATCATCAAGACCAATATGATTAACTCCACCTGAGGGACTTATTTGTGAAGAAATTCCAATCTTTCCATTTCTGAGATGATACTGAGATACCCAATAGTAATAAGTAAATCCAGATCCAGATCCAGTCTTTGAAAATGAAGTGTTACTAATATCTGGTTCTGGTGGATCTACATTATCATCAAATTCCGTAACTCCAAATACCTTAACGTACTGATCTGTAGAAAATCCAGCAATTAATGAATTAGTTTCAATTTTAAATTGAGATTCTATATTTGTCCCAATTCCAGAATATACTGTACCATCACCCGAAAGATTTGCTATGGTATCTATTACTACTTTGGAAACAACAATAGTTCCAGTAATTTCTAGATTTTCAATTTGTTCTGGTGGTTTATCCGGAAAATATTGAAATAATTTTGTCATTATTTTTTACTCCTATGGAAATCTCTAATCACCATTTGAGACAATATACTTTATAATATTTATAAATTTCACTTACAACTACTTGTGATAGAATCAATCAAACTTGCAACAGTATCAAGTGTAAAAGTTTGTAGATTGACATTGAATGGTGAACCTTGTATTATGTCAGAATACAAAGTTCTTAAATAACCATTTGCATTTAGTGTAATACTATCCGCAGATGAAATACATACCTTACCTCCAGCAACATTAATTTGCTCTTCTGCTCTTACTATTATATGATCATTTGCTTTAACTAAAATAGATCCATTACTGCCCTCTCCTTGTGCTTCAATGTATATATTTTTTGCTTTTAATTTTATATTTCCATCTTCAGCGTTAATTACAATATCACCATTTTCTGCGATAATAGATTTTGCAATCACTTCACTTTCTGATTCAGTCCTTCCATTATCCAATTGAGTTCCAACAATTTCATGAGATTGTCCCGGAACAATTTCACCCTTATTCCCACCCAAAGTGTAAGTTTGATTGTGACCTCCTTTTAAAGATACAACCATATTAGTATCTAAACTTTCACCCAACTCATCTACCTCTCCAGATGGTCCCATAAAAATGAGACCATACTTATTATCTGCAATAATTTGCTCTGCTGGATTTGGTTTTGACATTAGATTACACAATCAACAATACGAACAACACTCTTTCTTGTAAATCCTTGATTTCTCAACTCTTCTGTAAATACTTGTCTACCTCTAAGAGTGGTTATAGGTTTATCAAGAACTAAATCAGAATCTTCTGGAGAATCTTCCAATACCTTTGTAAAGGTTAGATTAGGTCTAATAATTGCTCCTTCTCCTGTATTGCTATCTATAACGATATCAGGATACCCAGAAATTCCATCAACATCTTCAGTAATTTGAATATCAATAATTTGACCAAATTCTGTTAAAGAAACAGTAGCATCTAATCCAGGAATATTTGGAGTGATTTGAATATTATCATCATTAGTATATCCAGATCCGGTGCTTACAACTGTAAATCCAGTTAAAGAAACGATATAATCATCAGTAATTTGACTTCCATCATCACCCCCATCATCATCAATTTGACTTCCATCATCACCCCCATCATCATCAACTAAAGATCCTGATGAAGTATAATCAAATTCATTTTTACCGTCTGGAGGAGCTGATGGTGCAATATTTGTCATTATAATATCTGTAATTTGTCCATTTGTGGGAGAATCTGGATCATCATCAATTACTGCATAACCTGAGGTGAAAGTAGTTGCACAATTATCTTTAAACGAAACAAATGGAGGTCTTTTATATCCAGATCCTTTATTCAATAAACTTACACCGATAGTTTTACCAACATTATCTACAACTGCTTCAGCAACTGCACCAGCACCACCTCCACCAAAAATTAAAACCTTTGGTGGTCCACATCTATATGCCTTTGGATCACACTCTGTAATACTGGATGGACTAGATGGGGCATCTCCAAGTCTATCACCAAATATTTCAATATTACTGATATAATCATCAACTGTTCCAATAACTCCTTCTGCTGTTGGAACATTTGCAAAGTTGTTGAATGCATCTATTTGTGCATCTGACGGTCCTCCCCAGGGACCAGCTTTAAATTTTTTTACTTCTGGGCAATTTGGTGCTGCACATAAAAAAGATTGAAATCCAAGAATAAAATTTATGGCCTCAAAAACATTTCCAGCAACTTTTCCAACTTTACCAAGAATATTGTCAATTTCACCCAAAATTGGTTCAAGTGTTTTATCAATAATTGCTGCCAAATTATTGATTAATGCATTTGTAAATTGTTGTGCAACACAAAATAGAACATTAACAATTTTACCAACCAATTCACTCAAGAAATCAACAACTAAATTTACCAAATTAGAAATTATATCTTTGAAACCGCAGAATATTTTATCTATTATCTGTTGAATTATAGTATTTTGAAATTGTTTTGCAACTGTTGGTAACACAACATCTAAAACTGCATCAAGTTCTTTTCTGATTTTATCAATCAAAAAATCTCTAAGTCTACTCATTAAACTCTTTAGAACAGAAGCAATAATTTTAGATGTGCTTCTGATAAGTGAAGTTATATTAGAAAGTTTATTAATTCCACCATTAATGTAAAGTTCTCCATATTTCTTTATTCCTTTCAATATAGTGAAAAACTTTTGAAGTGCTACGTTAATTTTAGATAATTCACCGTCACCACAAGGATTTGCAGCAATTCTTTCTCTACTATAAATTTGTGCAGCCTGAGCAAAATCTACAGATTTTATATATTTTTCCCAAACAGGAGTTTCAAGAAGAGTAAATCCCTTATCTGTTTGTCTTGTAATTGGATTATAGTAAGGATTTAAAAATGAATCTGTCATGTTATAACTACTTCCCTATTTTGCTATTTAGTCTTGGCATGATTAAAAAATTTAGAGTCTATAGAATTAAGTTTAGAAATGGCATTATTTAAACTTGTTATCTGTGTATTAATTGAAGGATTGGCAGAATTAAATCTATGTACTGGTTTTCCTAAAGTTGTTCCGTTAATAGATTTTTTAATCTTGGAATTATTTTTATCATTAATATTATTACCCAATACATGAGTTATAACTGGAATTTGACAATCATCATCCATAAAAAAACCAATTACCCACTCTCCACCACAGATTCCAGTTGATTGAACATTACGATGCCCACTCGTGGTTGGTTTTGCAACAATTGCCCAAGGTAATGCACTATCAGAAAGTTCTGCTGCTTCCTCAGAACTAGCCATTGGGTGAAGACCAGGTATTCTGACTTTTACTCTATCTCCATAAGCATCTTTCCACTTAGTGTCTTTAAGATGCTGATCTTTACCTGGTGGAGGAACTTGACCCAAAAACCATTTTTTAGTTCCCCAATCGTATGTTGATACTGACATGTTTAATTTCCCTTATATAATCCGTAAGTATCACGAACAAGAGTCATTGATGTAAATGACCTTTCTGTATCATAGTGATGACATAGATCTAATATTAAATATCTACCACTTTCTACAGGATCAAATGGTTGCCCATTCTTATTGGATAATGTAATTTTCTCAATATTACATTCCACAACATCTCCCGCTTTCAACTTGGGATTGCAGGGAACTTGCATTGTTACCACTTGAGACATTAATAAATTATATCTCATTTGAACTACACCTTGCCATTCATTTGGATCACTTACTGCGTTTCCCTTAGCAACCTGAGAGGATAGTGTTCCAACATCCTTCACATCATAAAAAACTCTAGCATAATCTTTATTCTCTGGAGTAGGGATAATCTTATTACCTAAAGAATTTGATAAAGTTTTTTCATCTAAAACAAATGGTGTTTCTTCTAACTTAAAAGTATTGGGATTAAAAAGAACTCTTCTACTGGAATAAACACCAGCAGCAATAGCATTGATTAAATTCTGATTTTTGTTGACACTAAATGATGATATTTTAAAATCATTATCAACATTTATGCTAGATTTAGTGACGGCAGTTTTATAATATATTTGTACAGATGGTTGTTTTAATAATGTATCAATAGATCTAAAGAAATGTCCATCTCTAGTTTCATAAAAGAAAAATCCAGGATTTCCATTATTCAAAGGAACTGACTTTTTGGCAAGATTCATAATAACTTCAAATGGTGTCATATTATTTCCAATAAAAGAATACTTATTAGAAGTTTCTTCAATGTCAATTTTTTGTAAATTTAGTATTTCTTTTGCAATTAAAGTTACGGATTGATTATTTGATGTCGATCCAGAATAATTTCTTTTTACTCTACTTTCTTTGTTCTTAATTGCAGATTGAGAAACTAAACTCAAAAACACAGATTCTCTTTGCGATTCCTGATCTAAGTTTACAGAATTGTTCACAATTAAAGGGACTTCGGAAAAATCTAAACTTCCAAGTTTAGATGATATTTTAAAGTTTACTTTTTCTGATCCATCTGCAGTCAAAGGTAGAGCACTATAAATTGTTCCTAAATTTTTATCTCCTTGAGGATCATAATCGGTATTATAATTTGTTGACCCACCAACATCAACAAAAGCAATTCTTGCAGTTATATTTGGAGATCTTAAACTTTCATAATAGTCAAAACTTACAGTTTTTCCATCCAAACGAACAACTTTATCAAGTTTAGTTAACTTAAGTATCTCATAAATTGAAGGTGATGCTGAGTTTGACATTTATACAGGAATATAAGTCGGAAAAGGTATAGATTTTGTATTATATATTCTTTGGACAGCGACTAATATACTCGATTCTTCTTCTTCGTCATCTATAGGTTTACTTATAGTGCTTACTTGTTGATCTTTTAACTTATTTGAAGTAAACTTTAAAAATCGATCAAATAACATTTTTTCTTCCTCTTTATAATTAGGTCCATTATTTGCACCCATATCTGGAATATTCATAGGCATTCCTTCTATATCACCCATATCTGGAATATTCACAGGCATTCCTTCTATATCACCTCCTTCTATATCACCCACATCTTTTATAGGAGTTTCTCCCCCACCCTTAAATGAAACGTGTAAATGGTCAAAGTGATTAGAATCATCTTTCCATTTAAGTTCTGCAATGTTAAATTTGGATCTATTGGTGTTTAAGAATGAATATAATTTATCCAATTTTTCCGGAGAATATACAATATTTCCATTCTCATCTCTCTGATTAATAGGAACATCAAGTGCTTCACCATAATTATGATATGAATTATAACTTCTACGCATCACTCTCTCTTTTCCAGAACCTGTATATCCAGAATCTACATTAAAATCTGGATGCTGCCAAACATCGTATCCTTTTCTATTAAGAAGTTTGCCAACATTTACAGCTGTCTGATATGCCGACGTTTGATTTTTTCCTAGATTCCTAGAAGGTTCTGCTGTCTCAGAACTTGATGTTCTTCCCGCACCTTGTCCTCCAGATTGAATATATTTCGATCTCTCTGCTTGAGTAAACTGTCTTTCAGTAAACTCTCCAGTATCTAAATCTTTTACACCTTCTTTTCCATCTTTCACTGCAAGGACTTTTCTTTTTCCACCCATCACATTTCTTATTTGCTCGACAGCAGGTTTAAGTAGTTTAATAAGTCCCCCAAGTGGTCCTGCTTTTTCTGCAAGTTGATCAATTAATCCACCTTCTTTTGATAATTGGCTTAATGAGTCATCAACTCTTTTCTTATCTGCATCATACTTGGACTGATCAATTTCACCAGTAAAGAATGCTTTAATTAAATTAAATCCACTCTGTATTGGTGTAAGAAAATTAACAATGCTATCAATAATATCTCTGACGGTTTCAATAATTTTTGGAAGATTATTTACTAATATGCCTGCGAGTATTAATCCACCAAAATTCAATATCTTATCTAAGATATTTGCTCCAGTATCTTTTACTTTTGAAAATGCACGACTAACTACGGGTATTTTTTTCTTTTTTTCTAAGTTCTTCTCTTCACTTTTTAATTTTTCAAAACTTTTTTTCTTTTTTTCGCCAGACTCTCTTTTTTTCTTTAGTTTTTCTTTTGTTTTATTTTTTTGTATTATTATACTGCGTATATTAGTAACATTTAATTTGAGAGTTTTTACCTCTTCATTAATCCTTGAAGGTGTTTTTTTCATTTTACTATACCATTATCCCGTAAATATCTAATGAAGATTTAATATAAGGATTAGAGGCATCAAAACTAGAAATTGAAGGAACTTTAGTTGCTGGACCACTCGGAACAGAAACTTCTGGAATATTAGTATCGTTATTGAATATTGGAGGTAATTCCATCGTTTTGATATTAGATACTTTCTTTTTCTTAGAAGAAATTATATTATAAATTTTTTCAGTGTTTAAATTTAAATTATTAATAATTTTTTCATTGTTTAAATTATTAATAATTTTTTCAGTGTTTAAATTATTAATAATTTTCCCATCAAAATTTGGAACATAGAGTTCTGGTCCCCTTTCACCCACAATATAAGGATTTCCTGCTGTTACAGGACCACCCATTTTTCTTTCTTCAATTTTAGTTGGAGTTATAATATCTGATATTTTTGTCTTATAATCTTCTCTAACTTCCATATCAACTTTTTTT
>Ga0070754_10003249_pt1 | contig 11559 bp, 19 predicted proteins | sample VirMetDEL_Sep_01_FD_75181 | JGI IMG/M metagenome (GOLD analysis project Ga0070754, IMG submission 75181) | Aqueous microbial communities from the Delaware River and Bay under freshwater to marine salinity gradient to study organic matter... | ecosystem: Environmental > Aquatic > Marine >... | reverse complement strand
TCATTCTTAGTAACAGTCATTTAAGTTTTGTAACGATTTACAACAGTATTATATAGGAAGGAGGGAGGCATGTCAAGCCCCCTCTTAAGATTTTGTTTTGATTTACTGACTTATCAACCAATAATACTATCTCTCCACTCTTCACTCATATTAACCATAATTACTTCTGCTGCTTCTGGTGTTTCAGCATATTTTTCATCAAGGAGGTGTGAGATGATGATGTCGTAAATGTCTACTTCCTCTCTTCTAAATTTGCTAATTTTATTTTCAGCATTTCTTGCAGCAAAATCTGAGTTTTGCTGATTTATATATTTTTTTGCTTCAAGTTCTTGTTTTACTTTTTTTGCAAAATCTCTACCACTTTTACGACCTTTTAATTCTCTAATCCTTCGTCTTACTTCTGCCCCAGTTCCAAATCTACCAGAAATTTCCGTTTTTTCATTTCCAATTGCAGGTTCTTTTTTAACTCCCCTTTCAGCACTATGGAATGTTCTTCTTATTCCAGTTGCACGATTTCTTAAGGAAGTTGATCCAAATGCTCTTTGATTTCTCACATCCTCTTTTTCCAATGGACTCAATTTTTTTTCGACTTTTGCTTCATCAAGTTGCTGATTTTCAACAACTTCCATATATGCTTCTTTAAGATTGCGAAGTTCTTGTGCGTCCATTTTTACGAATAATTTCTAGTTATTTATTAATCTACTAAGAACCCAATTTTCAGAAAGAAAAGAGGGCATTTCTGCCCCCAAATCTCTACCTCAAAGATGCGAACCAATTAAGGCATTATTATTTAGTTTAGAACTTGAAGGTCGTCTGTACGACAGCACCCCAGTTAGAGGAGTTACCAACAAGACGTTGGTTATCACTTGCATAGAAGACTGCAGGGGTAACACTGATGTTATCAGACACCTGATACTTGTAGAAGATTTCAAGCATGGTTGCTTTCTCCAGGTCTTCACCTGTAGGTGCTTGACCAACAGCAACACCAGCAGAGTTACCATCGACAAACACATCTTGCCACTGAACTGCTGCCATCCAGGATTGACTATCGGTAGCAGCACTTTGAGTTCCACTTACAGTGTTCCAACCATAACCAGCAGAGACAGAAGGAATCCAACCAGATTCTTCAGGTTGCCAGTAAGCATTTACAGCATAACCGTTAGAGGTTTGTCCAGGAACCAGAGTGCCAGAAGCACCATTGAGACCATTGTAAGTGCGAACACGAGTACCTTCAGTACCATAACGATAACCGAAAGCAACACCCCAGTTATCACCACGATAACCGATTTGTGCAAGAGTATTCAAAGCACCAGACTCATCGAACTCACCAGTGGAACTATCAGCACCATTCTGTGCAACATAGTTTACACCAGCAACAAGACCTTTGCCACCATATTGAATACCGAAACCAGAACCAGTTGCTTTGTTGTAAACACCAGGAGTACCAGCAACAGCAAAGAAGTCAAGGATACCAGACTTATACGCAGTAGGAATCCATGCCATTTCAGTGTTACGAACTAGAGCACCAGCAGTGATGGTAGTAGTATCATTGAAGAAAGGGAACTGATAATACAGACGATCAATTACGACTTCGTTGCCACTATCACCAGTGGTGTTATCTGCCTTATCCAGTTTGAATAGTGAAGAACTTGAACCGAAAGGATTGCTACTGAAGTTAGCAGAACGCAAACGAGTGCGAAGCAGATCAGCACCAGTGAATGAAGTATCAAGACTCAAACGCAGATCGTAATTGAATGCGGTGTGAGTTACATCACCACCTTTGGTTTGATAATCGTCAACATTACCAATTACAAAGTTTGCTTCACCACGCAGTTTGGTAGTGGTAGAAAATTGAGTTGCTTCCAGTTCTGCAACCTGAGATTCAAGACCATCTACACGACCCTTGAGAACTGCAAGTTCTGCTGCAAACTCAATAACAAGACGTTTTACAACATGATTAGATTCAGTTACACGATCGAGGCAAGCATTGAGAAGTGCTGCTGCTTCATAACGAGTCATTGCGCGATTTCCACGGAACGTGAGGTTTGGATAACCAGCAACACAGCCGTAAGTTTCTACAAGACTAGTAAGTGCCTGATAGGCCCAATCCGTAGGTTGGACATCAGAAAATTGAGAAATACTTGTAACTTGTTCTTCCGAATATTGACTTACTCCAGATGTAAGATCTGCAGCCATTGCAGAGGGAGCGAAAATACCAAGAGCAACAGGTGCAAGCATCAGTTGTTGAAAAAACTTCATAGAAATATTTTTTGTTTGTTCTATAGGACAAAAAGATTAAGAATTGCAACAGAATTCCCAACCGAATATTTAGTATACTGCATCACCGAAAATTTGTCAAGCATCAGGCTTAGATGGTTCGGTAATCCGACCAAGATAAGGATCAAAGGAAGTGATTTGATCTACCGTGAACTTAGCTCCCATTTGATTCCAGAAATTCCTAATTCCATCATGACTCTGACGATGGAAAATCTCCACATGATCTGCGTGAATTGATGAACCCAATTCAATCTTATAAAGAAAGATTGGAGTAGCATAAGTACACCCAGAATTATAAATTAAATCATCAGCCACTGGACGAGGCTTTACTCCATTGTCGAGTTTATACTTATCTCCTCGAATATGATACTTGATGAGTTTCTCTGCATGATGTCGTGTAATCACATAACAAGCGGTCGAAAAATCATTCACGAATCTCGTGTGAATTGGCACAACAATATCACCAGTGCAAATAATTGCAAGTTGAATTACATCCCAGCAATAAGGAACTTTAGCAATAAAATCAGACCAAGTAAAATTCCAGCAATGTGCGATACTCATATCACAATCATCTTCCATGATGATCGCATAAGGAGTATCAGAAGTATTATACCAATGATTGATTGCCTTCAAATGTGATGTAACGCAACCAATCTCACCAGATATCATCATGTCGGGATACTTCCCTTTAATGATATCACTTAAGTCATCGTCTCTACCATCATGTGCGGAAATTCTTGTGTAGTTTTCAATCTCCCAGTGTTTAAACTGAGATTCCATATATTCCCATCGTTCTGGTTGATCATCTAGATTGATACAATAAACTGGCCCAAAATTCTTGAGTTTATAAACCGCTTTATTTTTTTCCATAATTTTATCACACAATTCTCAAAGGATGATAAGTACTAGGAGATCCATTCAAATCTGGGATTCCTTGCAATCTAGTAAAGTCATATTTTACGGAATCAAAAAATGCTTGAGCGTCATTTACATGAATGCCAATATCAGTAACTTTACAAGATGTAACCTTATTATTATATCCACTCTGCTTAAAAAATGGATCATTCACTGAGTAGATATTGAAGTACTTTTGTACCTCGGCAAATCCAGGATCCTGATTATAACCAATAATTTTAGAGGCATGATGACAAATTCTTTGGCACATTCGAACATAATCATGACTCAAATATAAAATAGAGTGACCACCAAGCATATTATATGTACGAACAATGTCATCGTCGATTGGATCATAATGAACAAAAGGCCCAGAAAATTGCCAATATCTAGCCCACTGAGAAGTTCCAAGATAAACAGCATCCGCATTATCTGGAACTTCAATTACAGACTTAAAATTGTGAACCTCACAATCATCTTCAAATAAAATAAATGGAGGATCAATTTCGCTGACACCATCATAATGAGCAGCAGCACATCCAGCAGGAGGATTATCCGGTCGATATGAACCTTCGACTCTAATAATGTGTTCAAATCCACAGGTTTTAAGTAGATTTTTCATTTTTTCATTTTTTTCGTTGTGCTGCTTAAGATTCATGTATACAGCAGGTATTTGTTTCAAATTAATTTTCATATTGGATATTGCCCCATATCAATTTTTTCTTGATTAAATGAACTTTCTTTTTTCAGAGCTACTATCTTTGGCTTAAATGGATATTGTGGATGTCCAAGTAATTCTTCTGGGAACATGTAACTCGGAGATAATTCTGTAGGAGGATTTTCGTTAAAGTACTTATTCAGATGACTCTCATCGTGCCACTTAGCAATAATATCGTTTTTCTCGTCTAGTTCAACTCTATTTGAAATGATCTTCGCCATTTCTAAGAATTTTTCAGTTTTTCCACCAACAAAAGCTGCTGCGTAATACTTTTCGTGATTTTCATCGGCAACATACGCAGTTGATTGCTTTCTTTTTTCGTATGGATATATTTCTTTTGGTTCCATAATTTTATATGGATGCAAAACTCCAACTAAATCTTGCATGACCTCCTCACCAACTTCGTCCACAATACCAACATCAGCATCAAACAAGTAAAGATAATCAAAGTTCTTTAAATATTCTGCTTCGGAATTAATATAATTATATTTTTTTAATGCTGGTTCTGGCCAGGGTTTATGGTCTATTTTGGAAATCTTTATGTTATCGGAAGTTTCTACTTCCTGATCGGTAAATAGAAGACATCGAATCTCATGTCCATTGAGAAAATTCTCTTCGATATCATCGAGAAGTCTCTCAACAAATTGAATATATTTGTTTGTAGCAATAGTTAAAATGCAGATTTTCATTTTCCTTTGATGTAAAGAGCATCTCCCCACTTATACCAAGACTCCGGCCAATATGTTTCAATTCGTTTAAATCCATACTCAAATAAGTATTCATCAATATCACCAACCATTGCATTATTTTCGTACATCTCACCTCTATTGACTTCGCAATAGACATAATCAATATACTTTAATGTATTTTTTGCACCTTTCAAAACTTCTAATTCGTATCCCTGAACATCCATATTAATAAAGTTTGCCCCACGAATATCATAATCATCAAGTAAACAAACTTCTACTTCCTCGGTTCCACTAAAAATAACATCAGGATGGTGTTCCAAATGTTCTTTTGGTTTTAAAATCGAACTACTCTGTGCCTCATTGCTACTGAGATACATCGTAGCAGCCCCACGCTGACTGCCAAGAGCAATTTGATATCCTTGAATGTCGGCATTTACATTCCGGAGTCTCGCTTCGAGAACTTCAAAATTTTTAGACAATGGTTCAAAGACAGTAATGTTTTGAATACCATTATCTACATATTCTTGAATCTCTTCACCATAATGAGCACCAATATGAACAATACCTTTGATGGCCATATTGTATTTTTTAAGTAAATTTGTAAAATTAATCAGCATAATATCTCAGCAATTGTATTGAGGCAACCATCCCAGGTTAAATATTTTTCGTAGATTTCTTGTCCATAATTAATCATATTTTGGTATTCCCCACTTTCTAGTAGAGCATCCACTCGTCTAGGAATTGTATCAATTTCACTATCATCAACTAACAAACACATTTTATCCCATTCAATATATTCCACAAATGGAAGCCAAAACTGGTCACTTATATAAATTGGAATGCATTGCATTTGAATTGCTTCATACATTCTAAATGAAGCTGGTCCAAATCCTCTTGGACAGAGAGCAAATACAGAATTATATAGGACATTTCGAAATACCTCTGTTCTATTATAGTCAAGATTTACAGAAATTTTATATTGGGGAAGGTGTGACAAAATCTGATTCATTCTAACTCTTAGAGGATGTGTATCTCTCCCAACATACCCAACCTTATATTCTCTTACTTGTTTTGGGGATCCCCTATGTGGATCGCAGAGAAGAGGAATTGGCTCGTATATAGAATTTACCCCCAAAGGAGAACTAAAATCGCCGGATGAAGCAAAAATTCTACAATTATTAATGGGGACTAATGTTCCTCCATCATATTGAACAATTGTAAAAAAATTTTCATTTGGATATTTTTCCGAAACCTGACCACAAAAATCAATTAAAGGTTGTGTATTTTGTCCATATTCCCCATAAGGATTAATATGCCACGATGTCCACTGAATTGGCATATAGATATAATCAGATTCAAGATTTTTTTGTGAAGAAAAAAATGAATATGCTCTCTCCTCAATCATTGGACTGTGACCTTGATGTGGAGGATATTGAACTGGCATTTTAGGAAGAAAATGCTCAGGAACTTCTAGTATTCTAATCATAAATCTACAGATAAATTTTTATAATAGTTTACAGACATTTGCGATTTCTCACCACAAACATTCCATGTGCTATCTGCGCGAAGTCTATGGTGATGTCCAAAATTTTCAATTACTTTAAATTTTACACCATACTTCAACAAAAAGTAAAATGAAGCTGCTGTGTCTGCCTCTAATAATATAGTATTCGTATCTTGATATGAATCTTCGAGTGCTTTTAAGTAAGTATCACGGTTTACAATATAATTACCGGAATTAAAAAACCAATCAAACCATTTTGTCTTCTTGAAGATCATGTCTTTAGTTTCTTCAATTCCAATCAGATCATACTTGAAATTGTAATCTGATATTACTTCATAATGTTCAACATTATCGTTTTTGCAATATAAATGTTGAGGTGAGTAAATAATTAATGGATTTTCATCAGAAACATCTTGAATTAAAGCATAACTATTTTCAAATGGGTGATTGTCACTGTCTAGCAAATATACCCACGAATTGGAACACATACCCACAGTGTGATATTTATTTCTAAATGACCCAAGATTCAGTTTATTTCTGTATATTTTAATCTTACTTACATTCAACGAATTTACAATTTGGTTTAAATTATTCCACTCATATTCAGTAGAACAATCATCATTCACAACTATTTCGGAAACAAATTCATTGTCTAATGAATACTTAATGCAATCCAAAAAATAATTAGAAGTATTATAAAAAGGTATGGCCAAACTAATTGTTTTCATCTAAAAACTCCAATGGGGGCAAGTATGTGCTCGTTTCAGCATTATATAATTGGTATAGTTTAAATTATCTCGTTCGGTGTAATCATAATAGTAAGTTTCATCATCTTTAATTTGTATTTGTTTCCAGACATTATAATATTTTTTATTATTAAAGTATAAGTTTACAATACCTTGATCAGTCAATTTACTGATAAAATATTTTTTAGAAAGTTGAATAATAATGTCGAAAGTATCTCCTTTCAGTAAAGAAGTATCATAAATGAACATCGTTGCTTGAAAATAATCAATATCTAAATCAAATTCACTTTCTAACTCAGAAAAAAGTTCTGGAAACTGAATATCGTCAAATTGTCTCCTCAATTTCCAGTTGGTATTATTTGGATAACCATCATAATGAGCTAGTATAGAATTTTTACAGTCCAAATTTAAAATTTTATCCAGTGGTTTGAATATTTTCATACCACCATCCATGGCAAAACACTTGTCCCATTGTTTAAAAAATGGATGAAAAGCATAAAGCTTATGCCACATAAAAGTTTTATTGAACTCTGGGTTCCCCCATCCTTCCGTAATCGGTTTTTCTCTTAATTTTATAATGCTTTCTTCTCGATTAATCTCAGGAAAATACTTAACAATAACTCTATCGTCACCAATATAGTCCAATCTATTCTTCAAATCTTCCCCAATTATAACAACAATATCTCCACTGTACTTACCAATTTCTCTAATTTCAGTGATCATAGTTTCTACTTTCTGTAAAAACTTTTCATTAGTATAAGTTACAATACAAGTTTTCATTAAAAATTACCACTTAATAAATTACTTCAACTTAAATATATAATCTCTATCGGAAATTTTATTATCCAAATAATAAAATTCCGAAGTAATATTTTTTATTTTTTCTATATTATCACCAAAAGATTCAACTAAAATTATTTCTGGTCTATATTTATTGAAATCTAATCCAGAGAGAACATTAACTTCATAACCTTCAACATCCAATGACATAAAATTAATTTCTGGTGGGTTAAGTTCATCCAATATTGAGGTTAATGTTCTTGTTGGAATATTTTTGTGTATCACTGGAGTTTCAGTCTCATTTGCCCAAATTCCTCTATCTCCAACTGTCCCCATAGCACCTTTACAAGCTATACTATAGAGATCGATAGTATCACTTAAGTAGTCGGAAGATACAAGAGCACAATTGTATACTTTTGATTTTGGCCTATTTAAAATACACTCTTTAAAATAGTCTGGATTTGGTTCTACTAGTATTCCACTCCAATTCAATTCAGTCTCCAAAAAATAAGTATTACTTTGGAATATGCCATCACATGATCCTGCTTCTATAAAGAAACGGCCATGGGAATTATGAAAATATTCATTAACAACAATTTTGTTAATAGAAGAACCACCGGAAGAGGGATAGGGCATAAAATTAAAAATTATATTGTTATATCACAATCCAATCTGGAAGATAGAGATCGCTAAGATTTTTGCTAGCATCTGGTCCAGCAAACCAAACACTTGGTGCAACCACTTTTTTACTTTCTGCTAACCATGCGCCCCACCAGGAGAATGATGAGTTAGCAATAATGTGATATGTACAAAGAGATTGTAGACACAAATCAACACCTGTACTATTACCTTCAGAAAAAATAAATCGATCACCCAAAAAAAGTTCTTGCTCCTTGCACCATTCAATACCATCCGAGAAGACAATTACAGGTATATCTTTTGGCATATGTGATAGACCTTGTTCATAATATTTAAGAGTCTGGACAGGATGGTGAGGATATTTTAAATAATCTCCTCTTCTCAGATGAATTGAAATAACTTCAGTATTCCCAAAATTAGATTTGAATGCCTCCTCTGTCGGATAATAAATTTCATCTACAAAAGTGAATGCTTCTCTTATATCAAACTCAATATGCTTAAAATATTTTTCTGTCTGAAAGTATCCATATAGACTTATATTATCAGGACAATTATTCCAAAGATTCGGATCAAGTTCAAAACATGATTCCATTACTTTTGGAAAATTAGTCACATATTTTGGAGCATCAAGAACTTTAAAACATTCAAACATTGTAATATCAGAGTTTACGCAGTTAATGTCTCTTGTTGCGACTACCGCTCTTGGTGGAAGACAATATTCATATCCATGCTTTTGCGCAAGCCCACGAAGAGCGGCATATTGAAACATTTGGTTCCCAAGTCTTCCTAAATTCCCCAAATCATCATTAGCAATCATAGGTTTATTTAATTTCCATTACTTATCTATTATACCAAAAAAGAGGAGTTGTTGTCAACTCCTCTAGTCAAGTTTGCCAGGCTCGCCACCAATTCTTTAACTGGAAATTGGAAACCAGGCGGGAGTTACCTCCATCCGCACCAGGGCAAGATTATTGTCTTTCCGAGACAAAACTATTAATGATTTCTGCTTGCTCAAGAACTAAACTTAAACTCGGAAACTCTGGAAATTGTGATTTACTAGAAATTTCGTATTTCATGCAGTATTCATCATGTAGCATATTATATGCTTGTTTGAAAATTTCAAAGCGTAATTCATAAGGTGTCATTTGTTTTCTTCTGTGTATTGTGTGTATGTGTTGGGTCATTTGGCTCCACCAGTTCTTTTAAAGTCTCTCCGTGACTGTAGGATCGCTCCGACCAGGATTTTTAAAGTCTCTCCATGACTCAAGCAGGAACATCAACCTGAAGATCTTCAGATAAAAGACTTAGAATCAGTTCATAATCTGCCTCCGATTCGTTATAAAATTCTACTCCCTGTTCTTCATAAAATTTTTTAATTTTCTTAAACAGTTTTGGTTGATCATATTCTAGATCAATTTCTCGGTTTGCTGCGCGTGTAAGAGTATAAATTGACTTACGAAATTTAGAATTGAAAGAATAATCGGACATTGGTTGAATTAAATTCGTTCTTAGTATAGAGTAAAATCGAATGCTTGTCAAGTGGTTAGAGATTAGGAAATCTTATGGGGCTTCTCCATGATCGGTATGAATTCTCACAAGATCGTCCTCAAAAAAATCTAGAGTTTCACTATAAGGAACAATCACGGCATTTCCATGTTCACTAGTTATGATAAATGATTCTCCATTTTCTACTCTTTCCATTAGATTGTCAAAGTCTACTTGAAATTCTTCTACTGTAAGTGTTTGCATTTTCATAAATTAGAGTTTTATTGTTATCGAGACATTTGGAATCGAACCAAAATTGCCAGTTCCCAAAACTGGAGTGTTGCCATTATACTATGTCTCGGGATAATGTTCTATTTGATGGCAATTAGCACAAAGAACTATACATTTATTTATTTCTTCCATTGCAAGATCCCAAGATCTATCCCTAACTATTTTGGTCAAAATACCTTCTTTATCAGAATTTACATGATGAAATTGCAATGCTCTATAATCATCGTACCCACACCTAACGCACTTTAAAGTTTTTTTATACTCCCTAAATTTAATAACTCTTTTCTTTCTTTCACTGTGTTTTTGTTTGGAATAACAAGATACACATAAATGTCTATAATATGTTTTTCCATTTATAATTTCCGCTACAGGAAAATTCTCCACTACATCAGATATATTACAATGTTTGCAATTTCTTGTGTTCATTTTTGGGACAAATTTAATGTTCCCAAATATTTATAACTTTACGACATTCAATATAGTACCATAAGACCCAGCACCCTGTCAAGCGTCTTCTTCATCTTCGTATGAACTAGGTTCCTCGAAGAGTTCCACCATTTTTAATTGTAGAACTCTTTCTTGTAATTCTTCTAAATCTTGTTCAGTAATTTCTATCATCCCCTAAAAATTTTCCCAGTGGATCTTTCTTTGTTTTTACGATTTCACATGCTCTTTTGTAAAACATGTTATCTAAGTTTCCAGAAGCCTCAAAGGTTTCTTTGATCTTAACCCAGTTGCTGTAGGTTCTATCGTCCATTGAGGTGCTCCTGCATGTTGATACTAATTATAGTTTGCAGGATTTTGATGTCAATCTTATGTTAGCGAATCTTAATAACCATGATTCATAATTGTCTTTGTATATTTTCTCAATATTTCACCAGCTCTAGAATTTGCTTCGTTTTCGCATTCACTGCCAGTATCTCCACTCATTTCTTTGCCACTTTGTTTCTGGTGATAATGAACTAACTCATGAGCAAGAGTCCTATAAACATCTAATGGATGTCTTTGTGCAGTCTGGACTTTAATTTCATCTGTACCTAAATTAAAACAACCAAAAGTTTTATTGTCGATAGAAAACTGTGGGTCGTCTATGACAATGACTTTAGGTAAGTTTGTTAGACCAAGTTCGTCCTTCACAAAGTTCATAAAGTCCTTGACTTGGACTTTCTTTGATTCATTTAGAAACTCTCGAAATCTCATGAGTTTTTTATATATTTATCGAACTTCAAAATCAAGTTTGCGAACTTTGCGTTGGCGTCTTTCTTCTTGCCAGCGAATATCTTCATTTGTCAGAACTCTATTTGATTTTTTCTGGACATAAGAATTTAACATGACTATCTTAGATAAATCAACGGCAGAGATTTTATCTCCTTTGATGGTTGCCATGTTGAGACAGCCACAAGATCTGGATTGGCCTGGATGTCCAATCACCTCAGTATTGCATTCTTTACATCTTATTTTTAGCATTTTTGCACATTATGTATTTTTTTTATTTATACATAAAAAATAAGCGGATAACGGGTCTCGAACCCGTGA
>Ga0070754_10003248_pt1 | contig 11559 bp, 8 predicted proteins | sample VirMetDEL_Sep_01_FD_75181 | JGI IMG/M metagenome (GOLD analysis project Ga0070754, IMG submission 75181) | Aqueous microbial communities from the Delaware River and Bay under freshwater to marine salinity gradient to study organic matter... | ecosystem: Environmental > Aquatic > Marine > Coastal... | reverse complement strand
TAAAACCTGAACAGTATTACCTATTAGCTAATGCTACTAATGCTGTCAATGTAGACTTCTCAGGTAGAGGTTCTATTGCTGAAGGTACAATCCCTCAGTTAGCAGGTATTAACCTAATTAAGACCCCACATCTACCGACTGCCAATATTACTGGTACTGGTACAGATGCAGGTGGTGCAGGTGGAGCACAGGTAATTAACGCATCTAACACAGTTGCAATTATTGATCATACTTCTGCTGTAGGTACAGTTAAGTTAATGGATTTAGCTGTTGAATCAGAGTACGACATCCGAAGACAAGGTACACTAATGGTTGCAAAGTATGCAATGGGTCATGGTGCACTACGTCCAGAGGCTGCAGTACAAATTCAAACTGCTTAATTTTAATCATAGCGAGAGTCATTCATTTGGCTTTCGCTTTTTTTTACAGGATTGATTATGTCAACTACACCAACAACAGAACTTGAAGCAGTTAACATTATGTTAGCTTCTATAGGTGAGTCTCCTGTATCTAGTTTAGATGATGCTCAACTTGTAGATGTATCTATTGCTAAGTCAATATTAGATGAAACTTCTAGGTCTTTACAATCTCAAGGACTTCATTGTAATTCTGAACATGAATATCCTATTGTTCCTAATACTAATGGTGAATTAATTGTTCCTAGTAACTGTGTCAAAATAGATACTTGTGGCTCAAGCTATGACGTTGACGTGGTTCAAAGAGGCACAAGATTATATGACCGTAAGAAATTTTCCTTTACAACATTTGAAGGTACATATTATGTAGATATGGTTCTACTATTAGACTTTAATGATTTACCAGAGCACGTTAAAAGATACGTTACAGTTAAGTCTGCAAGAAGATTCCAAGGTAGATTTATGGGTTCAGATACTTTAGGTGGATTCACCGAAAAAGATGAATCAGAAGCTATGGTTTATTTTGAACAATGTGAAGCACAGACAGAAGACAACAATATGTTACTTGATAACTATGATGTTTCTAAAATAATAATTCGTGGAGCACCACGTAGAGCAATAAGGTGATGATATGCCTCTCGTTAGTACAGGACTACCTAATCTCTTAAATGGGGTTAGTCAGCAACCATCTACGTTGCGACAGACTACACAGGGGGAAAGTCAAGTAAATGGTTTTTCATCTATCATAGATGGATTAATTAAAAGACAACCTACAGAACACGTTGCTAAAATTATAAACTCAGCCGTAAGTGGTGCAGCAGTTCACGTTGTTAATCGTGATGAAGATGACCAATACATTATTGTTATAACTGCAACTAGTAGTTCAGCAACTATACAAGCCTTTGATTTAGCAGGTAATGCTGCAACTGTTAACGTCCCTAATGGTACAAGTTATTTACATTGTGCTAACCCACAAACAGATTTAGCTTTCGTAACAGTAGCTGATTATACTTTTATTGTTAACAAAACTAAAACAGTTGCCATGACTACTGCAACAGTATCTGGTTCAGTAAGTAGTAGTGTACAAGAATTTGCTGATTTACCTACGAGTGCTTCTGCAGGTGATGTACATGAAATTATTGGTGACCAAAATAATAACTTTGATAATTACTTTGTAAAAGCATTAAGTGCTAATACTTATGAAGAGACTGTAAAGCCTGGAATTATATATCAATTAGATAATACTACTATGCCTCACAGTTTAGTTTTAACTTCAGGTTCATTTACATTTAATAGACAAACATATTCTAATAGAGATGCAGGTGATTTAGACTCTAATCCTAATCCTTCTTTTGTAGGTAGAAATATTAATAATATATTCTTTTATAAAAATAGATTAGGTTTGTTATCAGATGAAAACATTATCTTTAGTCAATCATCTGAGTTCTTTAACTTCTTTGCTACAACAGTAACTGCAGTTTTAGATGATGCACCTATAGATGTTTCTGTTAGTCACACCAAAGTATCTATCTTAAAACACGCAATTCCTTTTAATGATTCACTAACATTATTTAGTGACAACACACAGTTTAGTATTGAGACTAGTGGAATATTAACACCTAAAACAATATCAATAGTACCTAGTACGGAGTTTGAAAATGATACAAAAGTTTCGCCTGTTGCTTCAGGGAACTACTTATATTTTACGTCTAAGCGAGGAGACTTTACGTCTGTTCGTGAGTATTACGTGGAGAGTGATACAGTCATCGTGGATGCTGCTGAAATCACGAGCCATTGCCCTAAGTACTTACCTAAAAACGTGGTTAAATTAGCCTCATCATCTAATGAAGATATATTAGTAGGGCTATCAAGTGAAGACCGTTCTAAGTTATACATATACAAATGGTATTGGCAAGGAACAACTAAGCTAGTATCAAGTTGGTCTGAGTGGCATATGCACACAGGCTCAAGTGTACTTGATGTAACAATATTAGAGAACGATTTATTTATAGTAATAAGTAGAAGTGATGGAGTATTCATTGAAAAATTACAGCTTCAATATCCTAATGATTCTGGGCTTACTTTCTGCAGTCGTGTTGACAGGAAAGTTACAGTCTCAGGTTCTTACAATTCAGGAACAAATATCACAACTTGGACATTGCCATACGTCTACGACGGAACAGTCAAAGCAATAAAGTCTGGTGCATGGTCAAGCAGGAAGGGTACTGATATAACAGTAACCAGACCTACAACATCTACAGTTGCTGCTACAGGAGATTATTCTGCAGCTACAGTAACTATAGGAATCCCTTATACATTTGAGTACCAGTTTTCAGAACAACACGTTAAAGAAAACCAAGGTAAACAATCTGTACTATCAGGACGATTACAATTAAGAACTATGAGAGTTAATTATGAAGACTCTGGTTTCTTTAAAATAGAAGTAACACCTGAAGCTAGAGGTACAAACATATATGAATTTAGTGGTAACGTAATTAATAGTCCATCAACAACTATTGAAGACGTAAACATTTCTGATGGAACATTCAGATTTCCAATTCAATCTAAGAATGACAGAGTAACAGTAAAAATAACTTCAGATAGTTATTTACCATGTTCTTTTCAATCTGCTGAGTGGGAAGGTTTCTATACCATACATTCACAGAGGATATAGATGAATACATACATGATAGATGATACAACTATAGTGAGTATTGTTGAAGCTGACCCTATGGATGCTTTAGTTCTTGCACCACGTTTAAGAAAGCCTGACCTTATTGAAGTAACAGCAATGGGACACACACCTTTCAAAGCACTAATGGAATCTTTTGAATTACCTAATGCTGAAGTTTATACAATATTAGAAACTAAAGCTGAGACACAAGAATCTAAAGTTATAGCTATGTTTGGTATATCTGATTCAGTTGAAGTACCTGAATATGGTGTACCTTGGATGTTAGCTTCTAGTGATTTAGAAGATTACTCAAGACCTTTTCTACGTTATTGCAAAGATTGGATTAAAAAATTAGAAGATAAGTATGACGTTCTATACAACATGGTTCATTGTAAAAATGCTCAAGGTATGAGATGGCTACAATGGTGTGGATTTGATATTAAAACATCACGCACTTATGGTGCAGGGAGTGAAGACTTTTACCTATTTATAAGAGAGAAAAAATAATGTGTGACCCAACAACAATGGTAGTAATGCAAATAGCAGGAGCAGCAATGTCTTATATGGCTGCTGACCAACAAGCTAAAGAGCAAACTAGAAGAAATAATGCAATAGCTACAGAAGCTGACAGAGCCTATAAAGAACAAGTTAAGATGATTGATAGGCGAATGGATGAAGAAAAATTAGCATCAGTACAAGCTGAACAAGATGTGATGGTAGATGCTAGAAATAAAAAAGCTACAGCTATAGCTTCTGCAGGTGAGTCTGGTGTCGCAGGTATTTCAATAGATAGTATATTACATGAGGTAGATTATCAAGAAGGTACAGTTCTAAATAGAAACCTTACTTCAACTAAAAATACTATTGCTAAACTTAATGATGATAAAACACAAGCATACGCACAAATGGCAGGTAGATACAATTCTTTATCATCTGTACAACAACCATCATTCTTAGGCACAGCTTTAGAAGTAGGTACAGGATTAGCTACAGACCTAAAATTTGATTCAAACGGTGACTTAGCATTTAGAAACGCATAGGATTTATTATGGCAAAAGAAAGAATACAAACTTCTGATGTAAAGGGTTTTGGTTCATATACCAGTACACCTGCTGCACGTGGTTTAGATACCTTCAGAGGTGCTCCTCAAGTTAACAAAGACAACACATTATCTCAATTAGCTACTGCCTTAAAAGTATCTAGTCAAAATCTTATGAAGACTGCTGTAGATGAAGAGAAACAAAAACAAAGATTATTACTAGCTAAGAAAGAAGTGTTAGCTAAAAGAATTAAAGCAGAGTCTGAAGGTAAAAAAATAGATGCTGTAAAAATTAAAGAGTTAGTACCTGAAGCCTCAGAAACAACTTCTATGGCTATTGCTGAATTTATGGGAAACAACCAAGCTAAAATAGATGCAAATAATTTTATTGAAAGATTAAGAAACGAAGAACCTGATATATTTAATAATAAAGTAGAACTAGATAAGAGGGTACTTGCAGAAAGAAAAAGATTATCTGATATGCACCAAGGTGCTGACTTTTATCAGAGTGGTGTACTTCAAGGATTTGATTCAGTTATAAGTCAAAACAATTCTGCATGGACAGCACAAAGAGCACAGTTTCAATTAGGTGAAGCTAAAAAATATATGTACGGTGAAGTCTATAGAAATCTACAGATAAATGGTGCAAAGGCATTTGAAAAAGGTGGTGCTATTGACCAACTAGATAACAAAAACAAAAGAGTATCTCCATTAAATAATGCAGAAATGAAAAAGCAAGTAGTAGATGCAACTGTAGAATTAGCTATAAATAATAAAGATACAGATATATTAACTAAGTTACCTAAGAAATACTGGAGTGGTGAAACAGCAAGTAGACTACAAGATACAACAAATAAAATTAATGATTTAAAACTTAGTGATTATAAATCAAAAGCTGCTACTAAAGAACATAATAGAAAATTAAATCTTAGAAATTCTAAAAATGAAATAATGAAAAATCACATTGAGGGAAAACCTAATAATATATCTGCAAGTGACCCTAATTATTTTGAACTAATAGGTTATCAGTTAAACATACAAAATACTTCTCTTATACCTGATTCCCAAAGTATGCAAGTAGCACAAAAGTTGGAGACAGCTATTCTAACTCATTCTTCTATTGGAGGTAGCACAAGTTCTATTCACTCAAGCATACCAAATAATGCTACGGAAGACCAAGTTATTGACCACATACAATCAAGAACTGATATTCACCCTAAACATAAAACAGCATTAATTGCTCAAGTACCAAAATTATTTGAAGGTGCTGACTTAGTTACAGGTACACAAGCTAATGAAAATTATAAATTAGGTGTCCAACCTATGATAAGTGAATTTACTAGAAGTGCACTTAATAAAGGTAATGCAGCACTTGGAGTAGAAGTAACAAGTTTAGCTAAAAATAGATATTATGGTGAGATAAAAGCAAGAGTTCAGGCTTTTATCCAAGAAAATAAGAAGATACCAAAAGGAGATGCTTTCTTAAATATATTACGTGGGGCTGAAGCCCAAGCAAAATATATTATTGATTTGAGAAAAGCAGAAATTTTAGAACTTCCTATACCTTCTCCACCTTCTTCTGCAGTGATAACAATACCAGACATATAGGATAATTAAATGGCAGACCAACAGTTGTTTCAATACAAAGGACAAGTATATAGTTTAAATAAAAAGTTAACTATAGATGAAGCTAGAGCAAAAATAGAAAGCTATTTAAAAGACAATCCTTCTACAACTACTAACACTAATACTGCTACTAATACTACAACTTCTCAACAAGTATCAACAAATGAGCCTATATTTAATGATAGATTTGAGGATACAACTCCTAATGAATCTATCTATGATGAAGACTTAATTCAAAATAAAAAGTTTATAGAGGCATCAAAGATACTTTACAAAATGAATAGAGGTATTACTTGGGGAGATAAGAAAGCCCAAGATTCTTTTGGTAAGTCTGATGAAGATGCTGCTAAGTATGGCATTGAGATGATGGGTTTCTTTAACTATAACTTACCTAAAATGGCTGTTGATGCTGCAAGAGTACATGGTGCATCTGAATCACAGAAACGTGCCTTTCTATACTTGATGGAATCTTATGATGACTTAGGTGTATCTTTGGCAGGAACAGGTAGATTTTTTAAAGGAATATTATCTGACCCCACTACATATGCAGGACTAGCAACTTTTGGTTTAGTTGCAGCAGGTGGAGTAACTGCAAAGATTGCTACTAAAGAAGGTCTAATGCAACTTTTAAAACATTCTGTAAAAGCAGGAATGTATACAGGAGTAGAAGGTGCTGTTTATGCAGCTACAGATAACGTAGCTAGACAAGTGGTAACAACATCTGTAACTGGAGAAGAAATAGATTCAGGTGAAGTTGCTAAAAGTGCAGCATTTGGTTTTGGATTAGGTAAGGTTTTAGGAACAGGAGTTACCTTTGGTACTAAGTACGCAACTGCAGCCATAAAAGGTAAAAAGTCTAAAGTAAAAACTGATGAAGTTACTGAAGAGGTGACTGAAGAAATTAGTGAAGAAGTTACTGAAAATCTTTCTACTGCTAATAAAATTTTAGACGATACTAGCCCAGAAAAAATTAATACTAAGATGAATGATGTATTAGTAGAGTTAGATAAAGTTGCACCATCTGGTAAAGTTATGGGATTAACAGAAGATGGAACACAAAGTCTAGCAAAATTAGAAGAAGTATCTAATAGTATTAATGAAGTATTACTAAAGGCTAGTGCAAAGAGTCCAGATGAAATTGTTGACTTTCTTAATAAATCTAAGATGGGAGAGAATCAACAGCAAGTATTACAAAAATCTTCACAGACTGTTGTAGATAAATATAATCAACAAACAGCAGAGTTAGTTAAGTTAGCAAGAAAAGAAAATCTTACACCTACTGAAGTAGAAAAAATAAGAAACACTATAGATAAAATAGAAAAACTAAAAGCACCAGTAGATAGTGTTTATATAGCATTATCTAAATCTGCAGCTAGAAGATTACGTCAAACTCAAAAGAGTACTACCACAGGTGAAGGTAGAGGTTTATCCATAGCTAACTTAATGGCTGACGAGGGATTAAGTAGAAGTCAAGCTGAAATAAGATTTTTAAATATTATAGAGACAGCTAATAATAAAGCTGACCTTGATGTAGAAGTTAGAAAATTAAACACACAAATTGATGAGGCTAATGCTGCAGGTAAACATTTAGAAGCTAAAGAGTTACGTAGAGAACGTGATTTACTAGTATCTGAAATTAAAGATGAAGTGTTATCTCAGAACCTTTCTGCAAAAATAGGAAGAGGGGCTAACGTAGCATTAAAAGGTGTTAACGAAGTTATTATTGGTAATGTGTTTTCACCTAAAACTATAATGTTAAACACAATTCCTTCTGCACTTAAAACATTTTACAAACCATTTATGAATAATTTAATGAGAGATGGTTTAACTAGAAAAGCCTTACGACAAATGTCATCAGAATATGGGGCAATAAGAGGTGTATGGAAAACAGCATTACGTTCTGGTATAGCAGCTTTTAGATATGAAAGAGCATTATTAACAGGAGATACAGCTAGATTTTTAGAATCATATAACGTCATACCTAAGAAATTTGGTGGTGGTGTTGTACGATTTTTTCCTAGACTTTTATTAGCAACTGATGCCATGTTTGAGCAAGTACTATATAGGCAATTTGTTGTAGGAGATGCAACTGCAAGAGCATTGGAAGATGCTGCTGCAAAGAAACTCAAAGGTAAAGACTTAGATGATTATGTAAATAAAAAAGTTAAGGAAGCTATAAATGATGCTTATGAAGATGCACCTAATGCTGCTGAAATATTAACTGATGAAGCTATATCAAGAGGTTCTGTTGGTAGAGGTTTTAAATCAGTAGATGATTGGGTAGCTAAAGAATTAGAAAAGAATGGTGATTTAATGCAATCTGCTACAAATAAAGCAGGTAAAGATTATACACTTGATGCTCTATTTAAGAGAGACTTTTCTGGTGAATCATCTGTATCAAAAATGGCAAAAGGTTATGAAGGTTTTATTAACAGACATCCATATATGAGATTGGTAGGTCAATTATTCTTTAGAACACCTATACGTGTGTTTGAAGAAGGTTTTAGATTGACCCCAGGATTACAACTGGTAATGCCTAACTTTATGAGAGACTTACGTGGTGGAGCAGGTGTTCCCATACATAGACAAGTAAGAGCACAAGGAGAGGCTTTAACATCTTTAGCTATTGCAGGTTCTATATATAGTATGTATGCCACAGGTAATATTACAGGAGCACAGGGAAAAGACTATAAAATAAGAAGACAAGGTGAAAATGCAGGAGGCATAGAACCTTATACAATTATTATAGGTGACTCTGAATTTAACTACCGTAACTTTGACCCTTTTTCCACACCTATAAAAATCATGGTTAATGCTTTAGAAGGTTTAGACGAACTTGCTTACCGAAGAGAACAAGGAGAAATGGTAGGTGAGAATGAATATATGCACCTATATGATAAAAGTATGATAGCTGTAACTGCAATACTTCAATCTATTAGAGATGCTAATTTATTTGCAGGTGCTAATGCGATATTAGAACTTGGTGAAGATGCTATGAAAGAAGATAGTGAAGGGGAGTTTATAAAGTTTATTGGGGAGAAGATACAAACTGCAGTTCCTAACACTTGGTATAAATTTCAAATGTTAGACCACCCTGTATTAAATGACCCAGAAAATTTAGGTCAATATTTTATGACTAGAATAAACCCTAATGATTCTACTATACCAAAACAATATACAGCTTTAGGTGCACCTAGAACTTTAAGTAATCCTATGGGGTCTATTAATTTATTCTCTACTACTTCTGCTGAACAAAGAAGGAGAGGTAAAGATAATAAAGAGTTAGAGATAGAACAATACTTGTATGTTTTAGCTAGGTCTAATAATACTCACTTTACTGCACCATATAAACATAAAGATTTACCTAATGTTGATTTAAGAACAGAGATGACTAACGATGGTAAAGAAACTATGTATGATAGGTGGATGAGATATACCTATGAAGGTAAATTAAAAGATGCTTTGTATCCTATTACAAAATCTAAGTTACCTATAGGTGTCCCTTCTAGTGAAAGTATTGCTGTAAATACTGTAAAAGATGTTATTAATTCTTTTAGAGATATAGCATTTACTAAACTTCTAATGGAAGAAGCCCAAATAAAAAGGTCAGTAGATATGACAGTAGATAAAGCAATGAAAGCTACAGGAACTAATGACTCAACTAATTTACCATTTAACATATTAAGGAAATAAAATATGGCTTACGCACTAACTAGGTACACAGGAAACGGTACACTAGCAACTTACACGATAGGATTTACGTATCGTTCTAATGCTGATGTAAAAGTATTTGTAGGGGGAGTACTTCAAACTATAACTACACATTATACTTTTCCGTCCTCTAGTCAGATTACTTTTGGAACTCCCCCTGCTAATGGTGCTGCTATAGTTATCAGAAGAAATACTAGTCAAACTTCAAGATTAGTAGATTATGCTGCAGGTTCTGTCTTGAAAGAATCTGACCTTGATACGGACAGTATTCAGGGCTTCAATATGTCTCAAGAAGCTATAGATATCTCTAATGATTCTATTACAAAATCTGACTCTACTAACCAATGGGATGCCACCTCATTAAGAGTAACTAATGTAACTGACCCAACGTCAGCACAGGATGTTGCAACTAAGAATTATGTAGATACAGCAGCAGCTTCACAAGTTTCACAAGCAACAGCAGCTAAAACTGCAGCAGAGACTGCGAAAACTGCAGCAGAGACTGCACAAGCAGCATCAGAAACTGCTAGAGATGCTTCAGTAACTGCTAAAAATGATTCGGTAACTGCAAAGACTGCATCTGAAACAGCTAAGACTGCATCAGAGACTGCTCAAACTGCAGCAGAAACAGCTAAGACTGCAGCAGAGACTGCAGAAACTAATGCTGAAACAGCAGAGACTAATGCAAGTACCTCTGCAACACTAGCAGGTAACTATGCAAACAAAGTTGATGGTGCAGTAGAAAGTTCTAACTATTCATCTAAGGCATGGGCTTTAGGTGGAACAGGAGTAACAGATACTGCAGGTTCTGGAAGTTCAAAAGAGTGGGCAACAGATACAACTAATCAAGTAGACGGAACAGAATACTCAGCTAAAGAATATGCTATTGGAACACAATCAGGACAATCAGCAGGTTCAGCTAAACAATGGGCTATTGGTGGTGGAAACAGTTTTGCTACAAATACTGCAGTAGCAGGTGGTTTGTACTCTGCTAAGTACTATGCAGAACTAGCACAGTCTGCACAAGATTCAGTAGATGATACTTACCTTGGTGGTAAGTCAAGTGACCCAACAGTAGACAATGATGGTAATGCACTTGCAACAGGAGCATTGTACTTCAATACAAGTTCAAATGTTTTAAAAGTTTACAATGGTTCTGCTTGGCAGGTTGCAGCGATAGATGCTTCAACTTTTGCAACTGCAGGATTTTCAATAGCAATGTCAATAGCTTTATAAGGAAATATTATGGCACAAAATTTTAGACGATACACAGCACAGGGAGTTGGTACTGCTGCCACAGATATTCCTGACGGTAGTAACTTTGATTCTTTCGATACAATCGTAGGAATACACATGGCAAACACAACAACAAATGCAATTAATGTTGACTGTTATATTAATAATGGAACAGCAAACGTCTACTTAGTTAAGGGTGCACCCATAGCAAGTGGAGGTGCTCTACAGGTTTTAGACGGTGGGGCAAAAGTAGTTGTTCAATCAGGAGATAGACTTTACGTCAAATCAGATACTGCCTCAAGTTTAGATGCTTGGGTTTCTGCAGTAGATGCAATTAGTTCATAAGGAGATTTATTATGGGATACGTAGGTAACCAATCTACAAACTCGTACTCTTCTATGGTCAAACAAGATTTAACAGGAGCATCAGGTGCTTCAGTTACCTTGAGTCATCCTGTAGCTAATGCTAATGAAGTAGAATTGTACATCAACAATGTAAGACAAGAACCAACAACATCTTATACAACTAACGGTACTACATTAAATTTTGTAGGTTACACAGTTGCAGCATCAGATGACATCTACGTCATATTTTCTGGTAAGGCTTTGCAAACTGTAGTTCCACCTGATGGCTCAGTCAGCACAGCAAAGATAGCAGATGATGCAGTTAACTTAACATCAAAGGTTACTGGTGTATTGCCAGTTGCTAATGGTGGTACTGGTCATAATGCTGTTATAGCTTTTGCTTGTAAAGCCAACAAGACTTCATCAGGAGATGAAAGTATTCAAGGTGATATAGTTTTTAATCAAGTTCAAACCAATGTTGGTAATGCTTATAATAATTCCAATGGCAGATTT
>Ga0070754_10003246_pt1 | contig 11561 bp, 15 predicted proteins | sample VirMetDEL_Sep_01_FD_75181 | JGI IMG/M metagenome (GOLD analysis project Ga0070754, IMG submission 75181) | Aqueous microbial communities from the Delaware River and Bay under freshwater to marine salinity gradient to study organic matter... | ecosystem: Environmental > Aquatic > Marine >... | reverse complement strand
TTTTGGATAATGCTATCGACGAAGCAATTCGTACGAACTTTAAGAAAGCAAATAAAATTAATGTTACTGTAAACGAAGCAACAAATACAATTACAGTAACTGACAATGGCCGTGGTATTCCTCACGACAAAATTCACGACGAACAATCAGGCAAAAATATACAAAGACCTGTTGCAGCTTGGACAAGAGTCAATGCTGGTACTTCGTTCGATGATGAAAGGGTGACTATTGGTACTAACGGTGTTGGTTCAGCAGCAACCAACTTTTTATCCACAACATTCCAAGGTAAGACTTGGTCAGGTGGCAATCTTCTAGAAGTAACATGTACGGACGGGGGCAATACAATAAATGTCAAACAAAAGAAAAGAGCAGGAAGCGGAACGGAAGTTTCTTTCAGCCCAGACTTCAGCTTATTTGAGGTCGATTCGCTACAAGCTTTATGTACGCTGGATTTGTTGGAAGACAGACTTATATCTTTATCGATGTCGTTTCCAGAAATTCGTTTCTCGCTTAACAACAAAAGAATAGCAATAAATGACTTAAAGAAATATGCTTTACAATATAGTGAAGATACAGTTATTGATAAGAGTGACAATTTGTCATTTTTCTTTGCACCATCTGAAGATGGATTTAGAACTACCTCTTATATAAACGGTGTTAACACACGACAAGGTGGAATCTATGTAGAGCATCTTGTTAACAACACTGTTGATGAGTTGATTACGCTTATCAAACGTAAACATAAAATTGAAGTTGCAAAGACAACTATTAAAGGTGGACTTACATTTGTAATGTTCGCAAGAAACTTTGTGAATCCAAAATTTGACTCACAAACAAAAGAGAGATTAACTAACTCTCTTGCTGAGGTCAGAGCTCACTTGGAAACATGTGACATAAAGGATTATAATTTCCTTGCTCGTAAGATACTGAATACACCAGTTATCATTGACCCAATTATCGAAGCTCAACTTGCTAAGAAAATGGCAGCTGACAAACGTGCTGCAACAATGGCTCAAAAGAAATTACGTAAAGTCAAAGTTGCAAAACATATTGCTGCAAATAAAGATGATGCTACATTGAAGATTGTTGAGGGTGACTCAGCTATGGGATTCTTATTAAAGGTAAGGGACCCAAACAAGGTTGGAGCATTCCCATTACGTGGTGTTATTATGAATACCTGGGATATGAAACCGGCTGATGTACTCAAGAACAAAGAGTTATCTGAGTTGGTAGCTGTTCTTGGATTGGATATCAACAATCCAGACAGTGTTGATTTAATGACTTATAAAAATATTGCAACACTAACTGATGCAGACCATGATGGTATTGGACATATCAGTCCTCTGCTTATAGCATTCTTCTATAAGTTCTGGCCACGTCTATTAACAGAGCACAGAGTGAGAATTACTCGTACTCCGATTATGATATCGACCTTTAAAGATAAAGTCGAGTGGTTCTATACTTACGAAGAAGCATCTGAATTTAAACAAAACAATTCTAATTGGAAACACCGTTACATTAAAGGTCTCGGGTCGTTGACAGAAGAAGAATATGATATTATAATTAATCAACCAAGGTACGATACTGTATCGGTTGATGATGTGAGCCTCTTCCAAATGATGTTTGGTAGAGATTCTAATTTGAGAAAGGAGTTTATGTTTCAATGAGTGATTTAACGAATTTTACATCTTGGCCTGAGGATAATTTTTATCCCTTGTCAAACGTTGCATCTCGTGAATGGAAATCATTTGCGATGTATACTGTTGAAAATAGAGCAATTCCAAATATGATTGACGGACTAAAGCCTGTGCAAAGGTTTTATCTTTATAGCTCAATCGTAAATACAAAAAGAGATTTTAAGAAAGTATCAGCAGTGTCTGGTATTATTTCTGACTACGGTTATAATCATGGCGAGGGAAGCGCAGCAGGTTCAGGTCAGCTCATGGCCGCGACTTGGAATAACAACATATGCTTAGTTGAAGGCCGAGGCTCCTTTGGTACAAGACTAATCCAAGACGCCGGCGCTCCTCGTTATGTTTATACTCGACTACACGATAATTTTAATAAGTACATTAAAGATGTTGACTTGAGCCCAGTGCATGAAGACCCAGAGCACGAGCCACCCGCATTTTATCTACCTGTTATTCCATTAGTGTTGGCTAATGGTACTAAGGGTATTGCAACTGGTTTCGCTACCAACATCTTACCTCACTGTCCAGAAAGTTTGGCCGAAGCTTGTTCTGAATATCTACGAACTAAAAAGATTTCGGCTGATACTATCAAGGTGAAGTTTCCAGAGTTCGAAGGTACTGTAGAGCAAGACCCACTCGAGCCTAAGCGATATGCGGTCTTTGGGGTTTACAGGAAGACTTCTAAGACACAGTTACAGATTACTGAAGTACCCTATGGATATGACCGTGAAAATTACGTGAAGGTACTGGATAAACTAGAAGATGACGGTGATATCGTATCTTACGAAGACCTTTGTGATAAGAGTGGCTTTAGGTTTGATGTTAAGCTCAAGCAAAACACAAGTGCTAAATGGAACGATAAGCAAATCATTGCTAAGTTCAAACTCTCGAAGGTTTTATCTCAGAATCTAACTGTCATTGATTATGATGGTAAGCTACGAGAGTATGATGACGCAAGAAACATCGTTATGGATTTCTGCAACTATCGTTATGGAATTCTAGAGCAACGAATTAATAAGAACATTTCAAAATACAATAGTGAACTGAACTGGTTGAATATTAAAATGGAATTTATTCAATTAGTACTTGATGATAAAATCACATTTAAGAATAAGAACAAGAAGCAAATTGGAAGTGACATTGTAACGATACTTCCTGAAGCTTCAGCTCATGTCGACCGACTATTGAGTATACCGTTTTCGAATCTGACTTCTGAAGAAATTCAAAGTCTCGAAAAGCAAATCAAGCAAGCTGAAAAGGACTTGGACTTCTGGCAGAAGACATCTCCTAAGAAGCAATTCTTGAGTGATTTAAAAATTATATAATGGAGCAAAAATGAAATACAACGCAGAATTTATGAAAACACTTGGAGCTTACCAATATGGTTATTACCAAAATGGTAAGTTCGACAACACTGTAAAGCCTATTTACGAAGGCCAAGGTGTTAAAACGAGATGTCTTGACCATCTTAAAGATAAAGATGTCAATATTGACGACCTTATCATTATTGGCAGAAACTTAGAAAAGTTTGCTGAAGATAAAGATGCTATTCAAGCTGTGCAAGACGCAACTGAATCTTTACGAATCAATGTGCTTGACCCTCAGCTGAATAAAGTAAAAGGGAAATATGATTATCTTTGGGTTAAACAAACACTATCAAGTTTGTATGACGAATGGAAAAAAGAGCAAATCAATCCAATTGAAGAAGGATTTAAGTTTTGGGCATCTCACCCAGACCTCAAAAATGTTGTAAGAGCAACTTCATCTCAATCAACTGGGTCGGTATACCAAACAAACAGAATCAAAGGTACAGAATATAATCTCCATGTTAACTACACAGTAGATGGACCAGAAGCAATTATTAAAGTAAGCTTCAGTGTTAAAGGTGTTGGTGGTGTATCAATGGAGAAGCTTTATGAAAACTGGTGTGAGCAATATCCTGAACTTGAAACATCTCCTGCAGATGCTAAGGGTGAATATATTATCCACGATTTTGGCTCACTAGAAGATACCGTTGATTTCTTTATTGAAGCAGCAACCTATGAATGATTTAAAATTTACGACAGCAGGTAATTATATGAACCAAGAAAAAGATACATGTAACATGTGCGGCGTTGAAACAGAGTACTCTAAAAATACTCATATCGATATGAGGTATGGATATGTAGAAGGTGCAGGACAATTCTGCAGAGCATGTTATACAGCTGGCATTGATACAGACAAAACTTTCGTACACCAATATGAATAAACTTTGGACTATTTGGAAATATGCACTCGGAGGATTTTCCGATGATAAAACAGAACCGTATGACAATTATGTTGCTTTACTTCGTACTGTTATTGTGGGCGTTAACTTTCTCACGTGCTTTTTCATTATGGCCAATGTAATTCACAATTGGTAATTACCAGTTTTTAATATACACCATAAAGCTTGCAGGTAATAACTCCATAAAATTATCTTGCATTACTTTTTCGTAGTATGTATCATCTTGGAAATAAACACGGTTAAGGTCCATCAAAGGCTTTAACACAGAATCACGCCAATGCTTAAACTTTTCAATTCCACCATACTGAGCATTTAAATAAACACGACATGCAGTGTGACGAATAGTTGTTGCTATAAAGTTTAAGTTATCCTCGTGCAAAATATTATATTCAGCACCACAAGCAGATATTTTAAGAAAGCTAATATTTGGAACATCGTAATAATCAACAAATTCCATTAAAGACATAAGCTTTCCATCATATTGTGGCTCATTCCAAACATTACTACAGTCAACATCGGTACGACCCATAGCTGCATGGACTGCTTTAATACGACATCGTTCGTAAGCATCGGGTCTGTCGATATATGCTCCAGCAAGATTTTTAACTGCTGTTTCTAATAACTTACGACTTGGTTCAATCATGTAAGTTCGTTTAGCACCATTATCGTATGCTTTAGCTGAAAACATTCCGATACCAGCACCAACATCAACTACGATATCATCGGGTAAAACTTCGTACCACCAATCATAATCTTTGGATACAAAAAAGGAATGGTATAAGTGTGCAATATGGTTGATGGATAAATCAGCTGTATCCATTTCGAATGTTAGGGATTTTGGTTTTGAAAACATTATATAGTTCGCCTCGTATAAATAGTATAATAAACAATCATTGGAATTTATTGTATGATTAATAACTATTTATCATCGGCAGGATTTAAAATAATCTTCAAAAGGTTGCCGAACGTAGAATTTTTCTCAAATAAAATTCTGCTTCCTTCTGTTACAACTAACGCTGTAAAAACAGATACGCCTTTACGTGCCTATTATTCAACAGGTGACCATTTAGCGTATGCTGATTTAGATTTAACATTTATTATTGATGAGAACATGAGAAACTATCGTGAAATTTACGATTGGTTAAAAGGTATTGGTTCTCCAGATACATTAGAACAATACGACCAACTAGCAGATAGCCAAGATGGACTAACATCAGATATTACTGTTCTAATTTTAAATAGTCATAAACAACCAAATTTGGAAGTCACATATCTAAATGCACAACCAATTGGTTTGACTCCAGTTAGTTTGGATTTATCTAATCAAGATGTTCTTTATCCTGAAGCTACAGTTACCATGCGATATGACGCATTCGACATTAAAGAGTTAAGCTAAAGGGTTGACAAATTATAGAAAACCTGTTATAATATACTTTTATAGTTAACAACCGAGTTTACATTATGGACACAAATGATATATCTTCGTTATGGGCAAAAGATTCAGCCATAGACGAAACAAATCTCGTCGGAGAGTCAAAACGAATCCCAGAACTTCACAGTAAATATTACAATCTCTTTTATAGAGAAGTACTTCGTGTCAAAAAATTAAAAGCAGAATACAAAGAACTTGAAGCACTCAAGCGAGAATACTATGATGGTAGTATGGCAGAAGAAGATTTGAAAGCTCAAGGCTGGAGACCTTATCAGAAAAAAGTTTTACGTAATGAAGTAGATAAATATATTCAAGCAGATAAGGATATTATCAAATTAAGTTTGACCATTGACTATCATTCTGCTAATGCAAACTTTTTAGAAGACATTGTGCGAACTATTCATAGTCGCAATTTTATAATAAAAAATATGATTGACATGTTAAAATTCCAAGCTGGTGATTATTAATGATTAGATGGTTTCAAAAATTTATTGAAAAGCCTTTAGAAGAAAATAAATTTGACCAAACAGTTATGCACAACTTGCCGGTAATGGACGAAGAAGCAGACCCAGAAGATTTAACGCTTGAAAATGCTTATCGTACTCGATGGATTTGGTACCATACAATCTTAGCTCTACTTATATTTTTTACTAACATCATTTTATTTGGAATTTTTATATTATTAGCAGTTAAGCTATGAGTGAACAGATAACCCTAGAGCCTATTAATTCGGTACACATGAAAGTTGTTGCAGATAGCGGCACACTCATGGAATTAGCTGAGCAATTCAGTTTTAGGCCTGAAGGTTATCAATTTGTTCCTGCTTATAAGAATAGAGTATGGGACGGAATTATAAGATTATTCCAACCAATGCGACCAATTATCTATGTTGGTTTATATCCACACATTAAAAAGTTTTGCGACGACCGCGGATATTTCTTATCTGCACCAGACCACATCGGATTAGATGAAAAATTTGATGATGATTATCCAACGCAATTAGCAGAAGAAATTAATTGCAAATTTAAGCCTCGTGATTATCAAACAGAATATGTACTGAATGCTTTACGCAAAAGGCGATCGCTCAGTTTATCGCCGACTTCATCTGGTAAATCGTTAATCATTTATCTTATCCAACAACATTACTTCCAAGCATTTGGACATCGAACACTTATTATCGTACCAACTATTTCTCTAGTACACCAAATGAAAGGTGACTTTATAGATTATGGCTGTGATGAAAACGACATTTATACGATACAAGGTGGAGTTGATAAGAACACAAGCTCACCGATTGTTATATCAACGTGGCAATCACTTATTAAATTAAAGAAAGATTGGTTTGACCAATTTAAAGTTGTACTTGGAGATGAAGCACATACATTCCAAGCAAAGAGCTTAACTAAGATTATGGAATCATTAACTGATTGTGAGTACAGACATGGATTTACAGGTACTCTTAAATCATCAGAAAGCAAAACTCATAGGCTAGTACTTGAAGGTTGTTTCGGTGAAGTCAAACGATTCGTAAATACAAAAGAGCTTATGGATAAAGGAACAGTAGCTGATTTCAAAGTCAAAGCGATTGTACTATCTCACAGCAATGATACAAGAAAGAAATTCAAAGACGCTCTCAAAAATTTAGATGGAACTAAAAAGTGGCCAGCTGAACGAGAGTTTATTGTGAATAATGAGAGACGAAATAACTTTATTAAGAATCTCGTACATAGTTTAGAAGGTCAGAATAATTTGATTCTATTTGACCTTGTAGAAAAACACGGTAAAGTTTTAGAACCTTTGCTTCGCAAAGAAGGAAGAGAGCTCCACTTTATATATGGTGGAACCAAAGGAACTGAACGTGAAGATATACGACACTTAGTTGAGAATGATTCTGAAAAGAGGCACGACATACTTGCTTCTTATGGTGTGTTCTCTACAGGAGTTAATTTACGAAGACTTGATAATGTGATATTTGCTACTGGTTCGAAGAGTGAAATCAAAGTACTTCAATCTATCGGTAGAACATTGAGAAAAGCTGACGACTCGACCGAGGCCGTTCTGTATGATATTACTGATGATTTATCTATTGGAAGCTTTGAGAACTATACGCTTAAGCACTTTAAGAAGAGGATTGAAATCTACGGAGCTGAAGAGTTCCCTTATAAGATTTACACTGTAGAGATATAGTTTATTAGATACCTTAAAGGTTGATAACCTTATTATACCACGCTTTTTAGTAGTTGTCAACCCTTTTTTTAAAAATAATGCAACTTTTTTCAAATATTAACATAAAGGTTGACAAAATGTATAAAACATGTTATAATTTACCTTTAAAAAATTCCAACATAAGGAAATACTAATGGCAAGAAAAAGAAATTATGTCAATAATCCAGACTTGCTTCAAGCTCTAATTGACTATAGAGCTCTATGTAAAGAAGCAGAAAACTCTGGAGATAAAAACCCACAAGTACCAGAATACATTGGAAAGTGCATTCTACTTATTGCAACTAGACTTGCAACTAAACCAAATTTTTCTGGCTACTCATATAAAGAAGAAATGATATCAGATGGAATTGAGAATTGCTTAATGTATATTCACAACTTCGACCCAGAGAAATCGCAAAACCCATTTGCTTATTTCACTCAAATTATCTGGTTTGCATTCCTTCGAAGAATTCAAAAAGAGAAGAAGCAGACTTATATTAAGTTTAAAGCTTCTCAAAATATGTTAACTCAGAGCATACTTCAAGATAGTGATGCACAAACTATTCAAATGAATGAGCCACCTGAGTACATTTCCAGATTCATTGATGATTTTGAATCTAAATTTAAGAAAGGAACGAAAGATTAAAAAATGAAAAAAATCTTAATTTGCGGGCTTCCTGGTTCAGGCAAGAGTTACCTTGCAGAACCGTTGGCTGAGGCTTTGGACGGTGTTTGGATTAATGCTGACCAAGTACGTGAATATTACGACGACTGGGATTTTTCGGAAGAAGGTCGTATGAGACAAGCAATGAGAATGAAATATCTTGCTGATGGCGTTACGCGAGCTGGAAAATATGCTATCACAGATTTTGTTTGTCCGTTTGAAAAAGCTCGAGCTGATTTTGGCGCAGACTATCTCGTATGGATGGATACTATTAAAGAAGGTCGATTTGAAGATACTAATAAAATCTTTGAGACACCAGAAGTTGTAGACCATATCGTACACACATGGCTCCCAGATACTCATGTATCTATGGCACGAGTCATTAAGGCGAAATATGAGTGATGTTAGTGCTAAACGACATTTGGCGAAAGCCGTTACATGGAGAATTATTGCAAGTATTACAACTGTAGCAATAGCTTGGTTTTTTGGATTACCAGCCAAAGCTATAGGCGCAGTGTTTATTGCAGATATAGTAATAAAATTTGTACTATACTATGGGCACGAAAGATTGTGGTATAAGTACATCAAATTTGGAGTAAAAGATTGATGTTTGAAATGGAAGATGCATTCGATTTTAAGAAACCAACAGTGCAAATGTTGGGTAGATGGCAACCGTGGCATGAAGGTCACACAAAATTATTCGAAAAAGCCTTGACAATTACAGGACAAGTTGTTATAATGGTACGTGAAGTATTTGGCGTCGAAGGCGATGCTGGAGCTGGTCGTACTGTTGCACAGACAGACAATCCCTTTGGTGAGATTGCTGTTATTGATGGTATTAAAAAAGGTTTAGGCGATGCAGGTTATGAAGAAGGTCGTGAATATATGATTATGGCCGTACCAAACATCGTAGACATTAGTTATGGCCGAGGAGTCGGTTATACATTTACAGAGCATGACCTAGGCGAAGATGTACATAACATCTCAGCAACAAAAATTCGTGCAAAAATGAGAGAAGAAGGTAAATTATGAAATTAGTATACTACCCCGACCCAATTCTTGGGAAAGGAATGGAAGATTTTGATTTTGATAAAGTCAAAGAAATATTTGCAGATGCTGCAGACTTGAAAGAACAAATGGTTGACCTTATGGTAAAGCATAAAGGCATCGGACTATCAGCTTGTCAAGTCGGTTTGAACATGCGTTGCTTCGTAATTGGAGAAACAAGAGAATCTGCTATTATGGTAATCAATCCTGCAATACTTGAGTTTAGTGAAGAAACAGAATTAGCTCCAGAAGGTTGTTTAAGCTTTCCAGACATGTTCTTAAATATTGCTAGACCAAAAACAGTTACAGCTGAATGGTTAGACGAATATGGTAAAAAACAAAGCGGAACACTTGATGGATATGGTGCTCGATGCTTCTTGCATGAGTTTGACCACCTTAATGGGGTAGTATTTAAAGAAAAAGTATCTCGTCTCAAGTGGGATAGAGCTGCAGCTAAGAAAACTAAAATCCAAAAACAAAGAAAGAAAATGCGAGAAGCCATGACATATCTTAATACTATGGCACAAAAAGAAAAAGCTCAGGCAGAAGAAGTATTAGACCTGAACACTGGAGATTAAATGAAAATTGCGATTGTTACCGATTTACATTTCGGTGCTAGAGGAGATAGTCGTGTATTTCACGAAGTACAAAGAAAGTTTTTCCAAGAAGTATTTTTCCCTTATGTAGACGAACATAATATTACTACTGTATTTGACCTTGGTGACACTTATGACAGAAGAAAGTATGTTAACTTTGTAAGTTTGGAACGCTGTCGTGAGTTCTTTTTTGATGAGCTTGATAAGCGTAACATTGATTTTCATGCATTAATTGGTAACCACGACATATTCTATACAAATACGAATGACGTTAACAGCATGAATTTGTTGTTACAAGACTACAAAAACTTTAATCTATACCAAGATAAAGCTGAACACTTAACTCTTGGCTCGACAACATTCTTAATGTTACCATGGATTAATAAACAGAACGCAGAATACAATTACAAAATGTTAGCTGAATCTAAAGCTGATGTTGTTATGGGTCACCTTGAAGTAAAAGGATTTGAGATGCTCAAAGGTGTTCCTTGTACTCATGGTACAGAAATGGAAGTATTCAAACATTTTGAAGATGTTTACTCTGGTCACTTCCACCATCCATCTCGTTATGGCAATGTAGAATATCTCGGAGCTCCTTATGAAATGACTTGGTCAGATTATAATGGTAGCCGTGGATTCCATGTCTTTGATACTGAAACGAGAGAGATGACCAAACACGAAAATCCAAACAAAGTTTTTTACAAAATTGATTACGATGATTCCAACTGGACTGTCGATGATGTAGCTAATTTTGATGTTGACCAGTATAAAGATACATTTGTAAAAGTTATAGTGAAGAATCGTACCAATGCTTATCTCTACGACCTGTTTATGAGTCGAATGAGTGAATGCGGTGCGGTTGATGTGAAAGCGATAGACGATAACCTTAACCTTGAACATGTTGGTGTTGACGAGGTACTCGACGAAACTAAAGACACTGGGGAAATCCTTCACCAGTATATAGACAGTATAGAGACCCAAGTTGACAAAACTCGTATCAAACAAGTTATCGACGACTTATATCATGAGGCCCTTAGTTTATAATGCGAATACATTTTAAGAAGATTAAATACAAAAACATATTATCCACAGGAAACAATTTTACTACAATCGACTTTGATACTAAACCTACCACACTTATTAGTGGTTCTAATGGTTCAGGTAAAAGTACATTGCTCGATGCTATTGTTTTCGGCTTATACGGAAAGCCATTTCGTAAAGTCAATAAAGGTCAGCTAATTAACACAATCAATAACAAAGAATTATTGGTTGAGATTTATTTTGCTGTTGGCGGTAAAAACTATATGGTAAAACGAGGTATGAGACCTGGTGTATTTGAAATCTATCAAGATGGTCAACTTATTAACCAAGACGCTGCAAAGAAAGATTACCAAGAGTATTTAGAAACATCTATCATTGGTATTAATTACAAATCATTCAACCAAATTGTTGTGCTCGGTTCAGCTACCTATGTTCCATTTATGGAATTACATGCAGGAGCAAGACGAGATATCATTGAAGATTTACTTGACATTCAAGTATTCAGTACAATGGGTTGGTTAGCTAAAGACCAAATGAAAGAAACAACTGATAGCATTAATGAAAATGCATATAAGATTGAGTTAATGGAATCTAAAATTGAAAGCGCTAAAGAGCATGA
>Ga0070754_10003244_pt1 | contig 11561 bp, 2 predicted proteins | sample VirMetDEL_Sep_01_FD_75181 | JGI IMG/M metagenome (GOLD analysis project Ga0070754, IMG submission 75181) | Aqueous microbial communities from the Delaware River and Bay under freshwater to marine salinity gradient to study organic matter... | ecosystem: Environmental > Aquatic > Marine > Coastal... | reverse complement strand
CCAGAACTAGTTTTTGCATAGAATGATATATCTTCACCATCTATCTGTAATGGGAATAATCTTCTTATTCCATTAAAATATTTTGAAACATCATCCAATACTATAAATTCTCCAACATTCCAACCAGAAAACTGTGATCTAAAAACTTCAGTAACATTCAATTCAAATGGTTTAAAGTTTGATATTCCTGTTAATGTTGGTATTCCTACTGCTCCACCAATAGAAATAGTAAGTATATCATTCTCATTGTAACCATATCCAAAATTTCTAATTTCAAAAGAGCGTATTGTTCCATCGTTACTTGGAATTAAATCTATGACTGCTTCTGTGCCGATTCCACTGGAACCGTTGGAGTATATTAGTGGTAATTTACTATAACCAAATGGCGCATCAAAAATAACTTCTGGTGGATTTAGTTGGTCATATATTGCTGCTGGTGGATTAGTTATGTTTACAGAAGTCACATATCCACCATTGACTATAGCTTCTCCAAAGTATACAATTTTATTAGAATCTGTTCTTAAACCAACTTTTACTGTCTGTAGACCAGATCTATATCCAGATCCAGTGTTACCAATAGCAATAGAATCAAGACCTCCAGATATGTTAATCAATGCTGTTCCACCAGCACTTACTAATGGTTGATACCCAAATCCTTCTGTAGATCCTACGCTAACTATTACCCCACCTTTTGGTAAACGATTTACATTTACGTCTTTAGTTATTGTTGGATCTACAGGATCGGCATTAAAACCAACTTTTAAATTTCCACCATCGTTAAAAAGTTTATAGTCCCCATAAACTGAATATTTTGGGGTACTAATTCTTTGAGGACCTTGGAATATACCATCAATTAGAACAATTGTATTTGAATATGGTATATTAGTAATACTATTGTCTTGATATTTTAAATTGAATGTTGTTGATATTCCATTAAATTGAGAAGATATATCATCATAAACGTAATTATTTTCATAAGCTTTTTGAAAATCATTAGTAAATAGGAAGTTTAGAGAAGATCTTAAGAATACTCTTCCACTAAATTTTGAAGATGTTGTAATTCCAGTATAGTCTATTTCATTTGCTGATGTTGCAGTAGTTCCAAATCCTATAGGAAGTTTGCCCCAAATTGGTTCTGGGAAATGTATTTTGTTTCCTACTATATTAAAATTACCAGAGAGTTTTGTTAATATTTGATTAGAACTATGAGAACTTTCTAAAGTTCCAACAACAGATCTTTCAACATTTACCTGATTTAGTGAACCATTTACTGATTTTACTCTTAAAATTTCATCATCTACTTGTAATAAATCTCCAGAACTTATAAACTGAATAGTATCTACTGAAATATTTGTATTGCCAATACTAATAGCATTTATATTTGATATTGTATATCCACTTCCAACTATTGGTGATTGAATAGCTCCATTTATTGATATTAGTAATCTGTTATTAGCATCAATGGATCTAATTTTGTGCGTATCTCCAGCACCAAGTCCAACAATATCTACTCTATTTGGATTAAATTGTAAAGCATCACCAACAGTTGCTGCTATACTTATTTTTTGATTATCTTCTTTGATTATGTAAAATCTAGAAGGTAATCTTGATGTTATTCCTATCCCTGGCCAATTTATTGGAGATATTTGTACTCCATTATTTGGATCTCCATTATGTGGTATATATTCCACCTCTTCACCACTAACAAAAAAGTGATTTCCTAGATTTATATTATTTTGTGATATTAATACTACATTAGAATCTGTTGCATCAAAAGATACTTCAAAAATAGGATTATTTTTTTCAAATAATTCAAACGATTTTTTATTTGAATCAAATTCATCGCTAATATTGTCTATAGTTAAAACTCTATTTCCAATAAATTCTCGATATTCTGCTAAAAATGGCAAATTGAATAATATTTCATTAGATACAAGAGAATCATCTACTCTAATGCTTTTTTCTCTAGCAATATCAAAATCTTTAGTGGAATTAATGTTCACAGTTTGATTTAAATCTGAAATTGCAACAACAAGATTGTTATCTTGATTGGTTGGCATTCCTTCAAGATTAAAATTTGGAGCATCTATAGTTAAATCACTAAACTTTTTAAATCCTACAGTATGTGTTAAATTGCTTACTAGAGGTTTCCAAGTATTATAATCTATTGGTGATTTTATTGAGTATGAGAAATATTGATAATAATCACTGTCCTGAATTCTTTGGAAGAAGGTATTTAATTTACCAGTTTCTCTTCTCCATCCCTCTCTAATTATACTATTTGAAGATACCTCATAATCTCCATCTGATCCAAGATCAAGAGAAATCAGAGCCAAATTTTTTGAGGATTGTCCGTATATTACATCTCCTGGTTTGAATCTTATATTAGATCTAATTTTAATATACTCATTGTTTCTATCATATTTTTGGACGATTCCACTATTATCTTCATATAAAACAACTTCATTTTTGTTGAAGAAACCCTTTTCTAAAGCAACATCAAATGTTGGGAAATATGATTCTGGTGTTGCTGTACCAAATGATTCAAATTCATCATAAATTCCTGGTTTTTCTCCAATCTTAATCACATCTGAAATATTATAAACGATGCTAGGGGATTCTCCACCGATATTTGGATTTGATTGTTTAACTTTAAATAATTTATAACCGTATGCAGAAGAATTGTACCCCTTACCACCAACATTTAAATCAATATTTGTGTTCTCGACTATTACTCTATCACCAATAACAAAAGGAAAATCCTCGGCAGATGCAAAAGTAACTGCAAAAGAAACTGTAACATCATTAGTGATGCTATCAAAAACAATATTACTAATTCTTATACCATTTGGGTTATTGACTGGTAAAATTGTAGGCGTAACATTATACAATCCAGTAGTATTTCTAATAATAGAAACTTCAGTATCACCAATTTCATATTCAAGTTGTGCTTCTGAATTTACTCTCCCAGTAAATCCATCAAGAACTACTAGTTGTGGAGGTACAAAATAGTTTGTTCCAAAAGAAGAAATTTTTATAGATTTGAATTTAGATAGTGGTTCAATTTTATATGTTGTTGGGAAAATAGCAGATGGTCTTAAAGTTTTATCTGATGGATAATCGAGTCCAAGACTTGATAATCTAACAGTATCTATTTTACCGATAGTAGATGAAAATGGTAAGAAAATAGCACCAACACCTAAATTTGATTGAACTTTACTGACATATGGTAAAGATCTATAGTTTCTTGCATTTGATACTAAAGATACTTCATTTATTGGACCAATTGCTTTATTACTACTATACGTAATTATTCCATCATTTTCTGTATATAAAGATTGTTCTGGATCCTTTCTTAATGGATATATGAAAGAAGTTGTTGTTATTCCAGTGATTATAACATTGCCAGAATATACGCTATTTGAAATTTGTATTGTGCTTGAATTTTCTATATTAGTAAGGTCTACTTTTGCCTTTAATTTTGGAAGAGGTGTATTTGGTAAATTAATTGGTGTTAATCGATAATATAAAGTTTGTGGCGCATCACTATCAATTTTTAATTCTACATATGCACCATCTGAACCGATTTCACCAACATTTTTTACGTTGAATGTTGAAGTTTTATCTGATGATGAATAATACCTATCAGTAAAATTAGGATCGCGATAAAAATCAAATGTAAAAGATGCATTTTCATTATATTGTAACGATCTATCTGATAGATCAAATCTTATTGTTTCATTCCTATAAGCATCTATTTCTGGGTTTATAAGTGATATTGCACCATCTTGTTGGGATTGTATGTCAATTAAAATGGAAGAATCTAATTCAGTAATTTCTCTGTAATATTGATTAGACAGTGCAATTGTATCTGAATTAATTGACACTGCATAATAAATATTAGAATTTTCCAATCCAATTGATGGAGATTCTGAATTATATATTACTTTATCTCCTGTTTTAAATTTGTGGTTTGGTACATTTATTGTATTAGAATCGACATCAATAGAAGAAGCATTAAATTCTACCTTATTGATTAAAGTTCTATATACCAAATTATCATAAGATACAGTAAATATTCTTATCTTATTACTAGACAACTTGATGTTTACTACATTGCCAGGAACTAATCCATGTGGGGATTTTGTTACTACGTTGGCATATTTTTTTACAATATTTGATTTTATGGTATTATCTTTATTTGTTTTTAAGTGTTGATTGTTACCAGATCCATAATTATTATATCTAATCAATTCAAATAGATTAGAACCAATACCAACATATTCATTTGTTGACCCTATACCAACTTTTTGTGTAGAAAGTCCAATATAATCTTTAGAGTATGGTACAACATATATTGATTGTACATCACTAAGATCTTCGGTGGTTGAAGCATAAGATACATTTATTGGTGTATCTGTATTGTTTATTGTATAAACTAATCTATCATTAAGGATAAATTTATGATTTGGCAAATATAATGTATTTGGAATGGTATCTTCAGTATTCACTAAATCCAGTCCTGGATTATTTAAATACAATAATCCACTCTTATTATCGGATCTCTGAATAAAACTACCATAGGTTTCATAGTAATTGCTTAATTCTCCACGCTCAATTTGATATCCCCAAGCATAAAAAGTTGGAGTGGAATTTAAAGTAAATCCTCCTGGTCCGTAAGTACCAACTCTGAAGTTGTGTACACCAGAAGCTGTTGTTACTTTAAACGAATATCTTCTATATTCATTGCTCAGTGTTACTAACTGTGCATAATAAGAAGAACCATCATCAACTACAAGATATACCGATTCCCCACCATTTTCTCCCTTTAAAAATACAGAAAAAACATTTTCTTCATTTGATAAACTTACTCCATTATATCCATACAGATAAAAATCTGAACCTCCTGTAGTATTTCTAATACTAACTTAGCTGCTTGATTTTTATTTTTTAACGGAGATTCTGCAAAATATTCTACAGTACTTGATAGATTAGTAGTATTAAAACTCCAAGGCGTTCCTGGAAATTCTGATGCTGGTACTGGATATGAATATAATAATAGATTTTCTGATGGTAATATTACAGATTCTCTTGGATTAAAATAGTACTCATTATTTGAATTGTATGATTTATCTGTACTTAAACCAGTCTCTACGACAATCTTTCTTGTCAATTCTGTAAGAACATCACCTTGAGAGTGTGTACCTGCAATTGATACTGAATATGATCTTTCAACTTTTAAAGTATAATTTTTACTATAAACGTTTAAAATCTTAAACTGCTCTTCTTTTGACTTATAAAGATCTCCAACAGATAAGGCAGAATTTAAAGAACCATTAACCTTTATATATGTAATTATTCCAGTCTGAGTAGAATTTTCTAAATCTTCTGCAAATGATAATGAATTATTTTTTGCAATTTTTACAGATTTTGCATCACCATTAAACTTTGTAGATATTATGTTTGAGTTATCAATAATTACAACATCATTATTGAGTATATCTATATGATTACTTGAAATGCCCAAGTATCTTCCATTTGTGTCTAATCTAGTATATTCTATATCATAATAATCATCTTGGTTGGTAACAATTGTTCCAATTCCTCTTCCAGATATTGTTTTTACAACTGCAAAAGCACCGCTTCCAAAAGTTCCTGCATCTTCAAAATAAATTTGATCTCCTGCAGCATAGTTATCTCCACCAGATACAACATTTAACACCTCAACAGAACCACTACTGGTATCTGTTATATTTGGAAGTACATTTTTAAAAGTTTCTGGACTCACCAAACCATCATAAAAAGTATTATCTTTTGAAAATCCAAAAACAGAAGTATATCTAAACCAATTATTTTCATCTACATTCTTTCTAGATAAATTTGAAAAATCATCAAAATTATATTGAACTGGTTTTGAGTTATACTCATTTCCTATAACATATGGAAATCTTGGTTTTAAAAATCCATTATAATCGCCTGTAGATTCTTTAGTTATATTAAATGATGAAAAATATGCATATGTTCCATTTGGAAAATCTGGAGTTTTGCAAAATCTTCCATTATTTGCATCTAAATCTCCACTATTAGTAAATTTATAATCTTCAACAAAGTATCCAATAGGAAAAATGGATTCTTGTGGTCTATTATTTAATGTTTGTATTACCTGATACCCACTTACCATCTGTTTAACTGATCCACCTTCAATATTTTCATAACCATAAGGTCCATATATTGGATTTCCATCATATGCCCATCCAACTATGGGTGAATGGTATTTGATAGTATCATTGTCATTTAATATATCCTGCTTGAATATAACATCTCCATTATTATCTAGAGAAGTTGCTAAACATTGCTCTCTAATTCCTCTAGGGGTAAATGCATGACCATATGACAATTCTTTAGAAATATCTTTAGATTCGTATATTACACCATCGTCAACTTTAATTGATTCTGTGTCAAATAATCTCTCTACTAAATTTATTGTCCATGATTGTAGTTTAATATCAAATTTTGCACCAAAACCATTAGATATTACTTGTATTGATGTATTTTTATCATATCCAAATCCATTATTTAAAATTTCAACAGATTCAATTCTTCCATCAACTATAATTGGAGTTAAAACTGCATTAAAACCATTTCCAATTACTTTTAATTCTGGTGCTGATATATAATTTGAACCACCATCAATAACTGTCACCCCAATAATTTTACCACTATTGGAAACTGTTGGTACAACTTTACCATTTTCACCATTATAAAGATTTACTACTGGTACTCGATTATAATTTATAATTGTACCATCACCATAGTTATTTCCATGATTTTTCATAGAAGTTGAAAAAATCTCTCCCGTGAAAATTGGATTTAACTTAGCAGTAAATGATTCGCTACTAACTGTGTTTATTCCAATAGGAGCTTCAACTTTTAAGGTAATTGGTTGGTATGATATTTGATGAATTCCACTACCAAGATCAGAAAAATGTATACTAAGATTGTTATTATAATTAAAATCTTTTCCAAGATCTGTATCAATTAATTTATAAAGTTTAAATTCGTCTTTATTTACTGTTTTAATATAATACTCTGAAGTAGATGATAATCCAGTAGGAAGAGAACCATCACTATTAAATATTACTATTTCTTTATCCAAATATCCATGATCCTTTATATTGATAGTATCAAAGTTTATATTGATATTATCTGAAGTAAAATATAGAATTTTGTTTGTGTAATTTGATCCAGGACTTAAAACATCAACTGAAGATATAATATTTTTTGTATTTACTGATGTAATTTTATGAATACCATCTCCATAACTTGTGAATTGTACATTGTTTATTCCAGCAGCAGCATCATCAAAGCTATTGTATAGCTTTGCAGTTATTCCATCTTCAGATACAATATAGTATATTGATCCATCAACTAATCCACCAATTGAATCTTGGTTTAGTGTATTATAAATTACTGGTTCATAGTTTTTAAATTTGTTAAATTTCTTAAAGTCTATAGTTCCAGTAGTTAAATCTAATTGGTTGTATAAACTTGAAGCATTAAATAATATCTCATTTTTTACTGATTTTAGGTTGCATTTTACATTGGCACCAGACCCATTTCCACCACTAATTGTTACAATGGGTTCAAATTCATAACCAAATCCAGGATCTATAATATCAACTCTTTTCAGTCCTCCCCTAACATTGGCAGTTGCATATGCACCAGTACCAAATCCAGAAGCGCCACCTGTTCCAATATTATCAACAATCTCTATTATTGGTGGATTTATAATGTCATAGTTAGAATCTCCTGAAGAGGAAGGAATAATAGATTCTATCTTTCCATAATATACAGCATCTGAAGACTTATAATTTAATAACTCAACACCATTTAAAAAACATGCAATTGCGCCAGGATTTGTGATTTTTTCAATTTCTTTTGCTTCATTGATTACTTTTGGATACTTTCTTATTATGTCTTGTGGATTTATTTTTTTATTGTAAAATTTTGTTAGAGTAATTTGATTATTTGTCGCTGTCCCAAAAATGCTCAAATATGTATGGGATCTAATATTTGATCTACTAGAAGCCAGTTTTATTGTACTATCATTAGTTCTACTAACAAAGTATTGTCCTTCTGGTATATTGAGACCAGGGTTTCCATTATAAGAATAAAAAACAGAATCTCCACTAACAAATGGGTGATTTACAATTACCAACTCTTCGGTTGGAACTGGGATATTTGCAGAAAACTTTATTGTTAAACTATTATCTCCGATACCTCTAGATAAGTAAGATGGTAGTGCAGTAGATCTCACATAAGTATCTTCTTTATCAATATAAACATTTTAGACATTACTTGAAAATACGTTTAGATAACTATCAAAAAGAAACTCTGGCTTAGAAATATTTCTCTTAATAATGTATTTTTTATTTAAATCTAATGTTTGAGTAATATTGATATCAAATATCTTTGTATTTGAAAAACTTATAACAGAGCTAGAAAATACTTCTCCCGTGCTAGACGTTAGTGTAAATTTATCACCAGCTCTGAATATATTGTCATCAAAAGTTTCTATTCTATATTGAGAAATTCCATTTAACTTTTCTGTAACTTTAAATAATGACTTTACAGTGTATTCTGGTGAAGTATTTAAAAACCAAGTAGAATGAATTTTTTTATCACTTTCCTTTCCCAGAGAAGTGATATTTACATTATCTCCAGGTTCATAAAAATAAGTATCTTCTCTATCAAAATTTATATCTCCAAGAACACCTCTAATCCTTACTTTAATTAAATTTCCATCATCATCAAAAGAGTATGCAAATTTATTATCCAAAATATCAGTACCAGAATTTATACTGACTGGTAAAATTATGTTAAAGAATTGATTATCATTTTTTCCATTATATTCTACTGATCTTAAAACTCCATTATCTTCAAATTGAATAGTTCCAGAATCTGGGAATCCTAATGTTGAATCAACATCAAGATATGTTTGCCCAGCAACAGCATTATCAGTTACCTTTGTTTTACTATGAACAGTAAAATTAAAAAATTCTATGTCTGGATTATAATCTAGAGTTAAACTGTAATATTTTATATTCTCGCTAATTACAATCTCTGAAGTTATTATAGTAGCAAAGGCACTTTGTTCTATACCATTTATATCTTCAAATAATGTTCTTCCTGCAAGCATTAGAGGATCTCCCTCAAATGCTTGTACAACTATCTTTCTTGTTACTCTAAAATCTGCATCAGAAGCTTGGATCAAGAAGTCTCTTGGTTTTATTATTTTACTATCTACACCCCAAACAATATTAAATAAGATCTCAAACGATCTATCAGTACCTTTTGATGAGTAAAAATCTTTAATTCTTGATACTAATATTTTTTCATTTAATTCATTATAAAAATCAATTTCTTCAAATCCTGGTGCATATTGAGACTTAAACTTTTTATATAATTCAAATAAGAATAAAGAATTTAAATTATATACAACTGCATTGGATAAATGACTTTTTCTAAAAGAAGTAGAAAAATTAAAGTCATCTTTAGCGTATCCAGTTATACCACTAAATCCTCTTTTACATCCTAAAAATTCTGTTTTTGTTTTTGAATCATAAAAAATAATCTCATCATCAATCTTAATCAATCCATTTTTAATTGGAAAACCATCTGTATTGTTGACAGATATTGTTTTTGTATTAAGATTAATATCGGAAGAGAGTTCTGTATAGTATACAAGCTCAGATATGTTTTCTAATTTTGTATAATCATTAATATTATTAAGAATGTTTGTTGGTCCACCAGAAAACTCTAGAGACTTATAGTAATCCTTCAGAAGCTGTATAAAATCTGAATAAGATTCCTTTACGTAAGATGGTTGCTGATCTGTAACTATGTTTTGGATCTGTACTCTATTTTTCATGTTTTTATATTCTTACTAAGTCTTCGTTTACGTAACTAGATGTAACTATATATTCCGATCCAGATAGATCAGTTCCAGAAGTAATTGAGTCGTTTATTAGATTTATTGATGAAGAAGTTGTATCTAACTGCAAATACAAGTCTTGCTTCCCAACAATATCATTTGATTCTGGAATAGCAGATATCTCTATAATATTATCTCCAGAAATATCAACCTTTGATGTTGATATAATATTCAAATAATTTAAGTTAATCTCTCCAGTTTTATAATTTATATTTCCAACCCTATCTTTTACAATCACTGGACTTGATTTTGATGCTAATCTAAACACAAACAAATCACCAGTTGTATCATTTATTGGTCTGTCTGCCAAATATACAACTCCAGCAACATCTGAAATGGTAAATCCACTAGTCTTAATATTAAACCCATTTTTTCTTTTTATGTAAAAAGAATTTCCAAAACAGATTTCATATTGTGCATTAGTACCACCAGTAATCTTTAAATCTCTTCTAATTGATATTGTTGTAATATTTGACGTTATTGATTCTGAAGTATCATCAATCAGTTTCAAAAACTTACTATATTTGAATCTTGATCCATAACTATTAAGTTCTTTAGAGTTTGAGTAAAACTCTAAATTCGATTGTAATTTTTCTTTTATTGTACCAGCGTAACCGCGATTTATGTTATAATAAACTGCAGAATTATATTCAATATAAAGATATTTTAGATCAATAAATTCTGGTATGATTCCAGCAACTGAATACTTCTTTAATTTTTGTTTTAAAGAATCTTTGAGTAAGTTTGATAAGTAAGTACCATTCCTAGGTTTTACTGTAATAAACACCTTTCCAAATTGTGGTGGTGTCAAGTCTTCTCCACCAAATACGGATACTGATTCAGTTTCTGGATATATTAATGGTATTATAGTTTCATAATCTGATGCTGTTACTGCTCTATTTTGACTTGCATATAGTCTAGGAGCGAATTTTTTTATCGATGATACTGATTCTATAGGAGATCCATAATCACTATATTCTATTGTAGTTATTATTGGAACATCAATATCTAAAGAATTGCCATTGTTGTCTGTTAATATTCCATTAAACTCAAAATTTCTAACTCCATTTGCAGCATCACCATTTGTTTTAATATAAGAAGCAATAATATAATTCTTATCGGATAAAGCACTACCAAAAGTTCCATCACCAAATATCAATTCATATTTACTATCTTCAATTTCATTGATGAAGAATACCTTATCTGAAGGTCTTACATTTGTAATATTATCCGCAAACTTATATACTATTGAATTGCTACTTGCCTTAGATTCTCTTACAACTACTCTTATTGAGTTTGTATCTATATTATTATTATTTAAAATAAATCTTTGATTTTTACTGAGGGAATTTACGGTAAAATACTCCTCAATATAATTACCTTCAAAAATTTCAACATTATCAAACTCTGCCAATTTACCAGATACTTTAGATCTGATATCATCTGGGATTGAATATGTAAAAGTATTTAAAAGTGTTCCATCTGAAGATGATGCTACAATTCCTTTCTTTACAACAATAGAAATTGGATTTTTGTCATATTCTGTCAAATCAACATAAAAAGATAT
>Ga0070754_10003243_pt1 | contig 11564 bp, 13 predicted proteins | sample VirMetDEL_Sep_01_FD_75181 | JGI IMG/M metagenome (GOLD analysis project Ga0070754, IMG submission 75181) | Aqueous microbial communities from the Delaware River and Bay under freshwater to marine salinity gradient to study organic matter... | ecosystem: Environmental > Aquatic > Marine >... | reverse complement strand
TTCGGACGGACCGGGAAGGCGAGGGCGGAAGTTGTTGACCCGCAAGCCAGGAGACCTGGCCGCCGACGTCGTTCGTCCGCTGTCCGGGACCAGACAGAGGCGCGGGGTCCGTCCTGCCTTCCTGCGCAGGCATCCGTCCGTCGAAGCGACCCGATCCATGCGTCACCAGGCCGTCCGGTCTGGCGGATCGGTCGCTTTCAACGCCGCTGCGCGCGCATTCGCGGCGGTTTGACGGAGATACGCTCATGAAGCGGTCCATCCTGCTGTCCACGGTCGCCCTCGCGACCCTTTTTGCCCTGCCTGCGACTGCCCGGAGTCCCGATGATGACCGGACCGCGCTCCTGCCGGAGGTGATCGTCACCGCGACCCGGCTGCCGGCCATCGTCGTCGATACCCCCGGAGCCCGGGTTATCGACGCCGCCACCATCGAACAGCGTGGAGCCATCTTCGCCGCCGACATCCTGGCCGATATTCCGGGCCTGTCGGTGACCCGTTCGGGAGCCTATGCCGGCATCGCCCAGGTGCGGATGCGTGGGGCCACGCCCGGCAAGACCCTGGTCCTGGTCGACGGGGTGCCGGTCAATGACCCGTCCGAGATCAACGGAGCCTTTGATTTCTCGGGCTTCGACCTCGGCGACATCGACCGCATCGAGGTTCTGAGCGGGCCGCAGTCATCGCTGTGGGGGTCCGCCGCCATCGGCGGGGTCATCGCCTTCACCACCCGCGAGGTTGACGGGCTGCGGGCCGAGGCCGAGGCTGGCTCGTTCAATACGGTGCGTGGCCGTCTGGCTGTGGGTCGGGCGGGGGAAGTCTGGGCCCTCGGAGCCTGGGTATCGCGCTTCGATACGAACGGCATTTCGGCCGCCGACGCCGCTGACGGCAACCCGGAGCGCGACGGCTTCGGCAGCACCACGGCGGGTCTGCGGGGCCGCTACCGGCTGGCATCCGAAGCCCGGGTCGAGGGCACGGTGCGCTGGAGCCGTAGTGCCGGCGACCTCGATGGCAATCCGCCGCCGATCTACGTGCCCGGCGACACCGCCGACAGCACCGAGAGTGAGCAGTGGGCGGCCAGCGGTCGTCTGCTGTTCGCGGCCGCCGGCCTGGATCATCAGGTCAGTGCGTCGGCGATCGACCTGACCCGCGCCAATCAGGGCAATTTCGCCTCGACCTTCACTGCCGACCGTCAGGTCTATCGCTGGCAGGCGACCGGGGCAGCGGCTGCCGGTCGGGTCGACTTTACCCTGGGGGCCGAGCGCGAGGATGACCGTGGTGCCCTGTCGTCGGGGGCTTCCGCAGATGCGGGTGTCACCTCGGCCTTCGGCGTGACGCGTCTGCAGGTCACGCCCCGGCTCAGCGCGACCGCTGCCCTGCGCCGCGACGAGACCGACGATTTCGGCGGGGCCACCACCGGTCGTCTGTCGGCGGCCTGGGAGCTGGACGGCGGAGTCATCCTGTCGGCGGCCTGGGGGACCGGGTTCAAGGCTCCTTCAATCAGCCAGGCAGTGTGCGACTACTGCTTGTCGGCGACGCCCTTTCCGGTGCTGAGGCCCGAGACAGCCGACAGCGTCGAACTGGCGCTGGGCTGGGGCTCTGCCAACGGCCGGGTGCAGGGACGGGCGACCGTCTATCGTCTGAATGTCGAGGACCAGATCACCTATGTCTTCGATCCGGTCACCTTCGACAGCTATTACGTCAATGTCGACCGTACCCGCACGGACGGAGTCGAGCTGGAGGCCCGGGCCCTGCTGGGCGGCGGACTGGATCTGACCCTGGCCTATGGCTGGACCGATGCGGCCGACCGCACGACCGGTGCGCGACTGCTGCGCGTACCCGAACACGCCGGTTCGGCGACCCTGGGCTGGACCGGCGCGCGACTGTCCGGTGCGCTGACGGTCCGGGCGGAGGGCGATCAGGATGATGCCGGCGGTGTGCGCAAGGCCTTCGTCACCACGGGCCTGTCCGGATCCTGGGTCGTGACGCCTGCGGTCAGCCTGACGGCGCGGGTCGACAATCTGGCGGATACGCATTTCCAGCAGGTGTTCGGATACGGCGAGCCGGGACGATCCGGCTATGTCGGGATCAGGCTGCGTTACTGATCGCGCGACGGGCGGCGGTCCCGGGGCTTTGCGCCAGGGCCGCCGGCTGCTCGAAGGCCAGCGCCGCCCAGTCGAGATCCGGCCGGGGGGCGTGGGCCGCGGCGAGGATGGCGCGCATCTCGGCGGCCGAAGCGACGCTGGCGACAACGGCGGCGACCTCGGGCAGGCCCAGCGTATAGGCCAGGGTTGCCTGCATCGGATCGATCCGGGCCTCGGCCAGCCGGCGACGCGTGCGCGACAGGATCGGGGCATACTCGGCCAGATGGTCGGGAAGGTTCTCGCCGCTCATGAACAGCAGGCCACGGGCGAACACCGACGACAGATGGACGGCGACGTCCATCCCGGCCAATTCGGAGAGGATGCCGGTGCGATGGGCGCGCTGGTCCAGCAGATTGCCGGGCATCTGCACCACATCGGGCTGGTAGCGCCGCGCCAGCAGGGCCGGACCATCCTCGACGGTGGCGCAGAAGCCGATGCGCCGGAAAAGGCCGCGATCCTTGAGCGCGTTGAGGCGGTCCCACAGGGCGCGGCCGTCGGCCCCGGCCAGGTCGGTGGCCTCGGAGACCAGCAGGGTATCGCCGCGCGGCAGGCCGAGGCGTTCGAGCGAACGGCGGGCCCGGGCCTCGACGCGGTCGAGACCCTCGCTCAGGGGTACGGTGCGGACCGTGACCTGGAAGGGGGAGGGAAAGGGCCAGGCCTGGCCCAGCTGGCGCTCGCCGTCGCCGTCCGGGCGGGTGGCGATCAGGCCGACGCCGGCGTCGGATGCCGTCTGCAGCAGGAAGCGCAATGCTTCCTCGCGCGCACCGGTCGGGGCCGGCAGGGCACGCTCCGGCTCATGCACCACCGAAAGGGCGAGTTTGGCGACCGGGGACTGGGGGGAGGACGGCTTCACCCGGCGACCCTGACCGTCAAAGTTTAAGGTCGCCTCACCGAGACTTTTACAGAGTCTTACCCGCAGAGCGCCGGTCGGCGATCAATCGGCGTCGGGCTGTCGGTCCGGATGGGCTGCGATGAAGGCAGGGTGGGCCTCAGCGGCGGACTCGATGGCCAGAAGCCGCGGCCAGGCGTCCAGCATCACATTGAACCGCCGTGCCGAATAAATCTGCGGAATCAGATAGCAATCGGCCAGGCTGGGGGTTGAACCATAGGCCCAACCGTCGCCGTGATCGGCGACCAGCGCCTCCAGGGCCGCGAATCCGGCCGTGATCCAGCGGGCCGCCCAGGCGTCGGTCTGGTCGGGGGTGGCATCAAACGATTCGCGCAGGGCCTTCAGCACCCGCAGATTGTTCAGCGGATGGATGTCGCAGCCCACCAGGGCGGCCATGGCCCGGACCCGGGCGCGACCGGTAGCGTCGGCCGGCAGCAGCGGCGGTTCAGGCACGGTCTCTTCCAGCCATTCGAGGATGGCCGGACTCTGGGTCAGGACCAGTCCGTCGACCTCAAGCGCCGGAACCAGACCCTGGGGGTTGAGCGCCAGATAGGTGGCGGACTTCTGTTCCCCCCGGCGTAGGTCGACGCCGGCCTGGTCGTAGACGAGGCCTTTCAGCTTGAGCGCGATCCGGGTTCGGTAGGCTGTGCCGGATCGCCAGTAGCCGTGCAGGATCATCGCGGCCGCACCGTGAATTCCAGCGGGCTGAGCCCGTCGATGGTCGCCACCACCGTGTCCCCGGCCAACAGCGGGCCGACGCCTTCGGGCGTGCCGGTGAAGACCAGGTCGCCGGCCTGCAGGGCCCAAAGCTCACCGGCCTTGGTGAGAATCTCGGACGGGTTCCAGATCATGTCGTCGAGGTGACCGGTCTGGCGGGCGACACCATTGACCTCGAGCCGGATCGCCGCGGCCGCATCCGGCAGGCTTCCCAGGGTCAGGTCGCCACAGGGGGCGGACTGGTCGAAGCCCTTGGCCGCGTCCCAAGGCCGTCCTGCTGCCTTGGCCGCGGCCTGGAGGTCGCGTCGGGTCAGATCACAACCGACCGCCCATCCGACTATGGCCCCCCCCTCGCCTATCGCGCAGACCAGCTCGATTTCGTGATGCAGATCGGCGGTGGCCAGCGGATAGGTCGGGTCCGCCCCGTCGGTGACGAGGGCGTCGGCCGGCTTGGAAAAGAAGAACGGGGCCGGGCGGGACGGATCCCCCCCCATTTCGCGGGCGTGGGCCGCATAATTCTGGCCGACGCAGAGGATGCGACGCACCGGAAAACGGTCCTCCCTGCCGAAGACCGGCAGGGACGGGGTGGGGGCGGGCGGGAACAGCCAGGAGGTCATTCACATTTTGTAGGTCGGGCCGCCGCATTCCGCCAGAGGCCCTGCCCGGCAGACCCGTGCCAACAGGCCTTGAGAGACAGGAACTGTCGCCGCAGACTGGCGTTTCAGGATTTGCGACCCTATCTGTCTGGGTATCACATTCTTTTATTATCCGCGGAGCGCATCATGGCCACGACCAAGGCACGAGAAGACATCAAGGCAGACCTGAAGACCCTGAAAGCCGATCTGACGGTGGGTGCCCGCGAGGAAACCCAACGCCTGCGCGAGAAGGCCGAGGCCGCCGAAGCCCGCCTGCGGGAGAAGGCCAGTGAGGCCGAGGCCATGCTGCGTGAAAAGGGCGAGGAGGTCCGGGACCGTGCGAAGGTCTATTACGACCAGGCCCGCAACCGCAGCCGCGAATATTACGATGACGCCTCCGAGCGGATCGACGAGGCGCAGCGCTACATCACCGAACGTGTGCAGGAACGGCCGGTCCAGTCGACCGCTATCGCCCTCGGCGTTGGCGTGGTTCTGGGTCTGCTGCTGGCCGGTCGTCGCCGCTAATGGTCGGGCGCAGTCTGGTTCGCAAGGCCGTCGCCACCGCAGTGGCGGCGGGCGCGGCCTTTGTGGCCGTGATCGCCCTCGGGGCGACCCTCTACCATGCGCTGGCCCTGGTGGTTCTGCCGGTGGCAGCGGCGGCGATCACAGCCCTGCTGTTTGCCCTGGTGGCGATCGTGGTGGCGGTGGTGTTCCTCGCCCGCGCCGAATTTGAGGAAGAAGAAGAGCCGGAAGGCCTGGCGGCCCGGGCGTTCGCCCTGTTCCGCGATCGTCCGTTGATGGGCGCTGCGGCGGCTCTGGCCGGCGGGTTCATCTTTCTGCGCAACCCGGCCCTGGCCACGATGGTAGCGGCGGCCTTTACCGAAAAAGGTGCCGGTCGCCGCCGCTAGCTCGGGGAACGTCGGTTCGCCGGAGGCGTTGATGAGGCAGGCGTGGCCTTGATGGACGCGTCTCCATCAATCGCTTCCGGAGAAACCCGATGCTTCGCTATGCCATCATCTTCCTCATCCTGGCCCTCGTCGCCGGTGCCCTGAATCTGGGCGGCGTCGCCGCCGTATCGATCAACATCGCCTATGTCTTGTTCGTCGTGTTCCTGATCCTGCTCGTGGTGCATTTCTTCACCGGCAAGGGACGCGGGTCCAGCCTTTAGACCCGGATTAAACGACCAAGATGAAAAGGCCGCGATCCCCAGGGTCGCGGCCTTTTTGCTGCCCGGACCGGACGGCTCAGGTCGCGGCCTGTTCCATGGCTCCGGCGACGGCCGGATCAGGCGCGGTGGCGGCGGCGCGCGTGTCCTGTCGACGTGGCAGCCGCCAGACCTGCTGGGGCTCAAACCGGTCACCGGTCCAGCCCATGGCGGTAACCGTGATGATCTGGCTGTCCCAGTCAATCTGATTGAAGCCGGGCGGGGTGCCCCGCTCCCGCAACGACAGGGTGCCGCAACCGACTGCGTAGGAATACCGGTCCGAGAGCTCGATCGGCAGGGCGAAGGGCACGTGAACATGACCGGTCATGATCATATCGACCCCGGCCTCGGCGAAAATATGGGCGGCGGCTTCACCGCGCCGAACATCGCCGGTCATTGGGGCCCCGCGCATCTCGATCAGCGGATGATGGCAGGCCAGAACCCGCAGGGCTCCGATCGGTGCCTGGCGCAGGGCCTCTGCGGCGCGCCGGGTCTGGTCCAGATCAATAACGCCTTTGGACCAGTTCAGGCGGGCCTGCCAGCCGCGGGCCGTAGTGACGCCCCTGACCATCAGGGCCGCGCCGAGAAACTGGTGATCGTGGGCCGGATGACCGATCGTCGTTTCAAACGCGCGCCACGGCCAGAATATCCGCGCCATCGCGTCCCAGTAGGGCACGTCATGATTGCCGACGACGACAAAGGTCGGCTCTGGCATGGCCCGAATCCAGGTTCCCGCGGCCTGAAACTCATCCGGGTAGCCGTGCTGGGTGACGTCGCCCGTGATCAGCGTCAGGTCCGCGGGCGTCGTGTGGGCGTAGTCCAGGGCTGCGGCTGTCGCTTGCCGGTGTTCGCACCCGAAATGAATGTCGGAAAACTGGAGAATACGCCCCACTAGGCGGCATCCCCGGCGGCCGCAGGCCGGTTTGGGGCCAGGGCCCGGAAGGCCCGGGGGATGAAGCGTATTCTGGCTTCATGCCTCAGCAACGTGGGTTCGCCGTCGATTACGGCCGGAATCCGCGAGCGCGCCCGGACGGTGGCGCTGCGGGTCGCTGTGGTGCGCACTGACGGGTCCTGTCGCCAGCCCTTGAACAGGGCATGGGCCGCCAGACGCATGGCCTGGCCTGCATCTGCAGGATTCATCGCTGCCGCCTCAAGACCGGCATCTTCGCCGACCGCGCGGGAAATCGTCGGGCTGATCAGGACAAGCGCCTCGGTTTGACGCCCAGTGGCACCGTCCAGCGCATAACGGAGCCGACCGCTAAAAGCACGCCGCAGGGCCCGTCGGGCATAGACCCAGGCCAGTTTCAGCTGTCCGGTGCGGACTGCCTCACGGGCGGGTGCCCAAAGTGCAGCCGAGCCGAGAATGGCGGCGCAATAGAAGGTGTGCTGGCCCTCGGCATCGCGGATTTCACCGCCGGCGACGTCCTGGATCGTGCCCTGCTCAAGCGCCAGACGAAGGGCGACCTTCCAGTCGGTGGTGTCATAGAGGGCGCGAGGCAGCATATTCATTGTCCCGCCCGGCAGAGGGGCGACCAGCGGACCCTCCGGCCCGGCCCGTGACGCGATGGTACCGGCGGTTCCATCGCCGGCCAGTACGATCAGAACGTCTGGAACCGCGGCCAGGGCCGCATCAACCCTCGTATCGAAATCCTCATGGTTCAGTTCGACGACCGAAGACTCGCACTCGTAGTCGTCGAGGATAGCCCTTGCCTCCGCGGCTGCTTGCGAACCGACGCTGCCTGACAGAGGATTGACCAGCATGATCAATCGCTTCAACGCGACATGGGCAGTCAGTACCGGTGGCGCGGCAGATCCGCTCTCGGCGCGGAAATCGGCGGCACGGATGGCCGTCGGATCGATCAGGGTTTCGCTCATCAAATTCGAACGTCCCGGCCGGGACGATGTTCCGGCCGGGCTGGTTCGGTGACGAGGATTACTTCTTCATCTCGTTGGCGGTGGTCTCGGCCCCTGCCTGGATGGCGTCGCCGGCCTTGGCTGCGGCTGCGCCGGCCTCGGCAGCTGCTTCGTCAGCCGCAGCTGGAGCCTGGCCGACCAGACTCTTGGCGGAGTCCCAGCCGGTCGTGATCCAGCCGTCAACTACGGCACCGCCGGCGGCGAGAGACTGTTCCTTGATGCCGAGAACGGCGGTCAGGGCCCCGAACAGGGCCAGCAAAGTGACCAGCAGGCCGACAATGGGAATACCGCCGCGTTTGCGCGAACGGGCCCAGACCGGACTGCCTTCGCCGTCCGCCATTCTGACGGGTTGAGAAAATTGCATAGAAGCCCCCTAAACGTCCGGAAGTTTCGGACCGCACCCCCTGCGCGGCCACACAAATCCACCGGATCCAAAGCCTAATACAGCCTTGCAATGGATCATAGCGCGGGAACCGGCACCACAATCCAGCGTTCTCTCCCACGGGGCGAACCCTCGAGGGATGAAGGACATCAATATGAACAAGGCCATTATCGCGATCGCAGCTGCCGGCCTCATGGCCACGGCCTGCGCCAGCAACCCGAACGGCAGCAACGAAACCGTGCGCCAGGGTGCCATCGGTGCCGGCATTGGTGCCGTTGCCGGGGCCATTATCGGCAACAATGTCGGCGATGGTAACGCCGGACGCGGCGCGGCCATCGGGGCTGTTGTCGGCGGCGCTGCCGGTGCCATCCGCGGCTCGCAGCAGGACCGCAACAACCAGCAGCGTTATCAGGACGCCCAGGGCCGGTACTACTATTGCTACGATAACCGTCAGACCGAATGTTACTGGGAAAACGGTCAGCGTCGGTACTAGGCTGATCTAGCCGGGGCGGGGTGACCTGCTTCGGGACGGGGCGGTTCGTCGGGCGACGGACCGCCCTTTTTGCGTGCGGGAGCCTGCCGGGGAGGCGGGTTTTCCCTGGAGGGATGATATGAAACGGACAGTTCTGGTGGCGATGACGGCGGGGCTGGCCCTGGCCGGGTGCGGGCTGGGCAGCGGCATGTTTGGGAGCCGGGAGGCGCTGGTGGCGGCCCCGCAGACCTGTGTACCGCAACGGTTCGAAATCTATTTCGCCGACAGCGAGGCGCGGCTGACCGGGGCGGCGCGGCAGGCGATCGGCGCGACGGCGGCGCAGTTGCGCGACTGCGACATCCGGAGTGTGCAGGTGATCGGCCTGTCCGACGCCCGCGGCGGCGGGGCCGCCAACCAGAGCCTGTCCGAGCGCCGCGCCCTGGCGGTCGCCGATGCGCTGAAGGCGGCCGGCTGGCCGGTGCCGGTGTTTGCCGTCGCCGGTGTGGGCGAGACGGGGGCCGTGACCGATGCCGGGGCGCGCGAACCGATGCGGCGTCGCACCGAGGTGCTGGTCGAGGCGGCTCCGCGACGCTGAGGCCGGTGGCTCCGCGCCCCGGGTTTGGCTAGGGTCGCCGCTGCTTCGACCGCCGGATATTCGCCTTGCGCAGACTGACCCTTCTTCTGACCGGCCTGCTGCTGGCCCTGATCGCCGGACCGGCCGCGGCCCAGACGGTGGCGGGGCCGCAGGCGACAGCCCGGATCGAGGCCGAGCTGGTGCCTCTGTCGCAGTGGGCGGCACCGGGATCGACGGCCGTGGTCGCGGTGCGCCAGAAGATCCAGCCGGGCTGGCATACCTACTGGCGCAATCCGGGCGATTCCGGCGGGGCCACGACCCTGGACTGGACCCTGCCGGACGGGGTGAGGGCCGGCGACATCGTCTGGCCGGTGCCCGAGCGCCAGCGGCTGCTGGGCCTGATGAACTACGGCTATTCCGACACGGTCTATCTGCCGGTCCCGGTCGAGATTCCGGCCACGGCCCGACCGGGGACGACCCTGGCCCTGACGGTCAGGGCGCTGTTTCTGGTGTGCAGTGCCGAGATGTGCGTACCGGACGAGCTGACCCTGGGGCTGGACGTGCCGGTGCGCGAGGGGGCGGCCCCGCTGAATGCGCGGCACGGCACCGCGATCACCGGGGTTCTGGAACGGGCCCCCCGGCCGGCCGGCATCACGGCGCGGTCCGCGCTCGAAAACGGCGTGCTGACCTTGAGTGCGGCCGGTGGTCCCCTGTCCGGCCGTGACCCCGGCCCCAGCTATTTCTTCCCGTTCGACGGCGGCGTCATCGACCATCCCGCGGCCCAGACCGGGGCCTGGGGGCCGCAGGGCCTGACGTTGCGGCTGCAGCCCGGCGGCGACACCTTGGCGACGGGTCTGTCGGGACCGGTCGGGGGCGTGCTGGTCACGGCCGGCGGGGCCTTCGAGATTCTGGCCGAGCCGGGGCCGGCCCTGGCCGGGACGGCCGGGTCCGGAGACCTGGCGGCGGTCGTCGACACCGGGCCGGCGGGTCCGGACGCCGGCTTCCGGCCGCTGGTCTTCCTGCAGGCGCTGCTGTTCGCCGTCCTCGGCGGGCTGATCCTGAACCTGATGCCGTGCGTCTTCCCCATTCTGGCGATGAAGGCGGCGTCGCTGGCCACCGCCGCCCATGAGCCCCGCCACGCCCGGCGCGACGGTCTGGCCTTCCTCGCCGGGGTGCTGACCACCTTCCTGTTGCTGGCCGGGGTCCTGCTGGCGCTGCGGGCGGCGGGCGAGGCCGTGGGCTGGGGCTTCCAGCTGCAGTCGCCGCCGGTGACGGCGGGACTGGCCCTGCTGATGCTGGCGGTGGCCCTGAACCTGTCGGGTGTCTTCCACATCGGCGCGGGCCTGCAGGGGGCCGGGTCGGGGCCGCTGGCGCGCCTGCCGGGTGGTGTGGGAGCCTTCTTCACCGGGATCCTGGCGGTGGTGGTGGCCGCGCCCTGCACCGCCCCCTTCATGGCCTTTGCCCTTGGGGCGGCGCTGGTCATGCCGTGGCCGATGGCGCTGCTGGTCTTCCTCGGGCTGGGTCTGGGTCTGGCCCTGCCCTTTGTCGCGGTCAGCCTGTCGCCCCGTCTGCTGGCGAAATTACCGCGGCCCGGACCGTGGATGGAACGGCTCAGGGGCCTGCTGGCCTTCCCCATGTATGCGACGGCCCTGTGGCTGGCCTGGGTGTTCAGCCGCCAGACCGGGGATGAGGCCCTGGCCCTGCTGTTCGCGGCGGGGGTGCTGCTGGCGCTGGGGGCCTGGCTGGTCGGCACCGGCCAGGGGGCACAGATATCGGGACTGGCCGGCCGGCTGCACCGGGCGGTCGGCGTGGTGGTCCTGGCCCTGGCGGCCGCCACGGCCCTGTTGCTGGTTGTGCTGCCGAAGCCGGCCCCGGTCGCCGGGGCCGGGACGACACCGGCCGGACCGGTGGCCACGGCCTGGTCAGAGGCGGCCGTCGCCGCCGCCCGGGCCGGGGGGCAGCCGGTGCTGGTCAATTTCACCGCCGACTGGTGTGTCACCTGCAAGATCAATGAGCGGACCTCGCTGGGCTCACCGGGCGTGAAGGCGGCGCTGGAACAGGCCAATGCCGTCTATCTGGTCGGGGACTGGACCCTGCGCGATGACGCCATCAGCGCCGAACTGCAGCGTCACGGTCGCTCGGGCGTGCCGCTGTATCTGTATTATGCGCCCGGGGCGGATGAGCCCCGCATCCTGCCGCAACTGCTGACCGAGGGGGTGGTGGTGGAGGCGTTGAAGGGGGCGAACTGAACCCTCTCCCGTTGGGAGAGGGTCGCTGATCACGCTTCCGGCTGCGGCGGGGCGGTGATGACCTCGACATTGTCGTTCAGCAGATAGGCGAGGTCGGACAGGGCGTCGGCGCGGGCGGGGGCGGTGGTGGCGGCCTCGAGGGCGGCGACCTTCTTCGGGATGTCCTCGGCGATGCCGCGCAGGATACATTTCAGATCGCCGTCGGTGCCGCGATCGCGCAGGATGATGTGGCCCTGCATGTCCAGATCGGCCAGTTCGGCGGCGCGCGCCTTGAATCCGGAAAACACATCGCCGGTGATGAAGCCGGCCTGGTCGGCTGCACCGTCGATGGCCCAGGCATCGACCATGGCCTTCAGCGATCCCGAGCGGGCCACGATGTCGGCGAACAGGGGC
>Ga0070754_10003238_pt1 | contig 11572 bp, 21 predicted proteins | sample VirMetDEL_Sep_01_FD_75181 | JGI IMG/M metagenome (GOLD analysis project Ga0070754, IMG submission 75181) | Aqueous microbial communities from the Delaware River and Bay under freshwater to marine salinity gradient to study organic matter... | ecosystem: Environmental > Aquatic > Marine >... | reverse complement strand
CGAAGGCTTTTTGTGAGTTATTTGAGATGATTAATTGATTCATAATTTTTTCCTTTGTTTTATTTTGAGTTAATATTGATTGCGCATTGGTGCGCATCTATAAAACCGCCATAAGCTATGCCATTGCACACCAACGCTTTATGAGATATGTGTTACCTAATGACGATTAGGTAACAATGCCCCCGCCTGGGGGGAACCGGGTTCAGCGTCTCTGTATATATATACACCTTTTCTGAACTTTCTGGCTCCTAGACTATTCCAAAAAGGGTAATTAGTGCTGTTTAAACAATTTGACGGCTAGGCAGAAACCCATTAAAATAGGTAACATGACTTATTCGCTGCCTCAATCGAGCATGAATTTCGATTATGGAAATACTAATTTCGATACTTCTACATCTTTTGATACTTATCAGCCAGTAGACTTTATTAATGACTATAGTGCTTCCAATTACTTCAATGATTATTTAAGTAATAATGATTGGAATAATTTTGCTGGTATATCTGATCCATCGATCTTTCAGCCCGTTACAGCAGACAATTTATTTGAAGTAGCTACAGGAATCGCTGATTTTGATGTTATCGCAGAGGATTTTGGTTTTGATACGACTGATTACTACGACCAAGGCTTAGGAGCTGGGGATATGGCTTATCAGCTGGATGGTGATCCATTCATAAATGCCATATTTGACGATGCGTCTACTATATCCCAGACAGAACTTAATCTTTTAGATGATACTGGGGTAGTTGAATACAATAATGATGGTCAATTAGTCCTAGAGGGTACAGATGAGGGAGTAAATTCCGTAAATGATATAGTTGCAGCTATTGATACAAAGATAGATGAAGGGAATTTAGGGGCAGGGGATGAAACGGCATTAAATCAGCTTAAAACTGAGCTTAATCACACAATAGATATGGGAATTGGTGCAGTCACCTTTGAAAATCCCGATATGCCTATAGGTGCTGAGCGTACTTTTGATAATGCAGGTTACGATCAGTATACAGATCCTTATTATAGCCCATATGGAAGCACGGTTAGCCCTGGGCTGAATACACCTATGCTCGGAAACCTGATTTTGTCAGACCCTAAGGCTGACCCTAATTTTGTTGCAGATTACGGTAACGGTAGAGTTGGGCCTACTATGGAAAGTGTGTATGGCCGCCCAGTAGATAATTTAAGTCAATTGACCTATGGAGAGGCATTTGGGGGAATGAGTCCTAATGCTATAGCACAGGCACAGGCTAGACGGGACTATGCTGATGCTATGGGGACACCAAACATGTTCGATAACAGTGGATTGCTAGTTGAGAACAGAATGGGCTTTAATGATCACTTTGATAACTTTACAGACTTTCTTAGTGGTGGAGTAACTACACTTCTTAGTCCACTTGATGCACTTGCTGGGGGAATCGGACAGGGGATTGCAAAGATTGGGGGAATGGTTGGGGACAATGTGGTTGGGCGAGGAATATCTAATTTTGGTAGAGTTATAGACGGAACAGGAAACTTTTTATTTAATGAAGTTCCCAACACGGTAATAAATTACCCTGACAATATAGCCAACATAGGCTCCGGCTTGTACCGTACTCTGACCGGTGCTGACATGGGAATTGGTCATCCAACTAATACAGGATTACTTATGAGTGGTCTTAAGGGATTAGTCAAAGACCCTGTTAAGCTTGGCTTAAATGCCTTAAGTATTCCTTTATCGGTAGCTACTGATGTGTTTGGAATCGATAAGATTAGCTTTGGTTCTAGTGGTGGCGGCGGCGGAGGAGGTGGCAAAAAGAAAAAGAAGTCAAAGTCCAAAGCCCGTAAGAATGTGCCTTTACTGATGAACAAGGATGGTTCTTTGCGAAGAGAAGGAAGTAATGACAATAAAGGTTCTGGGGCTACGGCAATTGGTCAGCCTGTTAACGGAAGCCTTGAGTCAGGGGATGGTTCAGGTAGTGGTAGCGGAACAGGTACAGGAACAGGCTCAGGAGTAGGTGCAGGAGATGGATCTACCGTAAATGTAAACGGATTTGGTGATAATGATTCAAATGCTGAGTCTGGTAAGCTTCAGTCAACAGATGCTGATAAAAGTGATGTTAAGGAAGCAGTGAGTGAAACACAGGGTGATCCTGGGTCTACAGCTACACAGCCACAGCAAACCACTTCTCAGATGGATTTACTTGATCAGGCAGCAGGTGAGCAGGCAATTGTATTAGATGCTGAGCAGTTACAGGCACTTAATAGCTACGAAGATGTTCCTGAAGCAATGATCCGAGTGCCAGTAAATTTTCAGGGCGGAAATACCTTTAGATCAGATAGAACTTTAACTGCATGAAGCGAATAGTTGAGTTCTTTCGTGTTTTTTTGATAGAAAACGGAATACTTAGACTGCCTTATTTGGTCTTGGGGTTATTTCAGATTCTGCCCTATTTATCATGCAAAAAAGCAGAGGATATAAGGGAATGGAAGAGAAGGTATAAAATATGCCTAAAATGCCCGATATTTGATGCAAAATTAAGAAGATGCCGACCATATGATGGATCGGACGAGGGCTGTGGATGTTATGTTCCATTCAGTAACCTTGTATATGAAACCTGCTGGGGAAGACTTAACTATGGAGAAAAGATTGGTTGGAGCAAATTTGATAAAGAGTCGTGGATTAAGAGTATTCGTTAAAGAAGAGGCAATTGAGATTTTTAAAGGCAAATGGAAAAACGCTTCAGGATTATTCGATAATTTGGAAGACGCAGTGATGGATGCATTAGAACGAGCAAATGAATCTGATCATAGACGCGACCCTATCGGAGCCACCGAGTGAAATACATTGTTTTCGAGACATTACGCTCTATGGGAAAACTTTTATCTTCGAGGATGTGCTTGTTTTGTGTCCTGACGGGACACGGACAATTTATCGAGACTGGTTACGCAATCATGGTGCTCTCGATTTTGTTTCTGACCTAATAAGGTACAAGGATCAGGAGACAGGCTACAAAATACACACAAAAGAGGGGAATCTTGTAATACCAAGGGTAGGGGCAAGCAACTTAGACCAAATAATTAGTGTTCTAATGAATTTATGAAAGGCGTTAAAGCACCTGAGTATATTAGGAAGTTTATTCCTAAAAAGTCAGGAAATATCTATAAAGTAAGGTTTTTTCACGAAGTAATGGCAGATATGCCTATTGGGGCAAGATTAAGTAAGGGAAACTTGCCGAACTTGGCTCGGGAAGCTGGCACTATTGAAGAAGCAGAAGTACTTTGTGAGGAATGGAATCAATGGTTAAAAAGCGACAAGTCCATACCTATATATGGCAGTCGGAAGAAACGATCATCATCGCAGAGGTGAATGGCCCGCATATGGATTGGAATACATTCTTCTACTTTTACGAAATTAGCTTAGAGCATGCATTGGCTGCGATGCCACAGATTTTACGAGTTCTAGATTTCCAGCTTAAGTAATTATTAATTATGAAAAGAAAAACTCCCCTAAAGCGGAAGACTCCGCTCAGGAGGATATCAAAGACCAGGCAAGCTGCCTTGAAGATATACTCCGCTCTGCGAAAGAAATTCCTACAGGAATTGCCGTTTTGCGAGGTCTGTGCAAAATCAAAAAGTACAGACGTACATCACCGAAAAGGAAGAGGTAAATTCTACCTAGATGTTGAAAGCTGGCTTTCTGTATGCAGAACATGCCATGACCGAATTCATACGAGTCCGGCTTGGGCAAGAGAAAAAGGATATCTCTTAGAACCTACGGATAAGGTAGAAAGTAATGTAGAGGACTGAAAGCCACAGGACTACTAATTCAAAGCTCATCATCTGATGACTCCTGAATTAATTTAAGCTTGGCAATCTCGTTGCGAGCTTCATCAGCTTGTCTCCTGGCATCTACCTCTACATCTGTTGCAAGACGAACAAGGTCTAAAAGACTTTGTATTCTGTCCTGCGTAGATAATCCTACCTGGTCTACTTCATAACTTAATACGTTCACTTTGGCATTGGGTTTAATTCTTTGATAGTCAAAGCATAAACCAAACTCCTAAGTGTTATCAAGTTTTTTGGGTTACATATTTGTTCTTTTTTAGCAAATCCACGAAATGTGTATTTAGGTAATTCACCTGTTGCGAGCACATATGAGTCGCAAATTCTAGCATCCTCCATCTTATATGGAGGAACTATAAGCCTAGCATCTTGATGTTTTGATGTCTTAACATCTATACTTCTGCCCTTTACAATAAAGTCAGCAGTTCCCTTTCGTGGATGAACATCGAAGGGAGGGTAAAGGTTATAAAGTTTGGCAAATGCAAACTCTGCCCCAATACCCTCGATATCCATTTCTAATGGATTCTCCTTAGCTACAAGTTTATCTGTTACACCACTTGCCCGATTGCGTTGCCGACGTGCTTGCCCTAAATAGCGAACCACACGACATTCTTCAGCGGTAAGGACTACTTCGATCAAAGCTTATTCACTCCCATCAGTCTCAAAGCAGTCACACGCATCAACATCATCAATGTGACACTTTAGCTGACAAATCGGACAGATGTAGTAATTGTCATCTATCTCACCCATATTGGAAGATTATCTTTCTTCTTCTTACACCCGAAAGGGCAGGGGCCATGCGAACCATCCGCTGGTGGGCAGGACACACCTGGAATGTGATCTTTTTTCAAATCACAATGTGTGCAACTACCCAAAAGCCAACCGCCAAGCATAACTGCTATAAGCATTAAAATTAAAAATGCCCAATCTGCTATGATTTCCCATTTATTCATCCACTATTATCTCCTTGTCTATCAGTTCGTCAGGAAGTGCTACCTCAGATACATGATCCTCCGAATAATCAACTCCCTCTCTTTTTAATCTCCATATTTCTCCATCATGCCTGCGGATCATTTCTGCCTCATTCCTAAACCTGACATCATCTATAATAATCCTAGGCGGAAACTCCCTGTACACATGATTGTATTTCCAGATACCAATCTCTTCAGCTATCTTCTCCTCAACAAAATTTACCCATATATCAGGATAATGAAGACGGCCCCATTCCGTACCAAAGATTGTAGAAGGGTTCTTGCACTTATTCCTTCTGGGAATCCAGGTAATTGTTTTTCTTTCTCCTCATATATGTTTATACGAGGTAGAATCACCTCGAGCATTTTCTTAATAGGAGTACTAAAACTTATTAAAGTACCTCCGATTCTATGAGCTAATGTAGTTTTACCTACTCCCTTTGGGCCGGTAAGCCCAATCACTATTGGGTAGTTGAACTCTTTGCCATTAATTGCATTACTGATCTTAAATGTCTGCATCTTTTAAAAGGTTTTTTTCCATTTTTTAATTTTGGGCCGATTACAAATTGCCAATACTCACAGGAACATTCCCCGTATCCGTCATACTCATCCATGTCCACCAGGTGGACATTCATTGGGTTTTTGAGGCTAGTTAAAAGAAAGCGCTTGGCTTCCAAGTGCTGTACCTCAAAAAATTTCATAAGGATTGTTACTTATATAACTAGGTTTCACTCTAGGGATACCTGTACCCACACGATTCCCATTGAAATCAAATCCACACACCTGATCTTTCTTCCAAAACTCGTTGTATCCTTCTTCCACCAATTCTTTTAACTCAGTCCAGTTTGTTCCTTTAAGGAAGACGAGGTAATTAACCTCGTCTTCCCTATCGGAGTATTCAACACTTAACTCATGCGGAAGCATTTGCTTCTGCGAGTTTTAACTTAAGCTCAACATTCTCAACACGAGTTGAAAGTGTTTTAATAGCTTCAGTTAACTGACCCATGATTTGTGCTCCTTCGCCCTTGGACATGGCATTTTGCACAATACGGTTAATCTTATCGTCAACAGAAAGATTATCCCATTCATTTTGAGCCTCTTCTGGAGAAGCTGGCGTTTCTACTTGTGCCTCTTCGGCAGTTGCTTTTTGTTTTGCTTTAGTCATTTCAGTTTGCGTTTTTTACGAGTTGATAAACCTTCTGGATCGGCAAGCTAACGATAGCTTTGCTAGTACGACCTTTGGGTTTAAAGTCTATGGTTAAGTCTTCAGCGTTTATGGTAACTATGAGTTTCCTGCCATTGCCATCATCGACAGGAACCTCACGGGTTACGCTTTTATTCAGTAAGGTAGCCATTACCAAGGCACGTCTTCATCCAAATCAGGATCTGCTACTTTGTCAGAAACCTTTGCTTTGGCTTTGGAGGGGGCTTGATCAGTTCCTTCGGAACTGATCCCATCAGGATTACTTCCGGCGGGCAAAAACTGAAAAGACATAGGTTTTACAATGAACTTAGTCTTTGTTCTTTTATTGCCTTGTTTGTCTTCAAACTGATCAGTTCTTACGTCAGCTTCGAGGTAAACGGCATCACCTTTTTTGGCATACTTTGCTATGTATTCGCCAGCCTGTCTCCACGCTTCGAAATCAAAAAAGTGTGCTTTCTTTTCGCCACCTTCCCTTACGTTCATAGCCAAACTAAAAGTTACTAGCGTGGCTTCTCCTATTGTTTTGCTTTGCGGATCGCTCGTTAATCGTCCGATGATACTTGATTTATGCATATTAGTTTAATGTTGGTTCTACTCTATATGTGAATTTTTGAATCTGAGGATTAAAGGTCAGGGGTACTGGGCCTATCGGGCCTTGTCTCTGTTTAGCTACTGAAACAACAGTCTCAGCAGGATCATCATTCTTTCTCCACAGAAGAAGAACGACATCCGATTCCTGCTCGATAGCACCTGAATCTCTCAGATCCGAAAGTCTTGGTTCACGGTTTAATTCGTCTGCACCTCGGTTTAATTGTGCGAGGGCAATGATGGGTATATTTAATTCCATCCCTAAGTTCTTTAATGATGTAACCATCTCAGCTACCTGCTGTTCACGCGGTATTCTGCCATCCATAGGAGCCATTCTTTGGATATAATCTAAAACTATTACATCAAGCCCCTGACCTCTTTTAAATTTTCTAGCTTTTGCTCTAACTTGGGCGGAGTTCAAAGATCCACGATCATCTATCCATAGATCTTTTTCCTTCATGTAATCCATGGCTTTCTGCCAAGCAATCTTCTGCTCTTTACTTGCAGTCTTATCAATTATCAGTTTAAGGGGAACTTCAGCAATGTTAGCAATTAATCTCTGCATCACTGCTTCGGCTTTCATTTCCTGTGAGAAAAACAAAACCTTTTTATTGTCTCTGAGAGCTGCCAAGGATAGCTCACAGCCAAATGCAGTTTTTCCGACAGAAGTTCTTGCGGCCACTACAACAAGCTCATTTTCTTTCCACCCACCTGTCATAATATCTAGCTTTTTTATTCCCGAAGGGATGCCTGACATTCCATTTGACTCCATCTGTTTCAGAAGTTCAGCAAACATCGAATCTACCACTTCTTTCGCAGAACGAGTAGTTTCCTGATTAGTTACAGAAAGAGCAGTTAACTCTTTATCAGCATTCTCTAAAACATCAGATGAAGGCATTTTATCCATCAACCGATCCTGGATGTTAAGAGCTATTTTATTAATAGATCTTTTCCTGTGATTTTCCTCAACTGCATCAAAGAATGATTTAAATGCACCAGCAGTATCGCAGGAATGCATGATTTCTTCAGCTTCATCACGATCCTCTTCTTCAATGCTAAGGATAACATCGATATCCATGACATCTGACTTGTCCTCAACATTAATCAAAATCTGCCAAATCTTCGCATGAATTGGCTCAGTAAACCAAGTTTCATCAACATTCTTTTCTAAGCAGTCACTTAGAAGATTTGAGTCCTTGGCAATCGTAGACAAAAGTCCACGCTCAGCAAATGAATCACTATCGGTTAGTATATTCATCTATGTAATATTCATCCACCTCAGAAATACTTTCAGTCTGTCTGTATTTCTCGTAGACAGGCGGACGAAATTCTTTTGCCCACTTTAGGAATGCAGACATTTTAATGGGTTTCTTCTCCGTCTTCGGTTTTGGCTCCCAATCAGGATGCTTAGTTGTCCAATTCTTGAGTCTTAAACCCCAATGCTTGAAGGTGTTTCTGCCTGACTTCCAACCTATCGATTGATAATGCTCAAAGAATAACTGAGCTTTGGGTTCGACAGGCTCAGGAACTCCTCTGTGCCGAAAGTAAGCAATCACTTCTTCAACATTTTTGGCATGTGTACCACTACCTAAGTTAGGTTTTTCCTTATCCTTTTGGGTAGAGGTTTTTCTTTTGGGGGCTGGCTGGATGTCTGGCATGTACTGAGCGAAAGCAGCGAGCAATATTTGTTGCCGTTCCATGCCAAACATCAGTTTCATTTGTTCCAGCCGAGCATCAACGTGCTCAGAAATTCTAACTTCAAGTCTCTTCATCCACACCGAACATTATCACATTAATGCCACTATCCTTGTGACGAACCTTGGTCATCTCTAGCTCTACCACCTGGGCATCATCATTCCAAAAATTAAGCCTGCCCATAGTGTCCTGAAAAAGTTTCAGTAAATTATCCAAGTCAGGCTTCTTCCAATGATATGCCCATCCTCGTTTCTTTACTGCTTTCTTCTCAGATTTGAGAAACGGCAAGCGATACTCGATGATAAGCCTAACAGGGCCTTCCATTGGTTCTTTAGGAACATGAGGCATGAGGAGAGCCGTGAAGTTGGCTTCAAGTTCTTTGCCCTTTTTATCTGTATAGGAAAATGGTTTTCCATCTTTTTTTACCCCCACTCTTTTTGATGCCTGAGCCGTAGACCTAGGCGGATTGCACTTTATAAAAAACCTAAGCATTGGAAACACTTTGAGCTTTGTCTGTTTGGAACATGACCTGCTCCAATTTAAGTCGTAAATCTTTCTTCGCTTCACCCTTCGGAAGTCCTGTATGCTCTGCCCATGCCTCGACTAAGGCTGGTTCAGATATCTTTGTAGCCGATAGGAATTGCGCAACAGGGAGGTTTGCGCCGAAGAGAATTTTTGAAGCACCCACTGTATCAAAAGTCGTAACCTTCCCAGTATTGCGTAACTTATAACCAGGCACATCAACTCCAGCCTCCAGCCGACTTTTGGCAGTGCTCTTGATGCTTTTTCCAAACCTTTCGATAAGACCGACAAGCTCCAACTTCTCAGCCAATTTTTCATTCGATATATTATCCATATTAATTTCTTCAAGTGTTTCATTTTTTAAGTATTCGAAGGCGGTAGGGCAGTGAGCCAATGCCTTGCAATATTTACATTGTTTTGCACCTGCGGTAGCAGGAGCATCATCCTGCTCCACCTCTTCAGCTAAATCTTGGATTCTTTTGATTAAAAACTCTGATACATCCCTGTGCATCACGGCTTTTGTCCATTTACCCAAAGCAGGTTGCAGGAGTGCCAAGTAGATTACCTGAACCTCAGGGTAATTGTGGAAAACCAACGAACCATAAACCTGTAGCTGTTTGTTTGATGGTGCAGGCTCATAAGCACCGTATAGCATTTTATAGTCAAGGACAGAGGCTTCCCCTCCAGATATCTCGAGCCTGTCGATCTGCCCAGAGAGGAAACCTACTCCCTTACTATCCTTGAGCCATAACCTTGGCTCCTTGATCACATTACCCTGTAATCCAAATTCCTTGGTTACTTCTGCTTCCATTCTTCGGCACTCCCGAATGATAAACTGATCATTGGTATCGAGAATGTCATCGAGTGGAGTGTCGTTTTCCATGTAGGAATGAAGTTCAGTACCTTTCGTAGCATCCGACTCCTCGTAATCTTTGAAGCTTAGTGATGCCTTGAATCGTGCCTTGCAGAGCATGTTCTCAAAAACTGAACTGCCTGACATCTTGGGAACTCCTTCCCATTCTCTTGGATTAACTACTTTTCCCATCCCGACGTGTCCACCGTTTCACCCGCTTGCTTTTTGAGCTTTGGTAAAGCCCATTTGGGGAGAGAGGGAGGATTTACAATCTGCTTATACTGATTGATATCAACCCAAACCTCAGGCAGATAATAAAGATATCTACCAATTCCCCATTTGACGGCTGCCCTTTTGAAAGCATCAGAGATTGCTCCCTTCATACCCTCAACATTTGTGTCTCCAGCACCGTCAGCTTTGCCCACCCATTCATTGCCAATCTTGATTTTGAGTGTGCAAATTAATCTTCCTGTTGGAGTCTCGAAATACTCATCACTCCAGTTGTCGTAACCGACTACCATGTCGAGTCGGTTCATGACATCCCTTGAGTCAACATATGCAAGAGCAGTTGCTTTTGTGCCATCCTTACGGATTCTTCCAACTCGCCAGCGAACTGCTGTCTCCTTGAATGGCTCTTTCAGTTCCTCTATCATCTCAGGAAACCTCCTCAACCAAACTTAATTTCTCAACATCTTCCTTCGATACCCGAAGACGGTTTGACCATTGACGTCGATATCCTTTAAGGACTCCACGCTCAATCAAAGTTTTAACATTTCTAAACGACTTTAAACCTAATATTTCTGCTGCCTCAGACAACGAAACCGTTTCCATCTTTACCACATTTTTCGTACTCATGAAACAAACTGCTGTCGGTTACATCGGGTGATGTCAACAGACAAAAGTAAAAAAAGTTAAAAAAATGCAAATCAAAGTAAACATAGTAAAACAAAGTGTAAAAAAGTGTTGACGAGCGTATAACAAATTGTATTTATGCAGATATGAGTGAAACAAAATATATGGCCATATCAGCCAGAATCCCTAAAGATATGCACGATGAAATGCTCAGAGTTGCAGAAGTCCTCAACATGAGTTCAATTCAGATCATCAGTGCCTCTATCGATTCTTTTTTAAACTTAGTAAAAGATCAGGAAAATGAACCTGACGACCTGAAAGTTGCTAGGTTTGCTTACAATTTGAAAAACAAAAAAGAACAATAAAATTGAAAACGCCGTCTTGCCCGACCCCAAACTATGAGAAGACAAACAAATATTGCTCAATTCCCTACACAAACGCTGACTGTCTTACAGGATTCTGGAGAATGGTCTACTCAGTTTAACAATATTGAGGAAATTAGACTCGATGGAGAAAAGATAAACGATGTGCATGATCTTTGTGTTTCGGTACAAAAAGTAACCAAGTGTATCAGGATTATGGCTTACATAGCTATAGGGCTTGCTGTAATGGCATGCATAATGTGCGGAAGCATCGCTTGGTGGCTACACAATAACCACGACCAAATCACGCATGCAATCAATCGTAATTCATCTGTGGATGTAAAAAAACTTATTGCAGAAAATGAATTTTACCGAAGAAGCCTAAATGAGCTAAATTACAAGTACGATAATGGAAAGTGGGAAAAAATGAAAAAGGTTTCCTCAGACTCCTTCCCTAAAGGGGACTAAGTTTAATATAAGTAGACTATGGTTTTACTTATAATTCATTGTTAACTTCCTAACCCCCCCCTATAGTCCCCCCCCTTAGGTTTCAAAACCTAGTATTTATCGGAGGTTTTGCACCCTTAAACCGGGGGGGCTACGTTAAATAACGTATTAGGCTACGGTCAGACTACGGCAGATGTCGGGTTATTGCTATAGAAGATTAGGTCACACGCAAAAACCGCGCCAAATGATGTTAAATATTTT
>Ga0070754_10003235_pt1 | contig 11582 bp, 21 predicted proteins | sample VirMetDEL_Sep_01_FD_75181 | JGI IMG/M metagenome (GOLD analysis project Ga0070754, IMG submission 75181) | Aqueous microbial communities from the Delaware River and Bay under freshwater to marine salinity gradient to study organic matter... | ecosystem: Environmental > Aquatic > Marine >... | reverse complement strand
TAAAAATGGAAACACCATTAGAAAAAGTCCAAAGATTACAAAAGGAAGCGACTCTTAAAACTCAACAACCTCAATCTGTATCAGAATTTATTGGTGGAACTGCGCAAGCAGCGGCACAAGGCCTCACTTTTGGATTTTCTGATGAAATAGCTGCTGGTATATCTTCATTAGGTTCTTTATTTACAGATGAAACATTTCAAGAATCTTTTGATAGAACATTAAAAGAAAAAAGAAATGAAATAAAACAATTTAGAAAATCTAATCCAGTAGCATCCACAGTTGGAGAGGTGGTTGGAGCTGTAGCTCCAGCAGTAGCATCATTATTACTAGCTCCTATAACGGGAGGATCATCTTCTGTGGGAGTTGCTGCATCTGCAAGCAAAATATTAAATACCCCTTTATTGGCTGGGAAAATAACAAAACCAGGCTTAAGTCTTTTACAAAGATCTAGCGAAGCTGCAAAAATTGGAGCATTACAAGGATCTATTGCAGGAGCTGGATATACGGAAGGAGAAGTCGGAGAAAGAGTTATGGGAGGATTAGCTGGTGGCGTTACTGGAGCAGCTATTGGTGGGGCTTTACCATCTCTTGTTAGTGGTGCTGTTCAAGCGCCAAAAGCAATATCTAACGCTTTTAAAAAATCACAGCTTAATAAATTTAATAAAGACGATATAAGATCTATAAAAATTATATCCGAGCAATTTGCGAAAGATGAAATACCTGTAGAAGAAGTTTTGCAAAAAATAAATGACAATATAGATGCGGACAAATTAGTTGGATTAGCTCCCGTAGAAATTTTGGCTGATTATGGTGGAGATGCTGTTAATAGAAAATTAAGGGGAATCAAAACTAGAGTTCCAGGAATGAATATTGACAAACAATTAATTGAAAGAACATCTGGGACAACCGAACAAAAAGCAGCCGCTTTAGCAGATCGTGAAAGACCAAACATACAATCCTCAAGAATATTAACAGAGCTAGAAGATACTACAAAGCAAACAATCAAAACCCCAAAAATATCTCTAGATGCTGGCATAGATGATTTATCTAATGCAATAGATAGTTATTTATCCCCGCTTTACGAAACAGCTTTTTTGAAAAATCAAAAAATAACTAATCTTGATTTGTATAAATCTTTAAATACACCTGTAATAAAAGATGCTTATAAGGATGCTGCGAATACATATAGAGAAAAATTAATTGCCGAAAACAGAGATCCATTTCCGATTCCGTCTTTAAAAGATTTGTATATTAAAGAAAATGGAAAGATAGTTGGGGTTAGTAAAGAGCTTCCTTTGGAATTTTTAAATCTTATCAAACGATCAGCAGACCAACAAACATTTCAAAAAATTAAAGAGGGATCTATAAACACAGAAAGAGCCAGAAACAGAAAAAAAATAGCCAATGCTTTTAGAGAAAATTTAAAAGACTCTGTTTTGGGAACTGAATATAAAGATGCCCTATCAATGGCTGCGGACAGATTTGCATTACAAAATGCTTTTGAAAAAGGGGCTATGTTTAAAAAACCATCATCATCTGCAAAAGCATTTGATAAAGAATTTAATAATTTAAAAACAGATATTGAAAGAGATGCTTTTAGAGTAGGAGTTTTCCAAGAGCTGTATAACGACATTAATAGAATTGGAGATAATATTGATTTAGTTAAAAAAATCTTTGACTCACCAGATCTAAGACAAAAATTATTTATATTATTTGGAAATGATATTAATGCTAGAAAGCAATTTATAGAAAGACTGGTCAGAGAATCTAATATTTCAGTTAAAACTGGAACAATAATTGGCGGATCAAATACAGCAGAAAAAGTTCTTGATGCCGAGGATGCGATTAAATCACTTTCTGATATTATTGTTGCTGGAACTTCACCAACAAGCTCTGCTGGTATTAGAGCAGAAGCATCATTGTTTACAAAAGCAAGAGATATTATCTCAAACCCAACAGAAAAAAGAGCTAGATCAGTTGGAAAGGTTTTATTAGAAAAAAACCCAACCAGGCAAAAAGAAATATTAGATCTTATGTTGCAACTACAAAAACAAGGAAAATACGAAGGAATGCTAAGAGATCAAATTGTTACAGGGGTTTCTAGACCAATATCTAGATATGGTGTTCAGCTAATACCTCAAACATTTGTTCCAGAAGAATGATTTAACCCATGTCCCATCCAACCCATAGAATTGGTCTATCGGGTGAATATCTGACAGCTTCTGTCCTCTCGCTTTTATCAGACAATGTGCTACTCACACCCAACGCTGGTTTGGCTGATTTAATATTTGAATACCAAGATATTTTTTATAGAGTACAAGTTAAAACCAAATCCAAACAAGAACTGCACAAAAAGAATTGGCGGTTTGATCTTCGCAGAGGATCGCATACCAAAGACAGAGAATATAAAAAAGGCCTAATAGATATATTTGCTCTGGTTTCTTTAGAACACCGCAACATAGTCTTTATAAAACCACACACAGAAAATCAAATAACCATCATTGATGAACACATGAAGAATAATGATGCCGTAAGAAACCTGCTAGATATCCTAGAAAAAAATTAAATAAAAAACTTTATAAGTTATCTATATCAATGCAAATATTATCCTTTTGAGTTGCATGAATACCTAGTTTTAATAGATATTCAGCAACGCTATGAGGATCTTTTTTGTGATCTTTGCAAAAACCTAAAAAGTTTTTAACTAAATCTCTATCCATATAGACAGCCTTTCTACCATTCCTTTCTCTAAGGATTGGATCGTCAAAGTCTGCAAGATTCATATACACCTCTACATATTTTCGTAATAATCAATTAATTTATTCAGATACCACTTAGCTTTTTGTAAGTCTTGGATGTTTGCATCCTTGTACTTATGTCTATGTATGTATTTAATAATTGATCCTTCCAGATATGATGGAAACTGTGCGCCTAGTTGTTGTTTGATGTAATCAATACATTCAAGTCCGCCTTCATTATAATGTGGTGGATGGTTAACCATATCCTTCTTGGCTACATTCCATTCTTCTGGTGTTGCATTATCAATACTCATTAAAAACTCCCTTTTTTTTTAAATAATTTTACCAAAATTAGCAAATATGGTTTATTATAAGCATATCTTGGAAAAATTGGGAATAATATGGAAATAAATAATAATAAAATCTTTGATATAGATAACACTATTGACACCGAAACTTTAGCTAAAAGATGGGGTGTAAGTAAAAAGACTATAGACAACAGAAGATCAAGGGGTGATGCACCACCTCATTGGAAAATTACAGGAAAGATATACTTTGATATCAATGATGTAATTGCTTGGGAACAAGCTCGTTATATTTCCAAAGATGCCAAGTAAACACGCTTTATTATCACCATCATCTGCGGACAAATGGACGATATGCCCAGCTATGCCTAGCGAAGCAGCAAAAGTACCATTTACTGCAAGCGTGCCAGCAGCTACAGGTACATTAATTCACCAGATGTCAGAGATATTAATGAAAGATATGTTAGATGGTGATATATCTTTAGAAGATTATTGGCTAGGTAAAACAGAAGCAATAGAAAACTTTGAGATAGAAATAGATCAAGAAATGATTGATTGTGCAAGAATCTATACAGAGTATGTAGAACAAAGAACAAAAGAATTAAACGGCAGACTATTAATAGAAGAAAAAGTAGAGATACCAGAAATCACACAAAGTTGCTGGGGTACAGCAGACGCAATAATACTAGCTAAAGACAAGATTGCAGTCATAGATTTAAAGTCTGGTAAATGGCAAGTCAGCCCTGAAAATAACAAACAGTTAATGATTTATGCGTTGGGTGCATTGACCAGATATGGCAACGCAGATACCGAAATGGAATTAACAATCGTCCAGCCAAGAGGAGTTAAAAGAGAAAAGGCTATAAAGACTTGGCATACAACCGCAGAATATTTGGTTGACTGGGCGTACGATTTTCTGAAACCACGAGCAGATGCTTGTATGGACGAAAACCCCGTGCATGTGTACGGGGATCACTGTAGATTCTGCAATGGTCGTAGTGTCTGCGAAACTTATAAACTTAGAAACGGAGAGAAAAATGTCTAAAGACAAATCTAAAGAAGTAAAAGAAGAATTAACCTTTACCTTTGATGAAAACGGCAAAGAATATAAGGTCAATGATCTTAGTGATGAAAATAAATTACTTTATAACAAAGTAGTTTTATGCAACAACCAAAGGAGAGATCTACTAAATCAAATTGGTAATCTTAACTTTGAAGTTGAGAAACTAGAATTGTTATCACAACACTATAGCAATCTATTAAAAGATGCTGTTGAAGGCGGTGATAAAGAAATAGAGGTTGTGCAATGAGTTTAGCGGATATCAGAAGTAAAGGTAAACAGAAACCGCCTAGGATTATTTTGTATGGCGGTGCAGGGATTGGTAAAACAACCTTTGCATCAAAGATGCCTAATCCAATTTTCATTCTTACAGAAGATGGAATGGGAACGATAGAAGCACCACAAACACCGCTTTGTACATCATTTGATGATGTTCTTGGTTACTTGCAAGATTTATTAGACGAAGATCACGAATATAAAACAGTTGTGGTTGATTCTATTGATTGGTTAGAGCCACTGATCTGGCAAAAAGCATGTGATGAAAATGGTTGGAAATCTATTGAGCAACCAGGCTACGGCAAAGGTTATGTAGAAGTATTAAAACATTGGCGACAATACTTAGATCTTCTAAATAATCTTAGAGAAAAGAAAAGTATGGTTACTCTACAAATAGGCCATCATCAAATCAAAAGGTTTGAATCTCCAGAGATAGAGCCGTATGACAGATTTGAGCCTAAACTTCACCGAAAAGCATGTGATGTTGTGATGGAGAACGCAGATTGCGTGTTCTTTGCAAATTATAAAATGGGTACTGTAAAGGTACAGGGCAAAGGCGGTATGTCTACAAAGGCGGTTGCAGGTGATGCAGTTGTTTATTGCAGAGAGAAACCAGCGTTCCTAGCCAAGAACAGATACGCATTACCAGATTCTTTACCTTTTGATTGGTCTGAAATTAGAAAGGCCATGATAGGAGAAAAGAAAGATGGCTAGACTAAATGAGATAGATAGACTAGATCAGTCAATGAACAGAGTAGTTAAGGTCATTAACAAATATGTTGATAGCATTGATGTTAATAACACTCAGCTACCTGATGAAACACTATATCGTTTAGTGGTCATCAAACAGGACTGCGGTGATCTTATTGATTACCTCAGAGATTATGAATCTTACGACTTAGGATAAGGAGAGAAAAATGGATCTAAGTAAATATGATTTTGAAAGTGGCGATCTAGGATCACACCTAGAGCCTGGAACATATACATTGCAATATGTTTCAGACGAAGAAATACAAGGTAGAAACGGCTGGGTTGCATTAAAAGTTCAATTCAAATGCGTTGAACAACCTTGTCTGGTCTATCACACTTTTACAGTAGAGCATGATACGAGCGAAGCAGCCGTAAGCATTGGCTTACAATCGCTTGCCAATCTTGGAAAGGCTATGGGCTTTGATAAGATCAAGGACACTAGCGAGTTGGTTGGCTCGTCCGTGCGTGCAAATCTGGTAAAAGATGAGAAAGGTTATCTCGTCATTGATGACGGCAAGGGTAAGGGTTGGCAAAAAGCTAAGTCTGCTCCCGTCAAAAAAGAAGAAGTAAAAAACAATGGTGTTTCCCCAGAAGCAGACGCAGAAATACCATTTTAATGCTTTGCGGAATGATAGGCCGTCATTGTGTGGCATCTGCTGTCAGCCAGTTGGCGGTCTATTGTTCTATCGTGATGAGAAGTGGTTTGGGGCGTGCAGTCGTGCGTGCCAAGCAAAATTAAAGGAAGGAAAAACGCTCGAACAAATGGCACAACTAAGTGAAAAAGGATTGGAACATGCGATCGTTCGTGCGAGGGAAAAATATATTAAATTAAATAAAGAAAGTAATGGGGAAACTATGAGTAAAGCATTGCACGAGTGGCAAGCGGAGCATAGGAGAGCATTATTTACTACGCTCGTGCGTGAATATCTTGATTATGCAATCGCACAAGCAAGGAATGGGGTAGATGGATCTAACGAAATATAGCGGTAAAGATGGATTGGTTGTTGATCCATCATTCTTATACAAAAAAAACAAAGGAAATGAGTCTGATCTTATTGCAGAAATGCAAGCGGTAGGTTTAAATGTTTCTTTTTTAAATACTAGCGGGGAACTCGTCCGAGTACCCGTAACAGCAACACAAGGAATAAGGCCAGACAAAGGAAATGAGAAATCAGGTTGGTATGTTATTAATACTTTTAATGATTACTTATATGCAACTTACGGAAATTGGAGAACGGGGGCGGAATACAAATGGTCATCTGTGGAGATCTCTACACTTGATCATAGAGAACGACAAAAGCTACAAGAAGCGTTAGCCAAAGGGAAAGAGGAAGCAGAGAAACAAAAAAAAGAAAGATATGAAGAAGTTGCAGAGGATTGTCAAAAAAGGTTTAAGTCGTATCCAGAAGCGATACACCACGATTATCTCAAAAATAAACAGATCAAAAGTTTTAATCTAAGAACGCATAACAACGCTCTGGTTGTTCCCATTTACAATACAGAGGGTAAAATACGATCTCTACAATATATCCAGACTGATGGACAAAAGAGGTTTGTTTCTTCTGGCGAAGTCAAAGGAAACATATTTTTAATCGGGGCGGATTACCGCAGTCTGGATATGCTCGATACTCTTATCATTACAGAAGGCATGGCTACAGGTGCTAGTATCTATCAGGCTACTAATTTACCAGTGGCATGTGTCTTTTCTGCTAACTTTGGTAAAGACGCTGTTAAAAACATCAGAGAAAAGACAGGCGCAAAGATTATTCTTGCGTTTGATAATGATGAAAGCGGTTTGGGTAGACAGAAAGCAGAAGAAATTTGTTCATTGAATTATAAATGTGTCATACGATTGCCGTCTGTTGTTGGTGATTACAATGATATGGCCATAACTCAAGGGCTAGATGCCGTGCGTATGGAGATCAATAACAAAGGTTTAGGCATTAGACAATTCTCTATTAAACGATTAGTAGGAGAGCCACCGCCGCGTTCTTGGTTGGTTGAAGGATTATTAGAAACATCTAAACCAGGCATACTTGCGTCCATTGGTGGTATCGGAAAGTCAATGTTGGCGTTAGATCTAGCGTTAAAGGTAAGTTCTGGGCGTGGTACTTGGTTAAATAAACCCATCAAGAAACCAGGTAATGTCATTGTGCTATCAGCAGAGGACGATACCAACGAAGTTTCCAGAAGATTAAAGGCGTTAGATCCAGAAGGTAAAAGGTATAACACCAAGTATGACACTTATGTCTATACAGTACCAGATACAGATAAACCATTGATGTTATTAAAAGACGATAAAACAGGTTTAGGTTTAACTCCAGAAGCGCATGAATTCATTGAGGAAATATCTACCATTAAAGATATATCGTTGGTAGTTATAGATCCTATTCAAAGTTTCGTAGCTGCACCTATCACCACCAGTCAAGAAGCAGCACAACTTTATTGTCAGTTTTGTGCAAGTATCGCATCAAAGTTTGAAGCGTCCGTACTTTCCCTGCATCACATGGCCAAAACAGCATTATCAACTCAAGAGGATATCATGGGTTTGAGAAGTAGCATTCGTGGCTCAAGCGCGTTGGTAGACGGAATGAGGTTTGCACTAGCCATTGGTTTGTGCGAAGAAAAGCAGGTGCAAAATATTTGCTTAGAGGAAGGTTTGAAATACGAGCGTACTAAAGTAGTAAACGCTGGCGTAGTAAAAGCTAATTCATCAGAGGTTGATACCGAGCCTATGACGCTGATAAGAAGAAATGCCGTCTTAGAAGTGTATGAAAAGAAAGGCATAAATTGGGATTTTTAATATGAAAGTATTAGTAGCGTGTGAATATAGCGGAATTGTAAGAGATGCTTTTACTGTAAGGGGTTTTGATGCAACTAGTTGTGATATTTTGCCAACCGAAAACAAAGGAAAACATTATCAAGGAGATATATTCGATATTCTTTATGATGGCTGGGATTTAATGATAGCTCACCCACCTTGCACTCATTTAGCAGTAAGCGGTGCTAGATGGTTTAAAGATAAACAAAAAGAGCAAAAAGAAGCATTAGAATTTGTTAAAAAATTATTAGATGCACCGATAAAATATATTGCATTAGAAAATCCTGTTTCAATAATTTCTTCAAAAATAAGAAAACCAGATCAGATAATTCAACCATATCAGTTTGGCCATGAGGCCCAAAAAACTACCTGCCTATGGACAAAAAATTTACCCAATTTAATACCAACAAATATTGTTGGAAAGGGAGAATTTATTACATATAAAAGCGGTAAAAAACACCCAAAATGGTATGCAGATGCTTTAGCTTTGCCAAAACAAGAAAGAATGAAAGTTAGAAGTAAATTTTGGCCTGGTATTGCAGAAGCTATGGCAGATCAATGGGGAACTTATATTAAAAATATGGAGTTTTAATATGGCAATTAAATTAATAGTAGATAGCGAAGATAAACATATCATTCTCTGTGCGTTGGGTGAGTACGGCACAAAGATTGATAACAAGAAAGATAAAACCAAAGAGGAGAAAGAGATCGTGCAACGATTACCCAACATCATTTCTCAAATAGCGTTTGGGAGAGATATCCAATGATTGATTTTTTAATAACTCATGCAGTTTTATTTTTAATCGTTTTAGCAATTTGGGCGATACGGAGTTTAGATGATGAGTAAAGGCAGCAAACCAAGACCACATAACAAGTCAAAATTTGATGAGAATTTTGATCGGATATTTAACAAAAGAACTAAGATCGAGGGTGGAAATAACACTTCTCCTTCCGATAAAAACCAAGTGAAAAAGTCTAAATCTACCCTTCAAAAATGATTTTTTTACTTGGAATTTTCACTCTCGATCACCTGTTTAATGCAAAGATACTTGGCAATAGATGCAAAGATACTTGGCGATTAATGCAAAGATACTTTGCATATATCCATAACATAACATATAGAGAATTGCCGTTGGCACGGCAATCTCTCTTATTGGGGTTAAGGTAAGGTGGAAAGTAAGTTCTGGTGGATAGAAAATTCCATTCCTGAGAACGAAAGCAGAAGCGGTTGCCTTCGTGCGAGCGTAGTAGCTAAGTATAGAAATTTTAGCAAAATGCGTGTGTGCGTGTGGAAGTGGTTTCGCACGCACGCAGGCAGGAAAGATCTCACGCCTGGAAGCAAAATCGTACTCTGGTCAATCTGCGAACGCTACCGAGCGGAAACTATGAGCAGTCATGATGCCTATGCGTACTACGCGAAGATGGTAGGTTTAAGTAGGAATACAGTAGGTGCGTGCGTGAGTGAGTTAGTTGATCGTGGCATACTTTGGATAGCGTTAGAGAACGAGCGAACGCTCGTGCGGAAAGCGAAAGCGGGCGTGCGTAAGCATATCCTGTTGGTTGGTCTGGGTGTGGTTATGATTGAGCAGATGCACGAGAACGAGCGTTCGTAAGGGGGGAGATAAATATATACAATTACCCGTTCCCGTGCGTAGAAGGTTATTTTAACTTATCTATAAAAATCCAAGCGATAATATAAACAAAGATAGTTAAAATTATAAATGCGGTCGTGCGTATGAGAAACTCAATCATGCGTGTGTCCGAGCGTGCGTGTGATCGCGTGGTTTTCAGCGTCCCATTGGTTGTTAAAGGTGTCCAGAATCTTGTATTGGTTGCCTTTGTAGTCGCATTGTTTGACTGCGTAGGATTTGCCGTTGCTTTCAATAATGATTATTGGTTTGCCGTTCGTGCGTTTTACTATGCTTTCCCAGATGATTGTTTTCATTGTTTACTCCAATAAATCATTCGTTAATTCTGTCTAGCACATCAGCCAACATTTCTTTTGCTTCGTTGAGTTTCTGCATTGGCTCAGTTGCCCATAGAGCCATGCCAATATTCCTTTCGTCTAAATAGCTCTTGATTAAATCTATATCTCTCTCAACCAGCAGATCGAATCCTTCCTCTAGTTGTAAGAGAATGTATTTAAACTCTCCAGTAGGTATAGTTATTTCTTTTGGTGTGGTTTTTTTATTGCTCATCTTTTCTCCTTGTTAAACATTTTTTAAGCTACCTGTTCCCTCAGGTTTATTTTTAAATTGTCCAGATCTCGTTTTATTGAGTAAGACAAAAAATCTAAAACATTCCCAGTTATATATGCTTCTTGCTTCGTAGGTTTCAGCTTCTCTTAATATGTCAGCGTCTACGGCATAACAAACTGGCTCGTAAATATCTAAACCATTGTCTTGTATTAAATCTTCCCATTGAACATCAAGAACACGAACAGTTTTAAATTCTTCTTTGTATTCCTTTTTGCAATTTTCACTGCAAAATTCGTACTCTTTTTTTGTGGTGGCAAATTTTTTGCCATCTCTATAAATATCTAAATAAAAACCAAATTCTTTAGAACAATTAAAGCATTTATATTTTTTTGGTCTTTCTCTATCTCGTGCAGAAAGCTCTATATAAAATTCAGACCATTTTTCATCAAGCATTATCTGCTCCATATTGATTTTAGTTTATCAAGCGGTGTTGCGTTGATACTTTCTAGCAATGCTTGTTTAAGCGTGCGTGTGTCGTGGCCGTGCGTTTCTAGGATTACAAGATCGTTCAGGCGTGGTTTATATGTCTTATGGTTGTACGCCTTATAGATTGGGCTGGTGTTGTCCGTGTAGTCGCCTTTGTAGTTCCAAGAAACAGCCGTGCCGTTGTAGTCAAAATAAAAGGTGGTGTTAATCATCTTCTACTCCTTCTGTAAATTCATTAGCATCATCTTCATCATAGCCTTTCTCATACATTAACCATTCTTTAAAGTCTTTTAGGTTGTCAGGCATATCTTGTTCATAGTGATCAGCTAAGACATCTATTATGAATTTTGCAGTATCAAAATTATAAGCATTATTAACATCATCTTTTGCCCAATCCTCTGCCCACTCTCTTTTAAATTGTTTGAATGTTTGTTTACTCATCTTCGTTCTCTCCTTGTATAAAGTAATCTGCGTTATCGTTGGTTATTGCTTGGTATTTGTCTGGTAGCGTTTCTTTTTCGCTAGTCATAACAATATCTATAAAGTTATTCATGTGTTCAGGATCTTCGTCCTGTGTTACATACCAAATATTTCTGGTCGCGTTCGTATCAGGGCAATTTATAGATACCCTTGCATGTGCGTTGTATTTCTCTAGTTCTAATATTAGATCTCTAACTGTGATAATCATGTTTCCACCTCGTTAATGATCTGGTCTTTTTTGCGTTTGTCGTCAAAGACTTTAATTTTTTTACCGCTTGGGTAATGTTTAAGTATGTAATCCCAATCTGCTCTGGTTTCTAGCATTGGTAGATCTGTTCTTTCTTTGAATAACTGGAAGCGTCTTTCTTCTACTTTGTCTTTGTGTTCAGTCATTTTATTTTTCTCCCCGCAGTATTGCGTTAATGTTGCTTGGTTTTATTTGATTCCGTTGTGTTATCTCTAACACCT
>Ga0070754_10003234_pt1 | contig 11582 bp, 15 predicted proteins | sample VirMetDEL_Sep_01_FD_75181 | JGI IMG/M metagenome (GOLD analysis project Ga0070754, IMG submission 75181) | Aqueous microbial communities from the Delaware River and Bay under freshwater to marine salinity gradient to study organic matter... | ecosystem: Environmental > Aquatic > Marine >... | reverse complement strand
CTGATCCGGGGGGGGGGAATTTTGGCCAAAAATCGCGCTTCCCCTGCTACTGCTGATGGTGGCCAGTTCTGGCCAAGTGGGGGCGGATTTCTGGCCAAAAAGTGGCCAGTGGCCGGGGAGAAGCTGGCCAGCGCTGGCCAACTGCTGGCCACTTTTGGAGAGGTGGAAAAACTGGCCTGTACAATTGGCCAGCGGTAAGTGATTGATTTTTAGTGCTTCTAACTATCTGGCCACTTTGGCCAATCGGAAATCAAAACTAAAACTTTTAAACAAAAGAGACGGATTTTGCCCTTTTTTGGGGTGATGTGTCTTTAAAAAGGTTTTTTCGATTGGTGGGTGGCCAAGGTGGCCAAGATCGCTTTTTCACCATTTTTCGCGAGCGCGCGGCGGGCTCCTGGTGTAGATGCAAGCGATGGCGAAGAGTGAGAGTCGATCAAGCGGGTGTCTTGGGGTGTTGGTGTTGCTGGTGCTGGTGTGTGCGTTGTGTGTGGGTGGGTGTTTTTTGGTGGGTGGTGCCGGGTGTGTGTTGGTGGAGGAGACGATGAAGGCGGCGGGGGAGGATCAGCGGCCGGGATTTGAAGCGGGCTCGGGTGATCGCTGCGGGGAGTAATCTGGGGCCGGTTCATTCAGGATCGCGGCCGGGTGGCGTTTTGGAATGTCCTCAAAATCGAGGGGGAGGGTGATTCGGCCGTTGTTCCGTTCGACGTATTCGCCAAGGGCGTCTATTGCCCATCGAATGATATTTGCCTGGCTTACGCGGTAGCGCTTCGCGAGGGTTTCCATTTGGTCAAATTCCTCCGCTGTAAGGCGGATCGAGATGTTTTTCATGTGTGTAGCCATGCCCTCATGACTCCATTCAAATTGATTAAATTCAATTTTATTTTGACAAGGTAATCGTTTGTAATACGTTGTCACCGTATGAGTGACGAAGCGGTGACTTTGAGTGTGAGGATTCCGGCGCGTGATCACGCGAAGCTGGAGGAGGTGAGCAAGAAAACTTTTCGCGGCAAGTCGGATGTGATCCGGCTTGGTTTGGCGCTCGTGTTTCAGCGGGAGCTGAAGAAGGAGATTCAAAAGGGGGAGGGCGATGAAGCTGGTGATTGATTTGGAGGATCCGGATTCCTTGGGTGAGGAGGTCATGAGGGTCATGGAGGAGCGGGGGATGGTGATGGTGGCTCCGAAGAGGCTTTCGCCTTATTCAGTCAAAGAGGTTGCGGAGGCGGCCGGGGTGTCCACTTCAACCGTCCTGCGGTTGAGGGATAGCGGGGTTTTGAAGGGGGTGAAGCATCTGGGCGGCCGGTGTCTGCTGACGGCGGAGAGTGTGGAGAGGTGGATGAAAGGGGAGGATTGTGGTGAGTGAGATATTTGATAAGGAATTGGCGAAGGGCTTCAATTTGGAGTCGCCGGAGCCGGGGCGGCGATTGTTCCGGATCGATCTGGGGGGTGGCCGTTCGCTGATTTTGGGTGCGGAGGTGGAGGTGGATCCGGGTGGGTTCAAAGATATTCGCCGGGAGATTCCTGGGGATGCGGATGTGGTGCTGGGGCTCCGGTATGCTTCGGCGCTGACTCGTGAGCCAGCTTTGAGAGGGGGGCAGGAATGAAGAGGGCGGGTGAGACGAATGAGGTGGAGATTCTGGATGAAGCCTTTTTGCATCACGGCGGGCCTTCATCGTGGGGGGCTTTCGGCAGTCAGCGGATGACACCGGCGGAGATTTTGGAGGCGGCGGAGGAGGAGGAGCCGGTGGGGGAGGTTGTTTTTGCTGGTCCTTTTATGGTCCTTTTGGATCTGGTGCTGGAGGGGTGGGGCGCGGAGATGAGCGCGGAGAAGGTTGGGAAGAGAGTGTTTGAGGTGGCGGCGGCGCTGGGTCATCGGCGCGGGAAGGGGTTGGCGATGCTGGGGGCGAAGAAGGCGCTGGAGGCGGTGGGGAGTCGGGATGTGATCCGGCGGATTCTGGATTGGTTTTTTGTGGGTGCGGTGGATGAGGTGGCGCTGGGGAAGCGGGTGGTGACGGTGGGGAAGTTTGTGGGGCATTCGGCCTTTGATGATTGGTCCATGAGCAATTTGGGGCGGGCCTGTGGTGAGACTCCGCAGGCGATGCAGGAAAGGACGGAGGTGATCTGTGAGGATCCGCTGAGGAGGAGCGGGAGCAAGGGCAAGGCGGCGTGGCAACAACCGGAGTGGCAGCGGAAGCAATCGCGCGCGGCTCAACTGAAATTCTACCAAAACAAAAAAACGACATGAACAAAACGAAGATTGAAAAGGTGCCGGTGAGCAAGATCCGCCGGAGTGAAACGAATCCAAGGAAGCGCTTTCCGGTGGCGAAGCTGCGGGAGTTGAAGGATTCAATGAGGATATCCGGCCTGATCAGTCCGCTCACGGTGCGGCCGGTGAAGGGTGGGTTTGAGATCGTGGCCGGGGAATGCCGGTGGAGGTGTGCGAAGGATTTGGGGTGGAAGGAAGTGGATTGCCTGGTGAGGGAGGTGGATGATCTGGAGATGGCGACGATTCAGATGGCGGAGAATGTTTCCCGCCGTGAGTTGAATGCGATTGAGGAGAGTGATGGGGTGTCGCGGATGATGGAGCTTTGTGGTGATGCCGGTGTGGTGGCGGATCGCTTGGGCCTGAAAAAGCGGTGGGTGCAAGGGCGGCTGGCGCTGGGAGAGTTGCCGAAGGAGGCGCGGAAGGCGGTGGCGGCTGATCAGTTATCGATTGCGGCGGCGGAGGCGATTCTGAAGGTGAACAAGACGGATCGTGATGAGGCGGTGCAAGATCTTCTGGAGTTCGGGGATGAGCTGACAACGGCTCACGTTCTGGATCGGTTGGAAGAGCGATATTTTCGGCCGCGTGAGAATCTGAAGCGGTGGCGCGCGTGGTGTGCGAGTGCTTCGGATGAGTGGGATGGTGTGGCGGAGTTTCTGGATGATCCGGAGCGGTGGGGGGAGTTCATTTATTCCTACGGGAAGCCGCTGGGCAAGTGGAAGCTGGCGGAGGACCGGCTGGGGAATGCGGCCGCGCGGGAGAGTGATGCGGGGATGACTTGGGGCCAGTTGGCGAAGGCACTGGGGATTCAGGGATTGCTTGTGCCGGTTGGCGGGGTGGTGAATGAAGGCTTCGGGAATGTGAAGATGTTGGTGGACGGCGGGAAGATTGCCGGGGTGGAGAAGGCGGCGAAGAAAGCCGGTGAGCCTTACACGTTGGGGAAACGGGTGGCGGAGACGCGGCCGGTGGATCCGGTGGAGCCTGATGAGGAGGAGAACAGGGATGGACAGGATGAACAGGATGAGGCTCCGGAGATGGTGGTGGATTTGTCGCGGGTGATTGAGATGCGCGAGGCGGTTTGGAGTCCCTGGGTGATTAAGGATCTAGATCTGGATGATGAGAATGTGGCGGCGATATTTGTGGCGCTTCACACGATGGATGCGATGGATGCGGGGTGGAAGCTGGAGGTGGCGGATCACTTGCGGATTTCGATGGATGCGCTGAGTGAGCTGGTGGAGAGGGAGCTTGATTCGTGGATGCCGGTGGCGGCCTGGTGGGTGCTTTATGGGGATCGATCCAATGTGCAGCGGGTGGCGCTGGCAAATCGTTTCGGGGTGCTGGATCTGTGGCGGGAAGGAGGTGAGGCGTGATCTGGGTGGTGATCGGGATGGCGGTGATGATGGGATGCCTGGTGATGGCTTGTCATTGGTTTTGGTTGACGCGGTGTGAGGCGCTTTTGATGCGGGACCGGGCGATTGATTACGCGAAGGAGGTGGATGAGCGCGCGAATGAGATGGCGAAGACTGCGCTGGAGAATCACCGGTGCGCAAAGAATTTGCTGAGGGTGGCGAGGCAGCACGAGGCGGAAGCAAGGCGGATTCGCGGGGGGAGGTGATGACGGAATTTGAGACGGCTTCGGAGGTGCGGCTGGAGATTCGCCGGGTGTTGCACGGGGTGATCGATGCCTGGGTGCATGGTCCGGTGAATCTGCTGGCGGTGGAGGATTTGAATGAGCTGAGGATGAAGATGAGTGAGGAGTGGACGCGGCGGGGCTGGGGGGCTCGCAAGGGTTATCGCTATGCGTGTTACTGCGCTGAGGTGAAGCTGTTGCTGGGGCTTCCGGAGCCGTTGAAGGGGATTCGGGACAAGGGCGCGGCCGGGCGGAGTGTGATTGAGGAATTGCCGGAGCAATCGGAGAACCTGGGGGAGTTATTTGCGCGATGAGTTTGGAAGATTGTAGAGTGAAGTTGCCGATTTGGGCGCTTTTTGGTGCGCTGGGGTTGGATCATGCGGGCAAGGTGGCTGCCTGGGGTGGGGCGGCCGGTGGCGAGGCAAAGATTTGCTCGCCGTTTCGTGAGGATCGCTCGCCGTCCTTTTCGGTTTGGGCGAAAGATGGGGTAGGATTCTGGAAAGATCACGGGACGGATGAGAGTGGTGATGAGGTGGGGCTGATTGAGCGGGCGCGGGGCTTGTCCAATGTGGACGCGATGAAGCTTTATCATGAGCTGGCCGGGGTTCCATGGGGGAAGGGTGGCGCTGGGAAGGTGGTGCATGGTGATTTCAAAAAGAGGGCTCCGAAGAAGGAGGAGCCGGAGGAGCGGCGGAGATCGGCGGCGGAGGAGCGGCTGGGGATCGTGCCGTGGGAGATGGTGGAGCAGGGGAAGAAGACCACGAAGCGGGCGAGCGGGCCGCGTGAGATCGTGGCGGAGTATGACTATTTTGATGAGAAGGGGAATTTCGCGCATCAAACGGTGCGCTTTCAACCGAAGGATTTTCGCCAGCGGCGGAAGGCTCACGCCGGGGATGATCCGGAGAAGGTGCGTGATGGGTGGGTGTGGTCGCTGTCGGGGTGGCCGGTTTATCCATATCGCTTGCCGGAGCTGATCGCGTTTGATCCACGGGAGCCGGTGTTTTTGGTGGAGGGTGAGAAGGATGTGGAGAATCTGGAGCGGGTGGGGGAGATCTGTGCGACTACGCTTCCTATGGGGGCGGGGAAGTGGCGTGAGGAGTTCGCTGAGTGGTTCCGTGGCCGGTGGGTGATTGTGGTGGTGGATGATGATCACGCGGGCCGGAAGGGTGCGGCGAAGGTGGCGGATGAGCTGATGGAGATCTGTGAGCGGGTGGGGATCCTCGAGATGGGGATGATCTGGAGCAATGGGCCGGAGGGCGCTGATCTGAGCGATTGGCTGGAGTGGGGCTGGGAGATTGAGATGACGGTGGATGAGCAGCGGGAGAAGCTGTGGAAGGTGGCGGAGGAGTGTGACCTGGTGCCATCGGATCCTTATGACGGGGTGATTGTGAAGGGAAGCCGGGGGATGACGGTGGCGGAGGATGATCTGGTGAGAAGGATGATGAAGCTGGAGAAGTTGATTTTCGTGGGTGATAAGTTTTGGAAGTATCGGCGGGAGTTCGGGAAGTGGGAGGCGCTGATGGATAAATCTTGGGTTCCTCGCAAGGTGCGGGGGATTCTGAAAAGCCAGCCTGGGACGGCTTCACTGATCACTTCCTCTCGCGTGAGTTCGGTGGTGAATCTGGCGCGGACCGAAAGGGTTCACGCTCCGGAGAATCTGAACAGGCTTCCGGCCGGGATGCTGGCTTGCCGTAATGGTCTGGTGGAGGTGGAAACGGGGCGTTTGTTTCCTCATCGTGAGGGGTATCTGACAACGGTTCAGGCTCCGCATGATTACGATCCGGGCGCGGAGTGTCCGGAGTGGTTGAAGTGGCTGGGAGAGAGGCAGGATGATCAGGAGACGCGGGATCAGATTCAAGAGATGTTCGGATATTGTCTGGTGACGGATCTGAGTTATCACTCGTTTTTCTTCATCTATGGAGACGGTGGCACGGGGAAATCAACCTGCGTTGATGTGCTGGAGAATCTGGTGGGGGTGGATAATCGGGTGAGTATTGAGCTGACGGAATTGGACAATCCGTTTTTACGTTCGCGGCTGGTGGGGAAGTCGCTTTATCTGGCGAAGGAGCTGACGAGCCGGAGTTTCAAGCATATTGGATTGATCAAGGCGATTGTTTCAAGTGATCCGATTTCGGTGGATGTGAAGTATGGTGAGGGGTTTGAGTTCCGGCCGAAGGGGAGGCTGGTGATGGAGTCGAATGTTCAGGCGATGACTCCGGACAGTTCAGCAGGTTTCGAGCGGCGATTTATTCAGATCGGTTTTGATAACAAGGTGAATCGAGGGACGATAAATTACAGTTTCGCGGAGGAGGTGCTTTTTCCGGAGATGAGTGGGATTTTGAATTGGGCGCTGGAGGGCTACCGGAGGCTTCGCGAGCGGGGAAGATTCCAGCATACGGCGAGGAGTCAGAAGGCAAGTGATGACATCAAGATGCACCGGGCTCAGGTGGAGAGCTATCTGAAGACGGCGAAGATCTTTCCGCAGTCTGAATGCCGGAGAGAGGATCAGGGGGAGAAGTGGGTTCCGGCCTGGGTGACCTCGATTTTTGAGGACTATGAGGAATGGTGTGATGATAACGCGGTGGTTCCGTGGTTTAAGGAGCTGAAGACGTTCAAGCGGGAGCTGTTCACACACCGGCCGGAGTGGAAGGCGATGCAGAAAAGGACGCACCGGGACGGGGTGAGGGATTACAAGCTGGAGGGGTTGGCGATGGAGGTGAAGGAACAGGAGGCGGGGTTTTGAACAGGGATGGACAGGATGAACAGGATTTGAAGTGATGAGTGAGAAGAAGAAGACGGCTTTTGATGAGAGGATGGCGCGGCGGTGGGAGGTGTCGCACCGGACGATTTTGAATTGGCGGAAGGCGGCGGAGGAGGCTGGTGGGGCTTGCCCTATGGATGCGGAGGATCCTGGGGAGTTTCTTGAATGGTATCTGGCAGTCATGGGCCGGAATCCTTCGGCAAAGTTGAAGGAAGCGGCGGCGCGGATCACGCGGGAGGCTGGGGAAGGGCTGGAGATTCCGGCGGCGGTGGAAATTGATCGGGCTCCGGTGGAGGTGATCGGTGGGGCGCTGGATATGTTGAGCAAATCCCGTACTTTGGAAAGGGCGCTGGCGGAGGAGGAGATTGCTTCAAAAATTTACGAAGAGAAGCGCGCGGCGGGTGCGACTCAAGCGGAGCTTTCGATGTTGCGGAAGCGTTGGAGCGATGCGGTGGCGATGGTGCGCGAGGCGAAGAAGGGTGATGATGCGGTGGAGGTGGCGCTGGAGTTGCTGAAGGAGATGATGAGGCGGGAGATGGAGCCGGGTGAGCGGAAGCGGCGGAAGGCTCTGGATGATGCCGGGGTGATGGCGCGGGAAAGGCTGATGGAAACGACTTCGGCCGTGGAATGGGAGCGGGAGTGGAAGCGGGTGATTGAGGGGGCGCTGGCTAGTGTGAAGGAGGAGGGGCTATGAGTGCGATTTTGTCGGCGGTGCGGGGGATGGCTTCCAATCTGGAGGAGGTGGTTTGGGCGGTTGAGGAGCGGCTGGGGTTCGTGGAGTGGTGTGAGAGCAACATTGTGATCACTCCGAAGGAGAACAAGGATTACGCGGGACCCTATCGGCCGGATATGGTGATGAGTGTGGGGCGTATTTTTGAGGAGTTTCTGGATGGGGGTGACGGCCGGAGGTGGAATAAGCTTTTTGCGACGAAAGGAAGTCAGGCGGCTTTTTCGGCACATGCGATGATGGCAATGTGTCGTCATGCGGTGGTGAGTCCATCCAATGTGATTTATGCGATTGATACTTCGACGCGGGCGGAGGAGATCGCGAGGCGTTTTGTGGACTTCTTTGAGAATGCGGAGGGGTGCGCGAAGATTGTGGAGGCGCTGGGGGTGAATGATCTGGCGGGGCTGTCGAAAGAGTTGCCGGGGATGATGGTGTGGTTTGCGGGTGCTCAATCGGTGGGAGATCTGGCGATGAAGCCGGGGGTGAAGCTGATCATCGCGGACGAGGTGGATCTTCACAAGACGCCGAAGGATGACGCGCGGACGCTGGATCTTTTGAATGATCGGGGGAAGGCGACAGCGGATTACAAGCTGATTGCGTTTTGTAAGCCTTCGACTCCGGACGGGCAGATTTGGGGGCCGACGATGGCGGGGAGTCTCCATCGGGATTTCCTTCCGTGTCCGCATTGCGGGCATATGCAATTTTTGAAGATGGATCGGGTGAAGTATCTTCACCTTCGGGATCATCACGGGGAGCTGGATCTGAATCAGGTTTTGAGCAAGGCGGAGTATGAGTGTGAGGAGTGCGGCCGGGGGATCGCGGAGAAGCACAAGCAAGAGATGTTGATGAATGGTGAGGTGCGGCCGACGAACTATGTCAGGCGGAAGGGTGAGGATGGAGTGGAAAGAGAGGTTCCGGGATGGGTGCCGGGCCAAATGAGCGCGATGACTTCGGATCTGTATTCGCTTTGGCCGGGATCGGGCTGGGGGAAGTTGGCGCTGGAGAAGCATGAAGCGCGGAAGGATCCCATGAAGCTCCGGGCGTTTATCACGGGGCGGCTTGGGGAGGCGTGGAAGCAAGGGACATCGCGCCGGGTGGAGATCGCGGATGTGATGGAGATGGCGAAGGAGGGGCCAGCATACGCGCGGGGCGGGGTGGTGCCTTTTGAGGTGGCTTCGATTTTTTGTCTGGCGGATACGCAAAACGATTGTTGGAAGGCCACGATGATGGCTTTTGATCGCGATGGGAATGGCGCGGTGATGGATTGGGGGCTATTCCTGGGGTGGGATGAGCTGGTGGAGTTTGCAAAGAAGGGGGTTCAAGTTGAGGAGGGGAAGTGGAAGCGTTGCCATGTGGCGCTGGTGGATGAAGGGGGGACGCGGACATGGGAGGTGCGGCGATTGTGCCGGGCGCTTTATCCTGTCTTCCATCCGGTGAAGGGTCGCGGGGGAGTGCAAGTGATGGCTTCGCTTCAATGGCGTGATTTCGGTCTTTACAAAGACGGCGGAGAAGATGGTGAGAAGGTGCGCGCGCTGGTTTATGACGATCCGGGCTTCAAATTCTGGCTTTATAAAAAGCTGATCCTGGGGCGGAAGAAGCTTCCGGAGGACATGGGCCGGATATGGTTTCCGCGTGATCTGTCGGAGGATTACGCGCGGGAGTTGGCGAGTGAGCATTTGGAGAAGGTGGGGAAGGATTGGAAGTGGGTGATGCCTCCGGGGGGAGTGAATGATTTTGGAGATACGGTGAAGATGGGGCTGATCGCCTGGAGTGAGTTTGGGGCTCTGGAAAGTTGAAATTTATGAATGCAAAAATGACAGTAAGAGACAAGGCGGCGGAGGTGTGTGATCTGATTGCCGTGGTGAGTGCGGAATGGCGGGTGCCATATGACAAGGTGGAGAGACAGCAAGCGCCAAGGATGGATCAGGTGGCGGCGGTGGCGCGTGCGGTGGCGATATGGGGTGCCGTGAATCGCTTGGGATTGACTCATGAAAAGGCGGCGAGCGCGTTTGAGCTGGTGTCTCCATCTTCGGTGGCGAAGGCGTGCGGAAGGGTGTGTGAGTGGATGAGAGGAAGTGAGGAGTTTAGGGCGCGGGTGTTGAGGGTGTGTGACGGGACGGGGAGGAACGAGAAATGCGCACCAGCACAGCACGGTTAGTGACAAAACTGAAATCGAAGTCGGAAAATCAGCCGAGCCAATAGTGCAGGGAGAACCTCAGCAGGGAGCTGTGTCTGGTGCTGCGCCTCGTTCGCCGACTGGATTGACGTGATGGGGGCGGGGTGATGAGTGTAGATCCGGAGATTGTGCGGGCGATTGCGGAGGAGCTTTCGCTTGAACAAATCAAGGCGGCGCGGTTGGCGGCGGTTCAAGCGGCGGTGAAGGGTCCTCATGTGCAGATGACTTCTTCAAGTTTTCAGGATCAGTCATCGGCCGGGGTGTTTGTGGATCGGAATCCGGCGGAGGTGATCGCGCTTTGTAATGCGGCGCTGGATTACCTGGGCGAAGATGCCGACGAGATGCGGGCGAATCCAAAAATCAATCACCTTGATATGCGCGGGCAGGTGGCGGGTTGGTGATCCTTTGACGTGATGCGGACGAGTTATGGGAAGCCGTAAGCGCCGGAGAGGATCGCGAGGGGGGAAGAAGCATCGCGCGGCGGTGGGATCTTCGGCCGGGATGGCGGCCGGTGGCGGTGAGGCTCCGGCGATGGTGAATCTGAGCGGGCTGGATGCGGCGCGCAGTAGTCCACGTCGCGGCCGGGTGGTGTGGAGGACGTTGGACACGTCGAAAGAGATTTCGCCTCATGATCGGATGGAGGTGATGCGGAAGGCGCGGGCAGCTGAGGCCAATATTGGCCTGGTGAAGAGGTCGATTGGTGGCTTGTCGCATCTGATCGGGACGCTGCGCCCGCAATCGCGCGCGGTGGATTCGGAATTTCGGAAGCGGGCGGAGGAAGTTTTTTGGCGGCGGGTGAGTCAACCGGCGGCTTTTGATCTGGCGGGGAAGTTGGATTTTGAGACGTGGCAAGATATGGTGAAGCGCTCCAAAAAGCGGGACGGTGACGCGATCACGGTCCTTGCGGAGGGGCGTGAAGGTGGCGGGAAGATCATTTACTATGAAGCGCACCAGATCGGAAACGGGAAGAATCCGGGCGAGCTTCCTGCGAATCTTAGAGACGGGGTTTATTTGGATCGATTCGGCGGCCGGAATGCGTTTCAGATCTTGGACGGTGATGAGATGCGCGCGCGGCGGGTGTCGCGCGAACGGGCGATTTATCATGCCGATATGGAGCGAGTGGGGCGGCCGCGTGAGGTGTCATCGCTGGCTCATGCGCTGTCAAACATTTATGACCAGATGGAGATCCTGGGCTTCACGAAGCACGCAATCAAGGCTTCATCGATCTGGGGTGCGGTGTTGGAGACGTCGCTGGAAGGTGATGGCGGGAGCAAGGTGGGGAATGATTTGCGCGCGTTTCTGGGGAAAGGTGCGGAGGAGGCTTCGCAAGCGGTCGGCGGTGATGGCAAGGTGATCACGCTGGAGGAGGTGATTTCGGGTGGACGGTTTCAGGGGTTGGATCCGGGGCAATCGATCAAGACCATTCAAGACTCGCGGCCGCATCCAAATATCCTGGCCATGATGAGCTGGCTGATCCGTGATATTGCCTGGGGGGCCGGGGTGGCTCCGGAGGTGCTGTGGGATGCCAGCGGGCTCAATGGGACATCGATGAGGTATGTGATGGCGGAGACTCGCCGCTGGATTGAGAACCAGCAGCGGATGCTTCGCCGGGATTGTCAGCGGCTATGGGTTTACTTTTTGGCAAAGGAGATGCAAGCGGGCCGATTGGCGCGGCCAGTGGATCCGGAAGATCGCTGGTGGGAATGCGAGTGGATCCCGCAAGCGGATCTGACGATTGATGAGGGGCGGAGCGGCGCGCTGGAGTTGAAGCAAGTGGAGGCTGGGCTGAAGAGTGACAAGCGGGTCTTTGGCCAGCGGGGGCTTGATTGGGAAGAGGAGTTTCGCCAGCAGGAGGAGGAGCGGAAGCGCAAGCGGGAGATTTACCGGGAGGTTCACGGGGAAGAGATGCCGGAGGAAATGTAACCTTGAAAATTTGAGAGATGGAAAATGACCAGCTGAGGTGGGGAGAGAGTTGTGATCTGTCGATCACGGCGCAGGATGCGTACGGCAACGTGATCACGCTGGATG
>Ga0070754_10003233_pt1 | contig 11585 bp, 9 predicted proteins | sample VirMetDEL_Sep_01_FD_75181 | JGI IMG/M metagenome (GOLD analysis project Ga0070754, IMG submission 75181) | Aqueous microbial communities from the Delaware River and Bay under freshwater to marine salinity gradient to study organic matter... | ecosystem: Environmental > Aquatic > Marine > Coastal... | reverse complement strand
GAAATTATGGATGATACAATTGTAGAATTTATATATGATAAAGATAGTGATTATCCATGGAAACCAATACGTGTAAGATGGGATAAAACTGAAAATTATAAAACAGCACCAGAAGGTAGAAAGAATTATGGTAATTTTGAATCAATTGCTAATGATAACTGGAAAAGTATTGTTAAAAATATTTCAGAAGAAGATTTATTTACTGGTGAAATACAAGAAAGAAATAATACCAATATTGTAGAAGATGTTAAAGATGATGAAGTAGAAGATAAAGAACAAAAAAAAGAAATTAATAAAGAAAGAAGACCATCTGTTACATTTAAGGATATTGTAGAAGTAAAAGAATTTAATAATATAAATCCACCAATTGATGTAAATATATCACAACAAAGTGATGTGTATTATAAAAATACAGGTAGTTCTAAAGATCGTTCTATTACACAAAAATTTCATAACCAAATTAAAAGTGATTTATATACAAATATTCGTAAATTATCAACTGGTGGTAAATTATTAGAAATAGGAAGTGGACGTGCTGGTGATATTCATAAATGGCGTGGAAATAAATATAATGAAGTTGTGGGTATAGAGTATAGTTTAGAGAATATTAAACATGCTGAAAAAAGATTATCAGTTATGAAGAAAAATAAGAAATTAGCTAAAACATTAGGTAAAATTACTTTTATCCATGGTGATTTTAATGAACCAATTTATCCAGATTATAATTTTGCCTTAAGTGAAGCAAATAAATTAAAAGCAGAACAAGAACTAATTGCTAAATATTCATTTGATGTAGTTAGTTGTCAATTTGCTCTTCATTATTTCTTTAAAACAAAAGATACAGTAAGACAAATGATAGAAAACGTAAGTGATTCATTAAAAAAAGGTGGATATTTTATTGGAACAGTATTTGATGGTAAACGTGTATTTGATTCATTAAAGAAAACAGAAAAAATAGAAGGTATTAATTTTGAAGGAGAAGTAGAGTGGAGTATATCTAAAGATTATAATGAAAAGAAATTTTTAGTTTCTAAACCGAATTATGGTATGGCAATTGATGTATTTATTGAATCAATAGGAACAACAAATAAAGAATATCTTGTAAATCTTAAATATTTCATTAAAATAATGAAAAAGAATGGTTTTAATTTAGTTGAAATGAAATTATTTTCTGATGTATATGATGATTATTTAAAATTAGCAGAAGATGAACAAAAACAAGATGAGTATGGTAAATATAGTAGTTTAAAATTAGATGAAATGCTACCATATGATAAAACATTTAGTTTCTTTTATAACTATTTTATTTTTAAAAAAGTAAAAGATGTAAAAACAATAGTTTCATAAATAATAGATGTATAAAATAAAAAATAAAAAATAAAAAAATAAAAAATAAAAAAATAAAAAATAAAAAAATAATAAAAATAACTAATAAATAAGTTAATTAATAAATATAAAATATATTTTATTAAAACTATAATACAGTATAAATAAATATTGTAAACAGTTTTAATAAAATATATTTTATATTTATTATAATATATAGTAATAATATAGTTATCTATCATCTTATTAATAAAATAATAATGAGTCAATTAAATAATTTTACACGTTTACATGATGAAGCATGTTATAAAAATTATACAACTAGAAATAATGAAAAAATAAGTGATTATCATTTTCCACATTATAATAAAAACATGAATAATAGAAATAGTTATTTTAATTCATTAACAGAACCAGGATTATATTTAAATGATCACGATGGTCAAACAACAACACCTGTAATAAAAAAAGATTCCAAATTAAGAAATGGTATTAAAGGAAATAAATTTACACGTGTTCAATATAGTATACCAGAAGGTATGAATGTTTTAAAACGTAATAAAGATGAAAAACATCAAAAAGTTAATCCAGATGCTTTAAGTGATATATATAATGGTAAAAGACGTCCAGTATTAAAAAATAGATTAGTCACTGAACATTCATATAAACGTTTTATTCCATTAATTCCATGTATTAAAAAAGATATTAAACAATTTACTAATTCTCTTCCTTCAAATGATATTAGAGCTGGACAAGATACTAGACCAGTTTCTAAATGTTGCGATTATATTGCATCTAATGAATGGAAAGAATAAATAAATTACTAATACGAATAAAGTAATATAATACAATTTATAATAGTATTACAAATAAATTATATTTATAAAATATATATATAAAAACTATAAATTATTTTATAAATATAATTATAATTAACAATGAGTTCTAATAGATTAATTTATGATGAATGTGCTATGAATCAAGAAAATATTGATAACGAAAGACAATTAAATTATGTAATATATAAAAAAGAACATGTTAGTAAGAAAAAAACAGATGCGGAATCTGACTTACTTGGTATTACTCGTAAAAATACACACTGTAGAAGTGGTAAATTTAAACCATCTGCTAGTGATAAATATAGCTCTAAATATCAAGAAACTACTCGTTTAGTAGAACATTATGATTATCCACAAGTATCATTAAATCCTTTATATGATAATAAACTTGATGAAGAATATAATTATGTTAATAAAAAAACAGATTATGTTCCGCCACCAGCTCCAATTAAAAAAGGAAGACAAATGTGTACTATTATGTAATTATTACATAAAAATTAAAAAAAATATTATTTTTATTTATCATTAAAATAATATTTTTTTTAATTAATATTTAAATTATTTATAATCCTGCTGGATTCCAATAAGGAGCACATTTAACAGTATCTTCTTTACAATTTGAACCAGTATTATAACACCATTTAGCAAATGCTGTTTGGTTATTTGGAATAGTAGTAGATGGAACTGTGTAAAATTGTCTTTGTGAATTTCTTTTACCAAATACTGATGAAACATCTCTAAATAAATCATGATTAAATTTATCATCAATTAAATCTTTAAGTTCTGGTTTATTATATGATAAAGGTGCAGCATTTTGTGTTCTATTTGATGTAATTAAATTAATATTCATAAACGGATTATCATTAGATGGTGATGGTTTATTACAAGGTCCTTTTCCTTCACCTTCAGGTACTGGAGCAGAACCATAATTATCAAATGCTTCTACTAAATTAGATTTACCATCAATCTCGTCTTTTTCTTTATTTTCTATATATGGAGCAATAGGAGTAGCTTTTGGATCACCATATTCCTTATTTTCTTTTAATATATCATCGATATAATTTTTGTAATCTTCTTCTTCATAATGATCCTTTTTATAGACATCATATTTATCTTTTTTATCTTTATTAATTGTATTATGAAAATAATATGTTACGATTAATGTGATAATAATAATATATAAATATCTATAATCTTTTTTTAAAAAGGTAAGTATTAAAGCAACTACAATTGCTAATCTAACTAAAGAATTAATTTTTTCATTATATGACATATAATCCATTGGGAAAAATTGAATAATTTTATCTTGTTGAATCAGTATTTCTGGATTTTCATACCAAATATCATCATGTTTATAATAATTATCTAAATGTTTTTTTATTTTCATCATTGTTTATTTATAACTTATAAAACACTCTATATATATTATAATATTATAATAAAAAGTTAAAATTTATACTATATAATTTATATTTAATATAATTTTATTATAACTTATACTTTAATATAATCTATATTATAATTTATAATATATAAAATTTATTTATTTTTTCTTACGAGCTCTTCTTTTTTTAATATATCTTTTTTTATTTGTTTTTTTACCACTACTATTTAAAGATGATGATTGAGATGAAGAATATTTTTCATCTTTATTAGATTCAGTTATAGTACTACTACTTGATGATGTTCTTGCCTTACGTTGTCTTACTTCATTTAATTTTTGTCTCATGCGTTCTCTTCTTTGGCTAGCAGATAAATTACGATATCCACCACCACCACGGCCACCACCACCTAGCATATTTAATACTTGTGACATACCTGGTGCTCCTTTCATTTCTTTAGCCATTTTTGCTAAATTAGCAACACCATCACCATCAGCTAATCCAAATTTTTTTAATATTTTATTAGCTTGACTAAATATTTTTTCATAATCCATTTTACCACTTTTAATATTTTTAGTTAATTCACTTAAATTAATATCTTCACCAACAAAGTTTTTAATAATAGAAGAAATATCTCCAAATAATTTTTCTTTATTAAAAGCATTTGTTTTTAATTTTAAAAACATTTTTTCAATTATTTCTTTAATTTTATCTTCACTAGTTGTATCATCACTTTCATCTTCTTTTTTATTTTTTTCTTTAATAATTTCACTATCATTTTCATCCCATAAGTCATATCTTTTTAATAAATATGTAATTTCAGTAATAAAATCATCAGAACTGGTTTGTTTTTTAACCTTTTCACTTATTTTTTCACTTATATTAGAAAATAATTTAGAAACTCTATCTTGTTCTTCTTTACTGTTAAATATAGTAGATTTTAAAAATTCTATTGGATTTTTTTTTAATTTATCTAATACTTTTAATGGGTTTCCAACTTTTTTTAATATATCACTAATATTTGCTTTTTCTTTAATAAATTCTATATCTTCTTCACTTACAAAATTTTTAAAATCATCAACTAATTCTTCAGCGAATTTTCCTAATGATGATTTTTCTAAAAACTCTTCAATATCTTCATATTCTCCATTATTTGAAGTTTTAGATTTTTCTTTAGTATCTTTAGTATCTTTAGTATCTTTAGTATCTTTAGTATCTTTTTTTTCTGCTGGAGTTGTGTTTACTAATTTACTAGCATATTCCGCAATATTTTTTACATATACTTCATGGTCATTAACAGGTTTAATACCATGTGCTAATACATATAATGTATGTAAATATTTCCATATTAATGTAACATTTTTTGATGTAGCATTAATTGATACTAAAATATTTTTATATGATGTATCTTTAACAATTTTGTAATTACTATTACGAAAATATTTAACATCTGATTTTGATAATGCCTCTAAATGAGGATAATTATTATCTACAAAATCTTCTATATATTTATTTGGATTAGTATCACCTTCAAAATCATAATTTTGCAATTGTTTTGTTTCATTTGGAAATGTTGTAATTAAATCACTGATAAAATCAGTATATACTTTATTAAATTTGTCTAATGTACTCATTTTTATTTTTAAATATTTATTATTTATATTTATTGATTAATAATTTATTATTTTAGAATTAATAATATATATATTATTTTATTCTTTAAATCTATATATACATTATTAATTAAATTATACTAAATACTTAACGCAATTAATTACCTTAACAACTGTAATTAATTATCTGTAAACTTCTTTATCCTTCTTTAGCAATACTTGTTAAATATGATTTTTCTGGAGCATAACCTGGACATAATTTAGCAAGAGCCATAGTTGAATCATCTTGTATTTTTACTATTTCTCTTTCAAATTTTAAAAAATCAATACCTGTTGCTGATTTAACCTGTGGTGGAGTAGCAACATCTTTTAAAGCCCATAAATATCCAGCACCATAATTTGCATGTAAAACAGCAATTAATGGATTCATATCATTCTTAGCAGCTGTACTCCATCTAGCTGCTTGTCTTGATAATATATTAATTATATTTTCTAATTGTTTTTGTGATGATGATTTAATCCAGCAATTATTTTTTATTTCAATTAATAAATAAATAATTATAATACCTGTTATTAATCCATAAATAAACTCTTTATTTTTTATATTTTTTATAATTTTCATAGTAATTAATTACTATTATTCACTTAATATATCTTATTATTATAAAATAATTGTTAATAAATCATTATATATTTAGTTAATGATTATTAAAATTATTTTATAATAATGTACAAATATTATTTATAATATTCATAAAAATTATTTTGTTTTTTCAGCTACAATTCTTTCAGAAAGAACAATTAATACTTTAAAATATTTCCATAAAGCACTTTTTGTTTCAGCTGTCATATTACTTTCCCATAATTTTTTTATGTTGAGTGCTTGTGTTATAGATACATTATCATCTTTATCAGCGGCACCTTTTACTAAATCAGTAGCATTTGATAAAAAGAATTTTTCATCTTCATTCATTATATTTTGTTTATGTGGATAAACATGTAATAAAAATCCACGAAATACCATTGTATTATTTACTTTGGTAATCATATTAAATTTTTCTCTAAATATTTTTATATCCCTATCAGTTGGATATAATTCACATAATTCATCAATTAAATTTGATATAATACTATTAAATTTCTTAAGATTAGACATTTCTATTAATTATCTATATATATATGATATGAAAGTTTGTATATTTATTATATAATAATATATATTTATATTTTAAACTAATTTATTACTTATTAAGTATAATAATATTAGTAAATATATTTTTATATAATTTTTAATTTTTTATATATTTTTATATATTTTTATTTAAATAAATATATAAAAATATAACTATTGTCTCATAGTATTTTGTGGCGGTCTAATACCAACTTCACGATTTTTCTTAAATTCATCTAATTTTCTAGTAAATTCATCGGTTTTTATGGTATTATCACCATATTTTCCATTTTGATTTTGTAAATGTTGATCAAATTTAGGCATATTTTCAATATTTGCTGGTGCAAAAGTATGAACCATTGAACTAGCTTGTTGATCCAGTGTTTTATAAGCATCATTTAAACCACAATATGAATCAGAAAAAGCTGAATTTAATTCTGGTGTATAAACCGAAATTCCTTCCATATGTGTTGCAAATATAGCTTCACCTTCCTTCATTTTTGGAATTTGTTTTTTTGGTTCTGGTGTTTGAACTTGTCCATGTTGTCCTTTATTTCTTTGTTGTTGTAATTTTCGTATTTCTGTTTCTACCCAGTGGAAAGCACTTTGTCCAATTAATGGTGGTCTTCCAGGTATTATTAAAGCTGGGACAGATGTAATTGTTCTAGGAATTTTATATTCACGAGTATCTATATTTATTTTTTTAACATTATTATAAAATGAAGTTTGTTGCAATAGTTGTAAAATATGATGTGAATGTTTACAGTGATTACTATAAAATAAAATAATTATATTTGGTGATGACATTCTTGTAAATTTAATTTAAAAAGGCAATTTAACTATATATAGTATATATTCCTACTAATAGTTAATAATATATCTTAATATTTATATACTTTTATATATTTATAACCGCAATTATAAAAATGAATTATAATTTTGTATTTTATATATTTAATATATACTAATTATAATATAGTTTATAAAATATATAACAATATAATATCTATATAAACATATAGTCTAAAATCTAAAAATGTCTAAATATATTTCTAATATTTCCTTAAATACAAAAAATCCATTACATTTATCTTTTGAAATATCAAATGTTAATTTAGAACTTGTCAATGCTTTAAGAAGAATATTTTTGGCAGAAATACCAATTATAACAATAGATAAAAAATCTATAATATATCAAAAGAATGATACTATTTTTGATAATGATTTTATTACAAAAAGATTAACATTATTAGTATTTAATCAGAATATGATATATGATATTATTGGTGAAGAAAAATTGGATAAAATATCAGTATCATTGGATATATATAATGATAGTGATGAATTATTGACAGTATATGCTGATGATTTAATAATAAAAACTGATCCAACAACTGAAGTTAATATTCTCTCTGATGAATTTAAACAAACAATATTAACTAAAATAAAACCAAAACAGACATTACAATTAACAGCAAAACTTATATTATCAACACATAAAGAAAGTGGTGCTACATTTGATGCTGTTTGTTGGTCAGCTCATAGTTTTAAACAAGATAAAAAATTAATTGATGAAAAAATGAATGAAGCAAATATAAATACAGAAAAAGATAAAAAAAGATTTATGATTGAAGAAGCAGACAAATATTATTTAAAAGATAAAAATGGTAATCCTGAAACTTGTATTTTTAATCTAGAATCTTGTGGTCATTATAGACCAGAACAGATTATTGGTATTGGTTTTGATACATTAATTAATAAATTAAAAATAATAAAATCATTAATACAAAATGTTGATAAATATGATGATAATTTAAATATGTTAGTAGGTAGTGAATATATTGAAATAAATCCAATTGAAAGTGGTGGTTATGAATATACATTTTTTAATGAAGATCATACATTAGGTAATTTATTACAAAGTTATTTAAATGATGAACCAAGTGTAAATATGGCTGGATATAATATACCACATCCATTAAAGAAAGAATTACGTATTCGTCTTGTAACAAATGAAAAACAATCAAATAGAGTTCATAATAAAGCTATTATAAATACTGTAATAGATAAGTTAATTGTTCTATTAAATGATGTTAAAAATAATTTTAAATAAATATAACGTAATTACAATTTACTTATAAAAAATATACATTATTATTAAAAATATAAATAATTTTAAAATATAAAATAAAATAATTCAATAACGTGTTTGAAGCATGAAATATATAATAATTTCATAAATCAAATATGTTATTGGATTATTTTATTTATTTCTATTAAGAACTAGATATTGTATTATCTTGTTTTTTATTTTCTTTTTTATTTTGTTTTGTCTTAAAATATTTTTTGTTTTTAGTTTTATTTGTATGATGTATTTTATTTTTAGTCTCCTTACTATGTTTTATATCTTTACTTTTTTTACTAAATGTATTATTATAAATAAAACACAATTGAGCAGGATGTAAATTATTTAAAAAACTAACAACTGTATCATAAGATGTAACTTCTTTAGTATTATAATAATTGGTATGTAGAGTATATATAATTGGACGATAAAACCATGTTAATTGTTTAGAATCAATTTTTTTAGTTACAAATCTACAGATATATTCAACATGGATATATTTAGCTAAGGAACGTAAATTTTCTTCAAATAATTTAAAAATTTCCCTATATTCATTAAAATATTTTAAAAATCCTTCTATATTTTCAGATGTTTCTTCTTCACTTTTATTATCTTTATATCTTAATTCTAAATAATGAAATAATATATTATTTGTATTACCTCTCATTTTAACATAGCTTAAATATTTTTTTCCTTTAATTTTCATCATACGACCGTTAGATGAATGTAAAATAAATCCTTCTTTATCATAATTTAATTTAGAACTTTCAGATAATAATTCTTCATAATTCTTAAATGTATATGATTCTGGTTTTCTAACACCAATTTCATATGATAAATCTATTTCCATTGTATTTAAATCACGTGTTAATACATGAATAATTTCTGGTTTATCATATCTTGTAATAATACGATTATCTGGATGACATAAAACAAATGCATAACATTTTGTTTGATCTAATGTATCTAAATTTAAATCAGTATTACGTAATGCTTCTTCAAACATTTCATCGAATGTTTTACGACTACTAAAACGTGTTTTAGAAGCATCAATACTACGTGTTGTTGCTCTTCTCCATTTACCATTATGGTAAAATAATTTTATTTGAGTACCATCAATTGACTCTTGTACAATTACATCTTCTGAAAATGGAAATTTAGTATTTAAATAAGTTAAATCATTAATAAAATCAATACTTCTATCAAAAGTATAACAAACTACTTTATTTGTTTCTTTTTCTAAAATCACACCTCTACATTTCTGTACAATTTCTTCATCAAAATTACTTTTACCATCATAGTAAGAAATTATATATAAATCATGTTCATCTTTAACAGATAATCCAATTTTACTATTTTCTAAATGTAATTTTATATCTTCAAATTTTTGTAATCCTTTTTTATCAAGATAATCTTTAATTGATTTAAAAGAAGTATTATTTATGATATTTAATTGGTTATTTTCACCAACAGATTTTATTTCTTCACTTTCTCTATTTTTTATTTTTTCTACAGCTTTATCAATTTCATTCATTATATATGTAAATATAAACGATAATTTAATTAATTAAAAATTTTGGGTTATTATTAAAAATTATAATTTGTGTATTTAATATTATATATATTTATCATCTCTTATATTTATATATAGATAATTATTAAATTAATACTTAGAATATAAAATATAAATAGTTTATATATGATATTATAAAAAGATATAATATAGTATTATGAGTAATATGAATAATGAAAAAATAAATAATATAGATGAAGATAAAGATATTAAAATAATAAAAATAAATCTTCCAAATAATAAATTAAATAATACAAAATTAGATAATATTACAGACAATTTAAATAAAAAAAATATTATAAATAATACAAATAATACAAATAATAGTAGTAATTCAGAAGGTATATCAATTGATTTGTTTGGAAATAATACAGAAGAATTAATTATAAATACAGAAGAAGCAGTATCTAAAGAAGAACGTGTTATAAGAAATGATGCTATATTAGAAAAAGATTTAGAAAATAGTTTAATAAAATCATTACCATTATATAAACAAAATGATATTTTTTCACAAAGAGATGCGTCAAGAAGAGCAGGTGAAATTATTAAATTAAAAAATATAGGTATTGATGAATTTGAAAAAGGTTTTAATTATTATAATGTTATTGATGATTATGAAAATAGTATATATAATACAAGTTGGGTAATACCTATTATTGCAGACAAACAAATAAAGTATGGCAATGAATTAGAACAATATAAAAATAAAAATAAAGATACTGAATATACAAAAGTTACAACAAATGGTGGAGCAACTGTGTATAAAGATAGAAATATAGAATTTTCTAAACTGAAAGAATATAAAAAGCAACAATTTACAACACAAGTAAGATTATATAATAATGAAATAGAACCTTATGTACCAGATAATGATCAAGAAAAACGATTAAATACTGAAGAAAAAAACACATCATTTTATTCAACACGTGTTTCAAAAGATAATATGGAAAATTTATCATTTCTACGTCTTTCTAATTTTAATAATATTTTATGGTCAAAAAGAACTGTATCAATGGATACATCATTCTGTGATAAAACAAAAATAGAAATATATGGAGAAGGTGATGGTGGTGATTATGGACAACAATCAGAGCGATTGGGTGCTGAAGCATTAGGTGCACCACATGATTGTATTACGACTGAAAATTATAAATCTCGTAAAATAACAGTCTTACCATCAGAACGTCTTAATGTTGTTGGTTTCTATGTAGCACCTATGAATGAAACAATAAATGATATTAAAAAAATAAAAAAAGTTGGAGAAATAACTGAAATAAAAAATAATATTTTAACAATTAAAGATCATGGATTAAATACTAAACCATATGAAGCAAAACAACAACCATACAAATTATCAAATGAAACATATATTGTTATTCGTAATTCAGATATTAAATCAGTAAATGGTGTTTATAATGATATAACAATTATTGATAAAGATCATATTTATATTAATATGAAAGTAGGTAATATTGATTTTAGTAAATTAGAACAAAAACCAATTCTTTATGGTCCAAGAAAATTAGAATATCAATTTGTACATGTTAATAAAGATG
>Ga0070754_10003232_pt1 | contig 11588 bp, 12 predicted proteins | sample VirMetDEL_Sep_01_FD_75181 | JGI IMG/M metagenome (GOLD analysis project Ga0070754, IMG submission 75181) | Aqueous microbial communities from the Delaware River and Bay under freshwater to marine salinity gradient to study organic matter... | ecosystem: Environmental > Aquatic > Marine >... | reverse complement strand
TCAGCTCTTGGATCAGAAACTGAGATATTACCTATTTTTTGCTCCACTTCTATAACATAACCGGAAGTTGATTCCTTATGTGTTAAGCCTGACATAAAGAATTGACTTTCCCCAGAAGATTTTATTTCTTCTGTGGAAGATAGTTCTCCACAAAAATTCAGAATCATATCCGGTGCTTCGTTTTGGTACATAACTAAACTTAACTGATCTGGATCTTCCCAAGATTTATCTTCTCTATACTTTTCTCCAGACCTTCGGGCCATAGACTCTTCTAGATCCTGTAATACGTTACGAGCACAATTTGGATGACGAAGCATCGCAATTTTCATTTCGGTAGGAAGTTGTGCAAAATCTTGTGTTAACACAACAGAAATTACCGAACTAAAAGCCGTTAAGTGGATAATCGTTAAACCTGAAGGAATTGAGATCATACCAACATTTCGGTCATAACCACCATGAGCAGACAAATAATAAATCTTGTTCTCTACGTCCTTAATGCCTTGCGTACCAAATTCATCTCTTATTTGTTGCATAATTCCTGTTATATCACCACAACCTCCCCGAGCTCTACTATCCCATTGTGAAAGCTCGGTTTGTATACTAGTTTGTTGTATACTATCTGCTTGTATACTCGCTTGTTGTCCCATTATATTATTTATATTTCTAAATATATTCTTTAATAATAAATAAAAAAAAAACAGTTGTATATTTACAAAAATCAGACCGCAAAGATAGGATTAAACTAGGCTTAAATACAATTTGATAATATAATAAATGACAGCTATTTTACATTATATTCTTCAAAACCACTTCGTGGAACCTTATCTAAAACGTGCCATTGATAATTTTGTCAAAAACTACAAAAATAGAACACAACTAGGAAAGATTAACTCTTTCGAAGACTATGATCTGTGGAGTTCAGTATATTGGGATAATTTGAATATTATATGGTGATATTTTAGAATACTCTAAAATATCGAACTTAAATATACACCATTATGAAAATTAAAAATGGAAGAGCTTGATTTTGAAGATCTAGACCGCTACTTACTAAAACAAAATGGTAAAATAATACATCAAATCTGGTTTGGTACAATCCCAAATAAAAAAGAAGCAAGTAAAGCATTCGAAGGTATGCGTAAATATAGAGATAGTTGGTTATTAAAAAATCCTTCTTGGACTTATATTTCTTGGAATATTGACCGGTGCCTAGAATTAGTAAAACACCATTATGCTCAACACAGAGAAATGTATGATAACTACCCGTACCCAATACAAAAATGTGATACAATACGATATTTTATTTTACACCGTTATGGAGGACTATACGCAGACATGGACTATTATTGTAATCGTCCTTGGGATGAAGTTTTACAAAATTACAAAAACGATATCTACTTAGTAGAAACTCCTAACAAATTAGGAAAGGAAAAAAATATACACATTTCTAACTCTTTAATGTATTCACGCCCGGGACACGTATTTTGGAGCAAACTTTTTATAGAACTAGAACAAAACCAAACTTTACCATTGTATTATGGTCGACATATTACAATTATGTTCAGCACAGGACCAGGTATTTTAAACAGAGTATACAATATGTATCGAACACGCTATAAACTTGATCATTATCCACACAAGTTATTTCATCCTTATGGATTAACATCAGACATTATTACCCTTAATAATAAACCAAATCTATACGCTGTACACATTGGAAAGGGCTCGTGGGAAACAAAAGATAGCAAAATACTTATATTTATGTATACAGAATGGAAAATAATATTAATGATTATACTAGTTTTAATAATACCTTCACTACTATACTATCTTTATACCAAAATCTCAGTTAAACATAATCTTTCAACCTAGATATTAAAGACTTAGTAAATAACACACCATCTAATTCAGCTCGTTTACATGTACCCGCACTATTCTCAGACTTCACATTATAACAATAAAAATTTACATTACGCCATTCATCTCTAAAGTTCTTCATACGACTCATAATATCATCAGCGAACAATAAAATAACAAAGGAAACAATAAAATCTTGGTCTGTTAATTCTAAATACTTGTCTTCTTCCAACAAACCCAAAGTCATAGTACAGTTTTTTATATACAATTCCTTAATTAATTGACGGTCTTTAGACACTACCCAAAATTTAAAACTATTTGTAAGCAAATAGTCTATCATTTCATCACTAATTGGAGAAACAGGTTCAACTATAATTTGAAGATTTACAGACACAAAAATAATTTCATCCATAAAAAAATCTTTTTTATACAACATAATTTTACCATTTACATCATGTATACGACAATAAATCATATCACAATTATTTATAGCCGCATAACCGACGTCGACTATATCACGACAATCTAGAATACATTTCATTATTTTATCTAAATATTGACCCTTTAGATAAAATGAAGTCATCATCTTTATTCATAGGAGTTGTAATTGGAATCTACATCGCCCAAAATTATGATTTACCAGACATTAAAAATGTTATAACACAAGGATTCGAACTAATCAAAGATTGGGAATCTACAAACAGAAAAGATTAGCTATTGTAAAGCCAATAGTAGTTATTACATCCATTTTATCAATAAGTAGTATTGATAACAGCGAATATTTTTTTTCTTTTTAAATTAATAAAATGGAACTTATACCTAATAATGGAAGGGAGCTAATAAATACCATATCAACTTTTTCAGGAGTTGACCAAGGACTAATAAATGAGTATTGTACTCGCATACAAAAAATTTTGGATGACTTATCAGCACGTGGCGAAGTACTAACTACCGCAGGAGCGGCTGCTGGTGAAAATGCTGTACAGAGAATAATACAGTTTATTTCTGAAGGTGGAGATAGACGCGATAGTTTCATAACCGATATGGATAGATATATTGCTGCGATGCAAGCGAATAGATCAGTCATAACACAAGTCCCACGAGATATCGTTCAAGTATATGGGAAAGCTAAGGGTACCGGTGTGATTACTATGGGTTCTCTATACGCAATAACATGGTGGAATTTTACAAGTACTCTATCAACTCTTTTAACTCTAGCCGCTAGCAATCCTTTGTCTGCTGCTGTTTTAGGAGGAATTACAACATTAAAATTACAAGACTACAGTTTGATTGATTATCTAAAATTAGCTTTTATGGAAAGACCTGAATTTTCTGAGTACAATGATTATAATATGAAAATTGGTTTACAACATATTACTGCGAATACACCTATGGAAAATAGTCGTTATTTGAGTTATTTTTATTCATTTATTGATGCAGTAATTCCTCCGGCAACGATTGTAGCTGATGGAATATCTGGAAAAGCAGTCACATATGCAGATAGAATGGCATTTCTGGATTATGAAAGAACAGTCGTAAGTGTAGATCAACTTTTTAATGCTAGAGATCAATTTCTCAATGTTACTCTAGTGTTGACTTCTCTAATGATTGTTTTTTTGGTAATACTTTGGGGAGCACGTATCTCTAGTGCACAAAGATTTAGAAAACGCAAAGCCGGTCCCAATATTGAAATGCTTCAAAGTCCCATGGGAAGGGTACCAAGACGTCGATCTCGTTCACGCCGTATGAACACAGCAGTTAAGAGAAAGGGTTCTCCTAAACGTCGCAAGTCCACACGTCGTAAATCTAGATCTCCCAAACGTAAGAGTAAGTCGAGACGCCGTAAGTCAAGGCGTAAAAGTAAATCACCAAAACGTAAGAGTAAGTCGAGACGCCGTAAGTCAAGGCGTAAAAGCAAAACACCCAAACGTAAGAGTAAGTCGAGACGTCGTAAGTCAAGACGTAAAAGCAAGTCCAAACGTCGTAAGTCAAGGCGTAAGAGCAAAACACCCAAACGTAAGAGTAAGTCCAAACGTCGTAAGTCAAGACGTAAAAGTAAATCGCCAAAACGTAAGAGTACCCGTAAAGGTCAAGTACGTAAAACTTCCCGTCGTGCTTATATGGATATTAAAACAAAACCACGCCGTAAGAGCAGATCAAGACGCCGTAAGGATATGATGTAAATTTGAAATCGAATTTTTATGTATCTATGATAGTTTTAATTAAAAATGCTCTACATTTTTATGTTCTATTTTGTTATTATACTAGAAATATGCTGGTTAACTGTATGGTATAGATCTAGAAACACAAATAATTTCATCACAGGACAAGTACTAATTTATGCATTGTTCTTCTATACTATGATCTGCCTACCAGAAGATTTATTACTTACAGAAAAACCATGGTTGAGAAAATATTACACCAATTCTAATTCCCACTGTTTTAATTTTTGATATTCTTTTTGAATATTAAAAGTTCAGTTTATTTCGACCAACATTTCCTACATGTACCATCCAAGGTACGGTATGGGACACAATTATCGGACTCATGTTTTTTCATTTGACCTGCTTGAACGGTAAAATTGGCTGGTAATTTATGGGGACGCATGTGGTTGAACATCTGAGGTTCTATTGTTACTGGTGTCGGTGGTACAATTGGTCTATAAGTGCCTTGTGCTCCGTAGCAATATAAATTTGAGTAGCAAGGCTTCGGGTTTGTACTTGTTCCCGAGTATTCGGTGTTAAGTTGACTCATTTTATTTATAGTAATTAGAAATAAATTTGAAATAATCTAAATATGTACAGATATAAAATAGAAATATGACAGAAGTTGGACAAATATATTTAGGCTCCAGAGGACCAGATTTCAAAGACCTCATCGCTGGACTTCTTAGAAGAGGCAAATTAAAGGCAAAATACATTGATATTTTGACTAATGAAGAAGGTATGAAAGCCTATGGTCAGGCTTTTACTGCTGTTACAGCCGATCCTATAAATAACTATGAACGGTATGAACAACTGGGCGATGTTTCAGCGAATAAGTTTATTGTTTGGTATGCTTATCGCAGATTTCCTCAACTCAGGTGTACACAAGGCGTGCCTGTTGTTGCTAGACTAAGAATTAACTATGGTGCCAAGCATACATTTGCTCCTTTGGCTGAAAAACTAGGCTTTTGGGACTTTATATCCGCGAAAGAAGATGGAGAAGATAGAGGGACACACATTTATTATCGAAGCCGGAACAAGAAAGATTTGTTGGAGGATACGTTCGAGGCATTTGTCGGTTGTACCGAGTACCTGTTGGACCAAGCATATAGGCCAGGAGTTGGATATGGGATTGTTTATGATATATTATCTGATATTTTCGACGAGATGACTATTTCCCTGAAATGGGAGGAACTGTTCGATGCCCGTACCAGATTGAAAGAAACCTTCGATAAGTTTCAAAATCTTGGTAATTGGGTCTATATAGATATTAGAGAGGAAGTTGGAGATGATGGTTATACTATGGCTAAGTCTGTTCTTTACCGAGCCCCTGTCGGTACTGCTAACAGAGCCAACAGAATAAAGACAGGACCAGGTAAGAATGATTATATAGAGCAACCACAGAATGGCTGGGTAGAAATTGGAATGGGTACCGCAAGTTCCAAAAAGGAAGCACAAGAACGGGCGGCTGAGGTTGGTCTTAGAACACTAAAGCATCTCGGGTATTATAGAGAGCCCCCTGAAGTTTACAAACACTTCTGTGAATAAAAAAATAAAGATATCAAATTAAATTTATCTTTGCAGATAATAAATGCAGAGATCATGTAATCCACAGGATAGTGAATGCGAAAAAGGGGTTGAGTGCGTGCCGAGTTCTGGGCAATACGGAGTATGTGCGATGGAATGTCCGTATGGAGTACCGAATCCTGGACCAGCACATGTTTGCTCATGTGCCTATTATGATGAAAATGACGCCCTTCAATTTGCGGCTTGTCCTCCAACGTATATTTGTGCGGATGGAGTACGTGGACAGCAGGGCCATGGTTGGTCAGGGTTGCCATGTGTTAATCCAAATGTAAATTGGCCTGCATGTCCAGGGGTAGGAGACCCTGCAGGCAGCACTCCGTGCAAGTGTGGCAACAAAATTTGTATGCCAAGCCATGTATGCGAGAACAATAGATGCATATACAAACAATCGTCATAGAGTGCTGATCGAAAAGGAGAGAGTTATTATTATTCAACAATAATAATAATTTGTATTAAAGAATCTTTAGAAAGCAATTAAACATGGATAAGTTGATGGAAAATATAATTAAAGTACTTCTAGTTATATTGGTATTAGGTTTTGTATCAGTTTGTTTAATTAAAAGGTTTGTCTATTTCAAACCATCTTCTAATTTTGTTAATACACAAGAAGCCTATAAAGTTGTAACACAAGGACATCTTTATGGCTGGTTATTGGAAAATCCTAATTCTGATAAAATAATACTGTTTTTAAAAGGTAATAGTGGGAATGTCTCTCACTGTGAAAGTAAAGTAAGATCACTTCGAGATTTGGGTTATAATGTTATGGTTTTCGATTACTCGGGATACGGGAAGAGCTCAGGCGTACCAAGCGAACAGCAGTTGTATAAAGACACATCCTACATTGTATCTTTATTACGCCAGCAATATACTCAAGATAAAATCATTTTGTACGGTTTCAGTATGGGAGGCTCAGTTGCTACCTATGTCGCCCTTAGATATAGCATACCCGTTTTAATCTTAGAAGCACCATTACCAGGTATTAAACAATTAATAAAGCATAGATATCCCTATTTGTCGTTTTTGTCAATTTTCTTTCCTGAATTTGATACAGCTAATTATTTAAGCAAATATAAAGGACGAAGTTTAATATTACATAGCCCCACAGACGAAATTATTCCTTTTGAGAGTGTTCAGGAGCTGATACCGATGTGTACAAAATTTATACAAATTGATGGCTCGCATAATTTCCCGATAATTGATTGGCAAGAAGTTAAAAACTTTATTGATAATGGTGCTTAAATAGAAAGTTATTTCTTTATAAAATGACAAATGTTATGTTAGATATAGAAACTCTAAGTACAAATTCTGACGCTGTGGTAATTACTATAGGAGCTATTAAATTTAACAGAAATGAGGAACTCAAGCCTTTAAAAGACTATGATACATTTTATGTAAGGGTAGATCCTAAAAGTTGTGAAGAAATTGGTTGCACAACAGACCCTGCCACAGTCAAATGGTGGCAAAATCAATCAGAAGAAGCAAAGTTTGAAGCATTAGAAAATAAAGACAGAGTTCCAATTAGAGACGCTCTGATTGCTTTATCAAAGTGGATAGGAAATTCCAAAATAATCTGGGCCAATTCCCCAAGTTTCGATTGTGTAATACTCGAGCATGCCTATAACAAACTTGATATGCCAATCCCGTGGAAGTTTTGGCTTATTAGAGATTGTAGAACACTATATGATCTAGCAGGAATAAGAAAGAGAGATCTCCCGTCTGGTACCCTTCACAATAGTCTCGATGACTCCTTTTCACAATTGATTGGGATATATAAGTCTTTTAGAATTTTGAAACTTTATGGTCATTAGGAAAACATTTTCCTAATTAAAGCTTAAAATAAACTATCTATATATTAGAGGTTGTTCGACTCCCCTCATATCTAGACAACGATCGGATGCCTCTTTCCCAAGTAACTTGCCCTTGAACCCAAGCTTATCCAAGAATCCTCGTATTCTACTTGCGTGGTTATTCCCTGCGTAGTATATAACATTATGTGGTTCTGTCGGTTGGTGCCATGTCCCCACCGGCTTTCTCCACCATAAGATTCCTTCTTTCCCTTTCCCAGGTGGTTTGCTTGTGTTGAATTTCTTGAATGTTCGCGCAAGCGTGTAAACATCCATAACGGGGCTAACTAAAGGGAAGAGCAGTTTGACGAGCGATGTCTTAAGTTCGCTTACATTTACATGGTGTTTCTCCCCTCGCATAGCCGTGTACAGGGAATACGCAAAATAAGAGATATCATTTCCATGTTCCTTTACAACAGAGGATATCTCCTTCTTCATACATCTAATTATAGCCGTCTGTGCGCTCTTTGGGGTAACGCGCTCGATTTCTTTTCTCGTCTCCTTCCAATATTCTTCCTCCACATACTCCTTCATCCCCTTCTTTTCAAAGAGGTTCGGAAGGGCGACAAGGACTTTCTTCCTGTTGCTAGGCAGAGATTGCGTGACTCCCGTCAACGCGAGGATAGCAAAAAGGTTGACAAGGCTTGCACCTTTTTTGTTGGTTTGTCGGATATCAACGTAATGTGTGCGGATGAGGCGACATCTTTCTGCATGTCGCGACTTTGGCCGTATGCACTTTGCGAATTTGCTCCTCACTTTTCCAATGTAAGCAGGTACAAACCAAGAGAAGTGGTCAGACATATCATTCAGAGACGTTTCAAGGTAGAAATCTATGAAGGCGTCTGTTGTCTTGGACAGGGTATAGAGATAATCTTGGATCGGCATCGCCTTAGATGCACAGGCATCCTTATACCCGTGGGACTCACCGAAGATGTAGATCGTCTTGTTGTACTTTTCACTCCAGTGTACTGACAATGTAAAGGGGCCAGAGAGATAGTCTGCCACAGGCATCTTATCGAGGAAGTAGTTTCGTATTAGCTTTTGTAGCGTCTCATTGTCCCCAACCATATCCCTCACTTCGTCTTGTTCTTCGCTCGAGAGCCCCTCTAGAACTTGCGCATTATACGTCCCAACGAGCTCATCGCGGACGCGCTCAAGCTTCTTCTTATGTCCCATTTTTAATTATTTAAAAGCAAATCTTTTAAGTCATTATCGTGGAAAATATTTTCCTAAATAGGTACGTATGATATGTTTTTAATCAAAAAAGTTTTGGTAACGATAAGCTATAGATCAGGTAGATCAGTTCAGTAAAATTAACTGAAAATTCAGCGAAAATGAGCTATAGATCATCGTATGATCATCGGTAAATCACATAAATAAAAATATGAATGATTACTGAATGATCTGAAGGAGATCATACGGTGATCTAGGGCTTCATTTGACTGGGATTCTAGTTCAATTAACTAGATTAATTTAGTGATCTATGGCTTAAATAGTGTTATCTAATTTCCAAATAAACTAGTTAAGTTTTCAATCTTTGTAATCTCAAATTCTCTTATTAATTCATCGAGATAACTTGGATCTTTTAGACTAGGTATTTTTAGAATATAATTCATGTATTTATCAGGACTTGTAGTATAGATACTTTTTTGTTCCATATCAATTACACAATCACACGAAATAAGATAAATAATACGATATTCTTTTAACGCAACTCGATACTTTATGTGCTGTGTTTCGTCAAAGTCTTTCAACCCTAATTTACATTCAAAAATTGTTTTTGTTGATATATTCAGCATATCAAAAATACAATTTTCATATTTAAACTGTGTACCTAAGTTTTCTCCGTATTTCTCTTTTAGTATTACTTCCCAAAATCCTTCCTGCGCCTCTGACCGTGCCTTAGCAATTTTAAAAGACTGGGCTCCTTTATATTCAATACCTCCCTCTTGTTTTACACGTTCGATTATATATGGTATATTCGGAAGCTCATAAGCAGATAGAAACTCCTTAAAATCATTCCTTGGTATTCCTGTATCTTTTTCAAAGTTTTTTAGCCATAATGTAGGCGCTTTAATATCGTAAGGGTTTTCCTCTTCATTTTCCATACGTTGGTATATTTTCCCTCTAATAGCCGAGATCATTTTTAGGTAATAAGTATAACAAGTCTTGTCAACTTCGCTTAAGTCTATTTCTAAATTCTCTACAGGAGTCAGATTAAAATATGTATAACTATCAATAAAATCTTCTGGGTCTCCTTGGTCAGGGTTTAGAAAATATACTTTTGGGTCATAGTTGTTAACACGGTTGTAAAGATATTCATAACTGTTCTCAAACCAATCTTGTTGTAATAACCATTTACAATAGCTCCTATCACGTAAAATTCTTCCTAAACTTGCCCCTTTGTATTTACCAAAGGTAATACTGTCATTGTTTAAAGTCATTTTATTCAAAAACAATTTATGCCTATAAATAAAATGATTATTGCGAATGCATTAACTCTTTTTTAACGGAACATTTAATAACAATTTATCAAGAACTGGAACATCTAAAGAAACAAATAGTTCTAATTCTTCTTTATCTGTTTGTGATAACCATAAACCCGTTATAGTCTGTTTACCATCAGAATTAAATTTATAAATTTCGTTAATACATTCTCCTTTTAGAGCATATCCATATATACTCTTTTTCCCTAGAGCTAGATTTACAATTTTATCCTTACAATTTTGTAAAAGATCGCTAAAAGGACAACTGTTCCCACTACAACTGAGTTTATTTAAAACTCCAGTATTGTCTTTCTTTATGCTTACATCAACACTTATAGAAAGTCCTAACAGACTGTAACTACCTGTAAATTCACCTTCGATTGGTTTCCATGTACTATCAGGGGGTAGACAAGTTTTAAAATAGCAATTATGGTTTGATTTAACAAGGATGGCTAATATTATTAGCGATAACAAAAATAAACCTACGTAAAGTAGGAACTTGTGTGTTATGTATTTTTTAGTAACATGACCTATTATCAGAATCAAAAAGAAAAGTAAATTATAACAAATAAATCCTAATACTCCAGCTTTAATGATATTAATTTTGTTATATGGAACGTCATTCGGGTTATTAGGATTGGGAGGTGAAGGAGGAGGCGGAGCTGGAGCTGGTTTTAAATCAGGGCAAATACATTTAATAGCTTGTTTCATTTGATCAATAGTTGGAGGGTATTTGATAACATCTTTTAAAGCATTCAAGATAAGAGATGCTGGGTCATTACCCGAATCTTCTAACTTTTGTAAGGAATCGCAAATGTTATCCGGTGTTAGATCTATATTGATTTTATTTTTTATTGCTTTTTTGACTGAATCTATTTCAAGCACTGATTTTAGTAAATTAGTAACGTCCTGACATTTAAGCTCGACATTCGATTCTTTTCCCATACAGATTGTCGGCTGACAGCTTTTAATAATATTTGGACATAACTCTTGTATCTGTTTCCTTAAATCTTCTGGAATCTGTTTGTCACTATCCACGTATTTTTGAATACTTTGGCAAGTAATTTGATCAAAGGGTTTAAAATATTTAAGCAATTGTCCTAATTTAGAATTCGGACAAATTTTCCCAATATCGTTTTTAAGTGAAAATAATACTCCTTTATCGTTAGTGTTAAAACCAGCTATTTGGAAAGCTTTCCTTTCCACTGCTCCTAAACCAGACCAGTCAACGTCGATTTGAATTGTTTCATCTTCAATATTTTTCCATATTTCTGAACACGGTAATTCAATATTAGTCATTTTATTAAACACTAAATGATTGTTTCGTACTAAAAATAAATATGATTTAAAGTTATGTCCCTACTTTTAAAAGTAAAGACAAATGCCAAAATTATGTGAATTCGAAAATTGTAGAAAACGGGCTTCGTATGCGTTAACATATGGAAAACCAGATAGATGTATAGATCATAAAGAAGATCGAAAGCCACAATATAAAGTTTGTAAATGCGGAAAAGCAAGACCTACTTATAACGAACAAGGAGAACCTAAAGCGATTTGTTGTATATCATGTAAAACAGAGACTATGGTTGATGTTGTAAACAAAAAATGTA
>Ga0070754_10003230_pt1 | contig 11591 bp, 15 predicted proteins | sample VirMetDEL_Sep_01_FD_75181 | JGI IMG/M metagenome (GOLD analysis project Ga0070754, IMG submission 75181) | Aqueous microbial communities from the Delaware River and Bay under freshwater to marine salinity gradient to study organic matter... | ecosystem: Environmental > Aquatic > Marine >... | reverse complement strand
TAGATCTCATATACAAATTATATGATGTATATGAGTTCTACATTTATGTAGATGAAGCAGATAAAGTGTTGTATAGTAAAAAAGCACGTGAACAAGCCGAAATTTGGCGCCATCATCCATTAGTCGAGAAGCTTACTTTAATAACAGCAACACCACAGGAAAACATAAGTAAAGGGTTATCAACAGATTTTGGTAAGTTAGAGTTACATAAAATGCGTAGTATTCTTGCAGATACATATCAAGGATTGAGAGATTGTATTCACATAGATACTCCAACAATAAGTAAGATTACAAATGTCGAATATGCAGAAGAGGTGCTTACTCATATGGCAAAACCAAAGATAGGTGAAGTATGGTTTATACCTGGTGAACACAAAGTTATCACACATGACGAGATGCAAACTATGTTGTTTAAAAAGGGATTTAACTGTGTTATGAAGATAAATGGACAGAAGAAAGAGATAACTTATTTGAAGGGTATTAAACAAAATGCAGATGAATTAGAATATGACGTAGAAACTAAGACATTTAAGGATATTCATGAAGAGTGTGTTCTAGCTGGTAATGAGGAATTTAGTCCCTATAATAATGAAATTAGTAGATGGCTAGGTCATTATTATAGTAAAAATGATGGACAAAATAAATGGAAGTTTGCTATTACTGGTAATGTCTGTATCAGTCGAGGAATTTCATTGCAGTCACCCGAATGTTATATTACTCATGCTATATTTGGACCAGCATGTTCGCGTAGTAATGCTGGTAAATACCAAATTTATGCACGTGTATGTGGTAATGTTGAAAAATTTCCAGGATATATTAAACATGGACCATCTAAAGTAATTACACATAGACGAGCTTTTAAGAAAATTTGTAAAATGGAGAATCTGGCCGTAAATTTAGCGACTATTTCTGTAGGTAGTCAGCTTGGTCATAAACCTGTAGTTATTGAAAATCCGGAACAACTAGAAGAGTTAGAAATAGATTTAGAAGCATAATTTGTTATTTTACGACCTACTCATTTGTCGTTTATACTCTTGCCAACTTACTTCAACTGGCTCTACTACATCAGTATCATCTTCCTCAGCAGCTTTTAAATCATTCTTTTGTGTTTTTTTTAATGCACTATCAACATATAGTTCTTTAAGATATTTACCAACTTTAACAGATGCTTCATGTTGGTCAGCATTACCATCTTCGATATCTTTTAATGCATCTAAAAATTTATCTAGTATATTTAAGTCTATTTCATCTTTATAAACTTTATTATAAATATCAGTATATCGTTCAAAAAGAAACGAACAATTTGATACACAAATATTATCTAATTCTGTAGGATTAGATTTAGCTAATTCAGCATGTTTCTTTTTTAATTTATGTAGCTTTTTAACTTCAGCGCGTATTTGTTCACTATGTTTTGTTGTGCGAATAAGACTGGTTTTATCCTCAACATCATTTGCTTTAATCATTTGCTGTAACTGCAAGCGATCACTATCATTTAGTGTATAATCCATATATTAACTTTATAAATAAGTATTTATATTAATATATATATAATATAATGTCAACATCAAAATGTTCTTCAAGTGTTGCAGATAATGCAGCAGCAATTCATCCTAAATCAATTGGACAAGAATCATATGGTTATCCTCATGGTAGTGATCCTATGTCCAATGCTAGTGGTGCATTAAATGCACATGCTGGTAGTCAAGCTAGATTAGTAGACCATCATTATGGACATAGTGGTGGTAATCCATATGTGAGTGGAAATGAAATGCCTGTCCCTCAATTTCATGAATTTAATCCAGCTAGTCCAAATGGTGGAACATCACAAAGTGTAGTTGGTAACAACGTACATGTAACAGGTAATAGACAATCAATATATGATAATGATGCATATTGTGATACGACAGCTGGTGGCGGTCGTCGTTCTAGACATAGAAGACAGTCTCGTCGAAGTAGAAAGAATAAGTATACGAAAGTTAAGAAGGTTAGAAAATATAAAAAAACGAAACGTAGAAAGTCTAAAAAGAGTCGCAAACGTAGAAAGTCAAAAAAGGGACACAGACGTAGACGTTCAACAATTAAAGTAATTAGAAATCTAAAATTATAATAATATTTATTGATTTTGTAAATATTATTTTTAAATTAATTACAGTAGGATTGGCGATTAGCAATTAATGTTGATGCAGGTATTCCAGATATTTCGACAACTTTTGTAGTAAGATTTGTAATATCGGTTGATGTAAGGTAATTCATACTTCCAGTAATTGCCTGATTTACAAATTCACTCCATGTTCCAAGCCATTTATCGGCGGCTATCTTACACCATACAGTCTTTAATTGATTCACAATGTATGGTAATTGACCGCTCTCTACTATGTAATCATATACATTATTGCCTTGTAAATCTAGTGGAATATTAACGTTGAAAATATTAGGATTTTTGCATAGACCATTGCTATTATATATTACATTAGGGATAGGCGCATTTACACCTGTTGCAGGTAGGCAATTATTAATAAGTACTCGGCGAGCATTATAATCGTCGTAGTTAATTGTAGTAATACCAGGTTTTGTAACTGGACAGTTACTGGTCTTGCGTCGTGGACCAATAAAGTTACCACGTTGTGCAAATAATAAACCTTCTAATGGTTTCCAGCCAGTTCCTGGACCATTAGATGAGCCCCAACCTAAATTACATGATGGATTAGGAATTGGAGCCCCATTAACATAGCCGATAATACCATTATAAGATTTTGTAGAATCACATGCGGGACCATGTGTATTACCTCTAACTCTAACAAATCTAGAAATATATTGTCCCTGGTCGCCATTAGGAATTATAGGGTTTTTAACCCAATTTGGAGGACAGGTTTTTACACATTCTTGATAATATTCATCTTCAAGGTATATCCCTAAGCCACATCCATTATTTCCGGAACGTTTAGGTGCCATAGGTACTGCTCGTGAAAAACCATTGGCTCTTCTGCTTAACATACCACGCGTATTAATAACACTAGTTTTAACAACTAACGGGTCATTAGTACATACATGTGATGGATGACCATGGATACCTGGACCGGTTGGGTTAGCAGGAGTAGAACCAATCATTTGACTAGGTCCAGACATAGCGCCTGGTGCTAAATTTGTTATACCAACTCTTCCTACATTTCTACGAGTTCCATTTAAAGAAAATCCGAATTTTCCATTATTAGATCCTGAAACAGGAGCTAGTCTAGGATTACCATTTAATGTTTTTCTTTTAAATGCTGCAACAGACATAATATTCTATTATATTATAATAAAATATTATTATAATTTTATTAGTTAATCAACTTAGAACATGCTTCCACCAAACATATTACCACCGAATGCTTCATTTGCTGCCATAGGCTCTTGTATTAGATTTGGTGGTCCAGCAAAATCATTATTGAAATTATGTTTAGCTTCATGTTGAACATTTCTTATATGTTGTCCTTCTGTTTCAACATTATTTTGTCCATGATGGTGTGGATGATGATGTGTTGGTAATCCACTAATAGCTGTAACACCTAATGGTGGTTGTGGCATACCGGTATTTACAAAGTCTGCTCTACTTGATTGATGAGATGGTGCTTGTGCAATAGGTTGTGTAGTTTTATAATCTTTCTTACCTTTTTTTTCTTTAAGATTGGTCTTACCATCGTATAAATCAACCAATCTTTCAACTAGGATGTTGATTTTAGCTCCAAGTTTAGTATGCATTGTAAATAAAATAATAAGTAGGGGAATAACAAAGTTAACTTCATTAAAAACAGGATATGGAGCCTTACTAATTGTAGGAATATATCTAATTATTTTGTTAATAAACCAAATGGCAAATAATATTAAAGCTACACTTACTAATACTTCAACCATTATTTCTAAAGTTCCTTTAGAATCGTCTTCCTCAGGAGTATAATAATTAATTAATTTGAGAATTATGACAACTAATGGAATAGCAATATATGAATATTGAAATAGATTAGATAGCATAGCTTTATTAGTATCGTCAAAATTAAAAACATAGCTAAAAAATCCGTTTTTAGTAGGTTCTTCAATAAATTGTTGTGCTTCCATATGATTTATAAAAAGAAATTAAAAATATTGTTTCAGTAATTATTAATGTTGAAAAAAGCATTAGATAGTCTGAAAAAACATGGTGATCATATTCATGATGAGTATCAATATTTATCGCTAATAAGAGATATACTAGAACATGGTACAATGGTCGAAGGAAGAAATGGTAAAGCATTAACTGTATTTGGTGCAGCAATGCATTTTAATTTATCAGATGGAACTATACCTATACTTACTACTAAAAGAGTTGCATGGAAGACATGTGCTAAAGAATTATTTTGGTTTTTAAAGGGTAACACAAATAACAATGACTTAAAAGCTGCAAATGTTCATATTTGGGATGCAAATGCATCACGAGATTTTTTAGACAGTAGAGGTTTACAGCATTTAGAAGAGAATGATTTAGGTCCAGTATATGGCCATCAATGGAGACATTTTAATGCACCGTATACAACATGTAATGCAGATTATTATGGTAAAGGTATAGACCAAATACAGTATATTATAAATTGTTTAAAAGACCCAGTAGAGAGATATTCGCGAAGATTAGTAATGTCAGCATGGAATCCACAACAATTAGATGAAATGGCATTGCCGCCCTGTCATATTTTAGCACAATTTAATGTGATAGGTAATAAATTATCTTGTTCTCTTTATCAAAGAAGCGGGGATGTAGGTTTAGGCGTACCGTTTAATATTGCTTCATATAGTCTTCTTACACATATTCTAGCAAAACATTGTAATTTAGAACCAATGGAATTTGTATATTATTTAGGAAATTCTCATATTTATGATGATCATATTAATGAATTAAAAGAACAAATAGAGAGAAGACCATTTTCTTTACCAAAAATAGAAATTCTTAATATTCATGAAAAAATAGAAGACTATTCTTTAGATGATATTAAATTAAGTGAATATAAATCACACGCAGCAATTAAAATGGAAATGCGAAAATAATGAATAATTTAATTGTTTTAGATAATTTATAATGAGTGGAAATGCCGCATTAGCAGCTGCCAAACGCAGAAGAAATCCAGCAATGGCACAAAATAATGAACAAACTATGCAACAGGTGCAGAAACCAGTTAGAAAAGCTCAGAATATACAAGAATTAATTCTTGAACATGACCGTAGAATTTTTATGATGGAAAAAGAAATAACACAGCAAAAATCAAATCAAAGTAATACAGATACAGGAGAGGGTCTTGCAGTAGCAAACAGTGCAGAAAATATGGCGAAAACAAATTCTGCAGAGATTAAATTATTAAAATCTACTGTAGCAAAACAAGCGAAAGCTCTCAGTGATGCTCAAACATTATTAACAACATTGCGGGCAACACTAAATACTCAAACTGCAGAATTAAATAGTTATAAATCTTTAAAAGATGATATTGCTGCTTTAAAAATAGCAGCTGTTAATAATCATGATGATAAAAATGAGGAAAGTGAAGATAATGAAGATAATGAAGAGAATGAAGATAATGAAGATAATGAAGAGAATGAGGACAGTGATACTAATGTTGAACTTACAGTAAATGAGAAATAAGGAAAATATTTAAAAAATTATTATATTCAGTTGTTAAATGAATATAATAATAGTAATTTTAATATTTGCTTTAGTACTATTTATATATTTACATATATTTTATCATTTCAAAACCAGTAATGATTTAGAAGTATTCGAATTGGCACATTTATCAAAAGAACGACTAGAAGAAATATGTGATTTTAGACAACCGTTAACATTCAATCTAAATATAGATTGCTTTGATAAATTACGTGTAGAAAATATAACAGATTTATATGGCTCTTTTGATGTTAAATTGCGTGATTTATCTTCTAATAATTTGAATTCAGAATTATTTCTTCCTATAGCTATTACAAAAAGTTTAAAAGTATTAAAACAAGATAAAAATAATCAATTCATTTCTGAAAATAATCAGGATTTTTTACAAGAAACAAGTTTAAAAAAAATATTAAAAGCAAATGATGCTTTTTTACGTCCACCCATGTTAGTCTATAGTAATTATGACTATATAATGGGGTCAGCAGGAACAACAACACCATTTAGATATAAGATGGATTATCGCCATTTTTTAGTTGTTCTTAATGGTTCTGTAAAAATTAAATTAACTCCGCCAAAAAATAAAAAATATTTATATCCTGAAAAGGATTATGATAATTTTGAATTTAGATCACCTATAAACCCATGGAATGTGCAAGACCAATATAAAATAGAATTTGATAAAATAAAATGTTTAGATATTGAATTAACACAGGGTAAATTATTATATATACCAGCATATTGGTGGTATAGTATAAAATTTGATGATTCTAGTAGTGTTGTTTTAAGTTTTAATTATAGAACATATATGAATACTGTCGCAATCTTTCCAAATTTATTTATTGCATTTTTACAAAAACAAAATATAAAACATGATATTATTCAGAAATTAATATAAATATTTGATTAACTTGCTAATAAATATTTTTTAGACGAATCACCACTCGATTTATAATTAATATGATTTTTCATAAGTCTGTAACATTTAAAATTACCAAACCATAAACTGGCAGTAAGCGCGGAACAACTACTCATATTATAATACGTATTACGAGCTTTGATTGTTGGGTCGGCACCACGGGCTAAAAGTAATCTAACACAATCAGTATGTCCCATAACAGTAGCAATATATATTGGCGTCATATTATCAAAATATACAGTTATTTTTTGAGTAGAAAATAAAGGAGTTAGCTTCGATTCAAATTTATCAACTGTAAAATTAGGATTAGCTCCACTATTTAATTCTTCTTCTAGAGCTGCATAATTACCGCAATAAGCTGCCTTATGTATTATATTCCAACTCGATAAACTAATATCATGTATTGTCAGATTACACATTATATAAGTAATGTAATATTTAAAATTTTGTTATTATATTATTTATTTGGTAAATAATATAGACACGCCCCATGTATTTATTAGCATTGCCTACAGATCTACAGCGCTATTTAACAAAATTTCTCTCAACAACTGAAAAAATAAATTTACGATTGACATGTAAAGAATCAAAATTAAATGTAAATTATATGCAAATACGTATAGAAAAAATGGAAAAACAGATTGATAAATTAATTGATGGAAGAATGTACATTTTATGTAGATTGCGTTTGGCAGCGCTATGTGGGTTACATGAATATACTGTAGCTAATATATGGTCATGGGTTACGTTATTGGATAGAGAAAAACCCGATTCATTACATATGTTAAGACAAATAAGTAAAGCAATTAATAATTCTTAATATATATATATATGTTTGGACTAAAGAGTTATATTAGAGCACAAAAACATAAAAAGGCGATGACCTTTCTTAAATTAAATTTTGTTTTAGTTGTAGGATTTGCTATAGCTTATCGTTTAGCAGATTATTTATTAGCTACATATCCTGATTTAGCACAACACTGGGGGTTGGGTACAATTAAACAGGTAGATTCTTTTTATTCATATTTGTATTTTTCATTGATTACACAGTCAGGAGTAGGATTTGGTGGTATATTACCAGATGGTAATAATGTAATTACTACAAATTCAACATTAATAAAAATATTATCTGTCCTACAGTTAATATCAGTAATTTTAATGTTAACTTGGACTATATAAATTATTAATTTTGTAACAAAAAATTGATATTATATTCTTTTTATTGAAAAAGAGAATATAATGTATACATACCTAGTATTTTTGACAATAGGATTTAAAGTTCCTTATTATTATGATCGTCGTATTCATAATTTAGGTAATACAGGATTTCAGGGGAAAATTCATGCAGAAGCAGCATATGTTTCTACAAAGATTATAGATCGCATACGTTATAATGGTCGAGATATTAGAAAAGAAATAATGGAAGATTATAAAAACAATTCTGTTTTGGATTTATGTTGTGGTATAGGTCTTTCAACTGTTGAAGATGGAGTAGGTATAGATACTAGTTATGAAATGTTGCGTGTAGCGATGAGACAAAACTTTAAGGATAATGGAAATAAACAATTCCATTTTGGAAATGCAGAAAATTTTAAACCAGATGAGAGTGTAGACATTGTAACCTGTATGTTTGCATTTCATGAAATGCCATTATACGCACATTGTAAAATTATAGAAAATGCTATTAGTATTGCTAAAAAAGAAATAATAATTGTAGATATTGCTAGCAATTATAAACCAAAAAAAATAATGTTGTATGGTGAACCATATCTAGAAAATTATTTAAAAACTATAGATAATACACTAAGCTTTTGTGATAAAACTGTATATATTGACAAACACGTTAATATTTGGAAATATAAAGTGTAAATTATTTACTTAGTCCAATTACTCCACAAGCTAACCTTGCGCCAGCATTACCAGTTATAAGTGATTCAGCATTTTTTCCTTTACCTAAGTCATCTCTGTCTTTATGAACTATAATGCTACGTCCTATTATAGAATTTTTATTACAAGGATTTAGATTAAGACTTTTAGATGAAATCGTTTTTGTACCGGATATTTTGGATTTTTTATTATAAATATTACCTAAATCTCCATTATGACGACGTCTACTTTTGGGACCACCATGAACATTAATTTTATTTGTTGTAAAATGTGGTCCAGCAGTTTTACAACCTTCTGTTAAATCACCATATTTGTGGATATGAAATCCATGAAAACCACTTGGTAAATTTTTGATTTTATATCTAATAGTCAATTTGTTATTTTTTTGAGTAAAATTTACACGACCATTAACTTTGTTTTTTTTTGAATAGTGTTTATCAGGATATAAGATGGCAACTGCTTTTCGTGTCTTAGAACGATTTTTTTTAGATATATTTTTCATATATTTATATATATAAATGAGAAAAACACGGAAACATAAAAAATCTAGTAAAAAACAATTTTTATTTAATCCAAATAATCCTAAAAAATCATTTGACGTATATATTGATAAAAACCCAAAAGATACTATAGATATAAAATATACAACAATTAGTGATATTCAAAATACTATTAAAAAATTGGAAAAACTCTATAAAACAAAAAAATATCCTCATAAAAGAATTTGGCAAGTTGGAATGATAATGAAAGTTCGTTTAGAAGCAATTAAAAAACATAATAAAAATGCAAAAAATATTACAAAAAGATATCGATTAGCTAATAGATATTTTAAATTTTTAGGAACTCGAACAAAAAAACACATGTTTAAAGAGAGAAAAAATATGACTTTTAAATATTAGTTATATTTAATTATCTTGTATAAAACATTAGGCAATATGCAGTGAAAATTATTTAAAGTTAATAATATATAGTTTATATAATATGCTTCGTAATTTATTATTAATAATGATGTTTATTGGTTCATCTTCATTTATGTTGCCAATTAAACTTTATAAATATTCTAAAAGACTAATCATTATGAATAATAATTACGATGATTATATTGTAAAAGGTTTACAATATACAGTATATGATCCAAAAATAGTTTTACGCGAAAAAGAATTATTAGATTATATATATTATATTTGTAATGAAACTAATATAACTAGTAAATAATTATTGTATTGTTTTATTGCTTTGAGAGAAAATATATTATAAAATTGATCCAAAAGAATTTTATAATATTATAATGAAATGTTGTATAAAGTATATATTAACGATGGTAATTATAGTCAATGGGTAGTCCATGATGCAACGAATATGAATCCAGTAGATGTACCTATTAATCCTCTTGAAAAAAAAATTTTAACAGGTGATACAATAGATGAAGATTTTAAAATTATACATTCACCTATAAGAGAGGATAAAAACATTCCAGGAATTTTGCTATTACTAGGAAAGACTTATGGACGGGCAAAACAAGGTCTTGGTAAATTTTATTATAAATGTATACCAAATGATAGACGATTGCCCGCATTCTTAGTTCCTTATGAACAAAAGGTATTGGGATTTAATAAAAATATTACAAACAAATATATTCTATTTAGATATATTGATTGGGATGCAAAACATCCAAATGGTATAATAACAAATACTATAGGCGATGTAACTAACTTGAGTAATTTTTATGAATATCAATTATATTGTAAAAATTTATTTCATTCACTTAAATCATTTACTAAAGAAACTCAACGTGTTTATAAACTAAATGCTGGTCGTTCATTTATTAATGATATTATGAATAAATATCCAAATATAGAAGATCGCACAAATAATGAAATAATTACTATAGACCCTGCTTCAAGTACTGATTTGGATGATGCAGTAGGATTAAAAGATAATGTATTAAGTATTTATATTGCAAATGTTCCATTATTGATGGAGTATTTTAAATTATGGGAATCATTTTCCGAACGAATCTCTACTATTTATTTACCAGATAGAAAATATCCAATGCTACCAAGTTTATTATCAGATAATTTATGTAGTTTACTAGAAAATGAGGCAAGATTTGCGTTTTGTATAGATATTTGCATTGAAGAAGGAAAATTAAAAAGTATATCTTATAAAAATACTGTAATAAAGGTAAAAAAAAATTTTAGATATGATGATAAAACACTACAAACAAATGCAATGTATTGTGAAATAGTAGATTTAATTAAAATACTTAATAAAGTAAGACCTTATGTAAAAGAGATACAAGATAGTCATGATGTAATAGCTTATGTTATGATTTTAATGAATAGTGAATGTGCAAATATTTTAGAGAGTTATAAATCAGGTATATATAGAACACTTAGTTTAAAAGAAACGTGAACTGTTGAAGATGCATCAATAAGTAATGAAGTATTGAATTTTATTAAAATTTGGCAATCATCAAGTGGGCAATATAGTAACTATAATAATAAGTCGGGTCATGCATTAATTGGAAAAGGTATTGAAAATTATGTTCATATAACATCACCAATTCGTCGATTAGTTGATTTACTTAACATAATGAATATACAACATCTTTTGAAATTTTGTCCATTAAGTCAATCTGCAATAGACTTTTATAATAAATGGGAAGAGAGATTAGAATATATAAATACTACTATGAGAGCTATTCGTAAGGTACAAGTAGATTGCAATGTATTAAATTTGTGTGTTTCTACACCAGATATTTTAAATAAAACATATGATGGGTATGTATTTGATAAATTAGAACGGTCAGATAAATTTATTCAATATATGGTATATATACCTAGCATTAAGATATTAACTCGAGTTAATATCATAGAAGATTTAAAAGAATATAGTAATCATAAGTTTCGATTATATTTAATAGAAGACGGAACTACATTAAAAAGAAAAATCCGTGCTATGATGGAATAGATTAATATATTAAGTATCGTTTCTGTATATAAAGTTTTTTCTTAAAAATAAAAATTAGCTACGTCAGTATTTAATCCACAAAATTCTTCAAATAATGATTATGGATTAATTAAAGTAATAACTTTAGCATGTACATTCATGTCATTT
>Ga0070754_10003229_pt1 | contig 11591 bp, 7 predicted proteins | sample VirMetDEL_Sep_01_FD_75181 | JGI IMG/M metagenome (GOLD analysis project Ga0070754, IMG submission 75181) | Aqueous microbial communities from the Delaware River and Bay under freshwater to marine salinity gradient to study organic matter... | ecosystem: Environmental > Aquatic > Marine > Coastal... | reverse complement strand
TCACCAGCACCAGCGTGCGCCCCTTGCTGGCATGCTCCAGCGCCTTGTAGATCGCGTTTTCGCTGAACTGGTCCATGGAAGCCGTGGGTTCATCCAGCAGCAGCAGGCGTGCGTCGGCCAGCAACACCTGAGCCAGCGCCACCGCCTGGCGCTGGCCGCCCGAGAGCATCTGGCCACCTTCGCCCACCGGCATGTTCAACCCCAGGGGATGCGTTCGGGCAAAGTCCGCCACGCCCGCGTCCTGCGCCGCCTTCATCAGCAGGTCGTCGCTGGCATGAGGTGCCGCCAGGCGAAGATTTTCCATCAGGGATCCGCGCATGAGGCGCACGTCTTGCGTGAGCATGCGAATGCACCGGCGCACATCGGAAACGTCCACGTGCCGCAGGTCCTGACCGTCCATCATCACTTCGCCGCTCGTGGTCTGGTAGAGCCCGGCCATCAGGCGCAGCAGCGTTGACTTGCCACTGCCCATGCGGCCGATGATGCCCACGCGCTCGCCGGGTTTGATCTCCAGTGAGCACTTCTGAACAACCTCGGGCAAATCGTTGGCGTACTTGAACGAAACGTCCCGCAACTGCAGGTCGCCATCCCAGTGTGAGCGATGGAAGTAGTTCAGTCCGGGCTCGCGCTCGCGTGGGCTCGTCATGATGTTGTTGAGCGCCTTCAGCGCCGTGCGTGCGCCCTGAAAACGGGACGCCAGGCCCGCCACCGCGCTCAGCGGCTGCATCGCCCGACCCATGAGAATCACGCTGGCAATCAGCACACCCGAAGTCGCTTTGCCCTCGGCCACCAGGTAGACGCCCCAGGTCAGCAGTGCCACCGTGCAGACCTGCTGGATGAGCCCATAAAAGCTGGTGACAAAACTCGTGATCATCCGGGTCTTCAGGCCGATCTGGGCGCTTTCCGCCGCCAGCCGGTCGTGTTGACGAACAATGAGCGATTCGGCGCGCAAGGATTTCAGCGAATCCAGTGCCGCGATCGACTCCACCACCAGACCCGTGCGGGCGGCACCCTGGCGCATTTGTTCGCTCATGAGCTTCTGCAGCGGAAACTGCATCGCAATCAACACAATCATCAGCACCACGGCGCCCGCAATGGGCACATAGGCCAACGGGCCGCCAATGTACGCGATGACCGCGAAGAACAGCAGCATGAATGGCAGATCTGCCAGCACGGTCAGCGTGGCAGAAGTCACGAAGTCGCGAACCGACTCGTACTCGCGGATCACCTGCCCCATCGAACCCGACGAACTGCCTTGCTGCTTCTCCAGCCGAAGCATCAGCACCTGGCGAAAGACGATCGAACCCAACGTCAGATCCATCTTCTTGCCCACGCGATCCAGCGCATACGTGCGCACCGTGCGGGCCGCGAACTCGAACAGCATCGCAATGCTCACGCCCAGCGCCAGTGCCCAGAGCGTGGTGAACGCCGCATTGGGCAGCACCCGGTCGTACACCGACATGGTGAAGATCGACATCGAAATGGCCAGGATGTTGATGACCGCCGTGAGAAGAATGCCTTCCACGAGGGTTCTGCGGTGGCGCAAAAGGCTTCCCCAGAACCAGTCGGCACCCTGGATCCGGTCGATCCAGTCCACCGATCGGGCCTTCATGGGGGGGGGCGCCACCAGCAAGGCTCGGCCGAGCGCCTCGATCTGGCCAAGCAGCAGGTCGCTTTCGACCTGTGTGAGCGGATCGATCACCGTGACGATGTTGCCGCGAATTCGGGAAGCGACCAGACAGCGTGCACCGCTGGTCGATGTCGCCATGAGCTCCAGCACCATCGGACAAAACGCACTGTTGAGGTGTTTGTCGTCCGCCTGCACCCATGAACTCTTGAACCCCAGCGCCTTCAACACCAGCACCGCATGGCGGAAGTCGAAGTCGTCCTGATCCACCCCGGCTTCATCCAGCAACATGGCCGGCGTGACCGGCACCCCGTGCAGTCTCGCCAGTGTGACCAGGGTCTGAACCACCTCCCGACCCTTGGGCCCATGATCGGTTTCACGCACGACGGTGTCGGGCAAAGTTTTCAACAAGTTCTGCTCCATTAACGAGGGGACTCAGCGCCCGGGAGGACCTTCAACGCAGCCAGCAACTGCCCCGAGGCGTGGGCCATGCGCGCCTGCGAGAGGAGGGAGTCGTAGCGTTCCCCAAGCACGCTGAGCTTCATCTGATAAATCTCGGTTTCTTGCGCCAGCAGGTCCACCAGCGGCCGGCGCCCGGCCTGGAACTGCTCACGCATTCGTGCGGCGAGGCTGACCGCCTGCCTGTAGGCCAGGTCGAAGGTTTCGCTGCGGGCCTTGCCGCCTTCCAGCAACGAGCGCAGGCGGGTCAGAGCCGTGAGCAATTCCACCTGCACCGCATCGCGAGCCCGCTCAGCCTGCTGCAGGCGCACCAGGCTGGCCTTGGAAGTTGCCGCGCCGGCGCCTCCGTCGAGCAGCGAGACATTGCCCACAAGCTGAATGCCCACGTTGTTCACGGCGCGGAACTGCCCGTACACGTTCTTGCCACTGGCCGCAAAGGCTTCCACCGACACGGTCGGCCGGTCGTACAACTGGTCCAGGATGGACTGTTCCCGGGCCACGGCGATGGTCGCCTCGGCGATCTTCATTTGTGGATGGCCCAGCGCCGCACTCTCCAGGTGTTCCGGAACCACCGCGCTCCACGCGCCTGATGGTTGCACCACTTCAACCGCTTGCCCCACCAGGCCTGCCAGTTGAGCTCGGGCGTCGGCCAGCGAAGTGTTGCGGGCCAGAATCTCGGCGTCTGCGCGCTGCACCCTGCTGCTGGCCAAGGCATTGTCGAACTGGCGGCCGCGGTCAATGCGCTGAATCTGTTCGGTCATGGCCGCAATGGCGCTCAGGCCCCCACGCCACTCATGCGCGGCCTCCAGCGTTTCGCTCGTGCGCGCCACCTGGAGGTAAGCCGTCACCGTCTCCAGCGCCAGATCTTCCTGGCCCGCTTCCAGCGTGCTTTGGGCACCACCCAGTCGCGCCTCTCTCAGCTTGACTTCGTGATCGGTGCGACCCGCGTCATGAACCAGCTTGCGCAAGCGCAAGGTCGGCGTGATCAAGGAAGAGGAGCCCACGTCCCGCGTGTGCTGACTTCCCACTCCGCCTTCCAGCGACAGTTGCAAGTTCCGGTTGGTCTGCGGAATTTCCACCTCAGCCCTGGCCGCCTCCACCGACTGTCGGAGCTCCGCCATGCGCGGATGTTTCTCCAGTGCGATCCTCACCACTTCTTCCATCGATTGCGCCTCGGCCTGCTGCCCCGAAAGCAGCCCCGCGGCCAGCAGCAGGACGCTCAGCGTCCGGCCGTGCAACTTGAGCAATGCCGCAAACCGTTGCGGCGCTTCGTCGGTTGGTGGTATGGGAAATGGCAACATGGTCAATTCAGGCATCCAGAATGGGCCTGATGGTCGCGGTATTGACTTGCCAATCTATCGACAAGCCACGAGACTGCAAAAAATGGACACGAATTGCATTTTTTTGGAACGAAATGAATTTGTTCCTGGCACAGGGCGTTCGCCGAAGGACTATTTCGGCGCGCCTGCGGGGAGTGGGCCCAGCAACTTTGCGTGGTTCTGAATGCCAAGCATCTGGAGGAAGTGCGCCAGCAGCGGATGGGCATAGGCGATGCCCACCATCTCACCCCGCGAATGCCGTCGGATGACCCAGTTCAGCAGGTCCGCACCGAAGAAGAAATCCAGCGATGTCAACAGCCGGAAATCAAGCAACACCAGCCTGCCGGGCATCGGCGCCCGGACTTCGAGCCGATCCAGTTCTTCGGCATGGTCCCGCGTCAGATCGCCCTGGAAACGCGCTGCGCACACGAGCTCCGAGGCAGAGCGCCCTTCAGGCAGATGGATGGGTTGGCTGATGCACCTGACACTGCGAAACTTGGGCGCTTCGTCCGGATAGCGCCTGGCAAACGCGTTGGCGCCGGTGTGGTGCGCGTGGCGAAAACCCGTCCAGTTGAGAAGCGCGAGCCAAAGGAGCCATGAGTCGCGGCTGAAATTCTGGTTCTTCAGCGCCTGCCGCAGGGCGCGAATCAGGCGGGAGAGGCCGACGTGAACAAAGATGTTCTGCGACTTCATCGACTGCTCGAACGAGAGCCGCAACTCGGCCATGGCCGTGGGGTCGATCCCTGCCACGGCCGACCAGTCGATCACCAGCGGCACGCCACGTCTGCTCGCGTTCAAAAGCAGGTCCAGAGCGGCGGGAACCTCCCTGTCGAGCCGGGCTGGACACCGCCAGACGATGGGGTTGCAGACCTTCAACCGTCCGCACACGGGTGCATCCAGCCTCGGCGGCACGATACGGCCGGGCTCACGCCCGCGACTTTCCAGATACTGAATCCGCATGGCCGCCGCCCGTTCAACCTGCCCGCCTCGCTCGAACAGATCGATGGCACTGCGTGTGGCCCAGTCGGCGCCCCGAGGCACATCGCCGGCACACAAGGCCTTGATCAGCAGATCCGCCGCCTGGTCCCAGCGTCGCGCCGCCACCATCAAGGCCGCATCGTCCAGCGGGTCGGCTTTTGTGGAGCCATTCGACGACGGCAGACTGTTGCCGGTGGTGGTGGTCGTGGTCGCCAGCGAAGGTGCCCTGCCTGCAGGGAGTCCGGTCAGGCCCATGGGCTCGGAGAGCACCTTGACCTCCAGCTCATTGATCAGGCTGACCAGCTGCGCGGCGTCCGTGTGGGGCGGCGGCCGGGTCACGCCCGCTGCCGCAGAGCCCCTGCCACGCTCGGCAACCTCAACGCCGCCTTTGCGCTGGCGGCGTTGCACCATGATGCTGCGAAGCTCGTTCAGCTCGCGGTTGCGCGCCACCAGCAAACGGCGCATGTGCGCCCTGTGCGCCTCTTCCTCTTGCAGCCGCTTCAGCGCCAGTGACTCACTGTCAAGCGAGTCACCCGCCGAGCCAGCTGACCGGGCCTGCAGAGCTTCGCTGATGCGCGATTTGAGGTTCATGACCATAGGGGTTGGTTGGAAAAGCCGTATCCCGATGGAGCGCAGTAAACAGCGTGCGCGGCCTCGCCGCCAACCCTGGTACCCAAGGCGAATCTTTTGGGAATGAATTGCCGATCTGGCGAAACAAGGTGCTCGGCCAGGCGGGCATCCACCCGGCGGGCCACCACCCCTCAGCGGCGGAGAGCCCGACCGCAAGCGCGGCTCGCAAAGGCCGCGTTGCATTCAGAGTAGGTGGGCCTTGGCAGAAACAGAGGCTTGGCAATCAGCAGCCTGCGCACAAGCCAGTGGAACAGTTGCACGGTGCTGATCCAGCTCGCCACCACCGCCAGTGCCGTGAACCACCAGCCCTCCTCGGCCATTGCGATCGACGCGATCAGCATCGCCGCCAGACCCATCACCAGATAGACCGCGCTGAAAGATGAAATCAGCGCGGTCTGAACCGTGGCGCCATGCCGAAGCACATTGCGCGACCACCGAAGCACGCAGACGCGATGCAGAAAACTCCGGGGCACCAGCCAGAGCCCGGAGAAGCACAGCGTGGCGGCATCCTGAATGCCCGTGCGCAGGCAGGAAGACACCGCTTGAGAAGGCAGATTTGCCTGCCGTGCAGCGCCGGTCCATGCCCATGCCGCCAACGCGCTGCAGACCCCAATGATCAGGGCCGTCACCAGGCTCGCAGCGCCAGGCAACAGGGTGTTCAGGTGCCCCCAGCCCACCGGCGCCCCCATGCCCGCCAGCAGCGCCAGGTTGGCCCCCAGCAGGCCATGACGCGGCAAAGGGGAGGGCGTTGTCATGTCACCAGCCAATCGCGCGCAGCGTGATCTCGTCGATCTCGATGAAGCACGCCACCGTCATCACCTCGCCAATGCGGATCGGGGGGCCTGCGCGGTGAATGTGCAGGCCCTGCCGCTTGAGCAGGCGCTCAATCGCCGTGGTGGTCACCGTCACGTAGCGGGCAATGCCATGGCGGCGGGCAAAAACGGCGGACTGCCGCATCAGCGCCTTGGACAATTCGCCAAAGCCCAGTTGGTGCGTGCCCGCGCTTTCCTGCGAGGCCAGCCGGTCCGTGGCCACCGCAAAGCGGCTCAGCTCCCAGACATCCGCTGCAGCCGGCGCCGCCTGCCCATGCAGCAACTGCGGAAAAACGTCCCTGAGCATGTTCGGCCCCAGCGTGGGCAGCAGCCGCCAGCAGGCGTCAATGCCCGAATCGGGCGCCTTGGCCACGATGTAGTGTACCCGCTCGACCCGGTCGAAATCGTCGATCTCCAGTCCATCGTCGGTGACCTTGACGTTCCAGCCCAGGCGGTCATGAAACGTCTCATAGCGAAGGCGAAACATGCCCGTCCGGTCTGTGTCGGACATCTCCCTCGGCGCATGCGTGAAAAGCGCGTGACTCATTGTGTAACCTCCGTGACGCAGGCCCGCATTGGACGCTCCGCAGCGCCCCGCGCAAACCTATCCAGGTAGATAGGTCGAAGGTGCAAAGGCGTGCCGCTGCCAGCCAATGCCATCGATCCGTTCCCAGATCAGGTCCAGAGCATCGTCAGCGCGCAAGTCGTAGCCCTGCGCGTCAATCAGCTTCAGGTTGCCACGCGGAGCCACCTGCTTCAGCGCCCGCACCGCGCCATCACACAGCTCCACCCAGTCCCAGGCCAGCGACACCGCCATGCCCCCAAGCCGGGCTTGCCACTCCGTCGTGCCGGCGCGTCGCGAAGAACCTCCTGCAAGGCGGGTATCCTCCAGCACCTCGTCCGTTTCGTCCGTGCTCAGATGCTCGAAAGGGATGCTGCACAGCAGCTGGCGGCCCACGCGAACGTAAAAATCGCGCGAATACCGCTGAGGAAATGCCGAATTTGCAAGACATGCCGGGTTCATAAGATCAGGTGCGCCTTTCAGACAGGTAGAGACAGAATCTCGAAGGAACAAGCGTGACAGACAACAGCATGCTGCCGGTGATCGCTGCGGTGGTGGGCGCCCGCGATGAGCGCGAATTGCTCGCCTCCATGAAGCTTGCCGGAAGGGCCATGGGATACGACCAGGTCCTTTTTGGCATCCAGATGCACCTTCCGGGCGTCGGTGCCCTGCAGCACATCGCCAGCGGATACCCAGAGGCGTATCAAAAACTGTACCTCGACCGAGCCTTTCTGGGTCGAGACCCCACGGTCGCCCATTGCCAGGCCAGTGCCCATGCGCTCGAATGGTCCGAGCAGCTCTACAACGAACACTCGCGCGAACTGCTGGAGGAATCCCGGGCGCACGGGCTGGCCCACGGCATCAGCATTCCCGTTCACGAAAACGCGCACGTCAAGAGCATGCTCAGCCTGGGGCGAGACAAGCCCTTTGAATCGCCGGCAGAGCGCGCGCAGGTGATGGAAGCGGCCAGCGTCCTGGCCAACTGCGTGCATGTCGCCGGCGCGAAACTCATCGTGCCCCACCTGCTCGCCCAGCGGCGGCCCCACCTCAGCCCGCGCGAAAAAGAATGCTTCCAGCTCGTGGCCGCAGGCAAAAGCAACTGGGACATGGGGCGCATTCTGGGCATCTCCGAAGCGGCGGTGGCGTTTCACGTCAAGAACGTTCTGAAGAAACTGCAGGTTTCCACCCGCATGCAGGCAGTGGCCATCGGCGTGGCGCTGGGCATGATCGACTGACCCGTTGCGCAGTCTAGGGGAATTCCCCCTTGCGCAACGGCCTCGCCTGCGACACCTGCCCATGTAGATAGGTGTCGGCCATCCCGCGCCACACGAGCGCGCCATGGGGCGGTTCGGCACTCGGTGCTCGCGCAGGGTGCACTCGTGCGCCAGGCTGGCCCGTTCGTCTCCGGGTTTCCGTCTGTGCGAACGAGTGGCTAGATTGGTGCCACTTGACTGTGCCTGCGCCTGCTGCATGTGTGCTGCCCATGCAGGCCGGGCAAGCCGGGCATCAGGCCACCATGACACCCACACAGCTCCACCATCCCCGCAGCCCGTCCGCCGAAATCCACCAGCCCGCCCGCCCGTGGCTTCAGGCGCACTGGCTCGCGAGCGTCCTGCTCATGCTCTGCGTGGCCGTGCTCTCGGCCCAGTGGGTGTTTCAGCACGCCACCGTTTGCACCCTGCGCGTGGGCATGGCAGAAGGCGCCGCCCTCGCCCTGGGCGTGCTGTTCACCGGCGCCATTTTCAACTGGGTCGCCATGGACCTCCTGCTCTCCGAAATGCTGCTGCCCGCTGGCGGGCACCTCTCCGTCACGCTCGGCATCCTAGTCTCCGTCGTCCTCATGGCCGCCGCCATCCGCGCCGTGTCCATGGCCCTGCAGTCCCGGCGCTGGAACACCGCTGGCATCGGCGGGCTCGCCGTTGCAGGCGTGCTGGTGGGGCTGTATGCCGCCTCGTCGGCGCTGGGGTTCTGTGTCATGTCCCGGACCTGGCTGGCTTGACATGGCGTGCGCCCGCTTCATGTCGCAATACCGCATCTCGTTCCTGTTGCGGGTCGTTGGGTGACTTTGTGGCGCGCGGCCGGCATGCCTGCATAAAGTGAAGAAACTCAACATCAAAGTCTTTCTGCAAGTCAAAGACATGGCCCGTCAAAAAGAATTCTGTAGTCCCCGTAAGTCGCCCGTCGAGGGCGGTGTATCTGCAAACAAGGAGATCCCATGAGCATTCGATCCATTGAGGCCAGCGCCCCAATGCAGCACCCCCTTCGCGAGGGCGCCCAGGAAGGTAGGGTCCCGTTGTCTGGGGCGGATGCTGGCAGGCTGCTGGCCCAGCCGGGCGTGAGGTCGGTGCGGGTCGGGAATGCGCTGGTCATTGTGGATGCGCAGGGCAACGAGTTCATCGTCAAGAACTTCTACGCAAAGGCCCTTGCGTCTGACGACCGTGAGCCCCAGGCGTCAGACGCGGTGTCTGACGCCGACGCGCCGTCTGAAGAAGATGACGAGCTCACGGGCAAAGAGGGCGACGCCGCAGAGGCAGACGTTCAGGTGGCTGCCGCCAGCGCAGAGGAAGCATCCGACGCACTGGCCGAGGTCCACATGGCGCAGGCGCCTGCAGGCGGCGCAGAGTCCAGCGAGTCGGCAGGCAAAGACGACGACGATTCCGACAACGACAAGGAGGCCTACCACTGGGGCTCTGTGGTCGGCCTGGGCCTGCTCGGTGCAGGCCTCATCGGCTCCATGGGCGGTGGTGGCACCAGTGCCCCCCCGCGAGACGCCTCGCTCGATGGCAAGACCCTCGCCATCACCGCCATCAGTGGCGACAGCGGTGTCAGCAGTGCCGACTTCATCACCAGCGACCAGACGCTGGTCATCAGCGGCACGTCCGACGCCCCCGATGGCGCGCGGGTTGCCGTCAAGATTGACGACACCGTTGTCGGCTACACCACCGTCACAGCCGGCGTCTGGAGCTACGATCACACCGGCGCCACGCTGGCCGCGGGCGACTACATGCTCGACGCCGATCTGGTCGACACCGCCGGCAACATCGCCGCCAGCGCTGCCGACCGGGCACTCACGGTCGACACCGTCGCCGACGAAGTCGCCATCGTCGGCAAGTTGGTCGCCATCACCGCCATCAGCAACGACACCGGCACCAGTGGCAGCGACTTCATCACCAACGACACCACACTGGTCATCTCGGGAACCAGCAACGCCGACAACGGTGCGTTCGTGGCGGTTCGGCTCAACGGTGCGCTGGTCGGTTACGCCACCGTCACCGCCGGAGCCTGGAGCTTCAACCACACCGGTACCCCACTGGCTGCGGGCAGCTACACACTCGATGCCGACCTCGTCGATGCTGCAGGCAATGTGGCGGCCAGTGCGGCGCAGCAACCGCTGGTGATTGACACCGGCGTGGGCACTTTTGACGATGTCGGCATTGTGGGTCGGACGCTGGCCATTTCTGCCATCGACGGCGATCTGGGCCTGAACGGTGGCGATTTCGTGACCAGTGACACCTCGTTGGTCATCAGCGGCACGTCCAATGCAGACGACGGCTCCAATGTTGCTGTCAAGCTCAACGGCGTTGTCGTTGGCCACACCACCGTCACCGCAGGCGCCTGGAGCTTTGATCACACCGGCACCCCGCTGGCTGCCGGCAGCTACACGCTCGACGCCGACCTGATCGATGCCGCCGGCAACGTCGCAGCCAGTGCGGTGGATCGCTCCCTCGTGATCGACACCGTCGCCAACGAAGCCGCCATCGCCGGCAAGGTCATCGCCGTCACCGCCATCAGCAACGACAGCGGCGTGAGCAGCACCGACTTCAACACCAGCGACCAGACCCTCATCATCAGCGGCACGTCCGACGCCTCCGATGGCGCCAACGTCGCCGTCAAGGTCGACGGCGACGTCGTCGGCTACACCACCGTCACCGGTGGGGTGTGGAGCTACAACCACACCGGCACCACGCTGGCCGCCGGCAGCTACACGCTCGACGCCGATCTGGTCGACGCCGCTGGCAACGTTGCCGCCACCGCCGCCGATCAGGCGCTGGTGGTGGACGTCAGCGGCGCCAACGGCCCGGCTGGCAACCCCGACCCACTACTCAACGGCAGGGTTCTCGCCATTACCGCCATCACCAGCGACAACGGCCCGAACAACGCCGACTTCCTCACCAACGACCAGACACTCATCATCAGTGGCACCTCCGATGCCGGCAACGGGTCGCTCGTGGCCGTCAAGGTCGATGGCATGCTCGTCGGGCACGCCACGGTCGCCGCAGGCGTCTGGAGCTTCGACCACACCACCACCACACTGGCAGCAGGCAGCTACACGCTGGCCGCCGACCTGGTCGACGCCGCTGGCAACGTCGCCGCCAGCGCTGCGGATCAAGCCCTCACCATTGACACCACCTTGGACCCCGCCATCGCCGGCAAGGTCATCGCCGTCACCGCCATCAGCGACGACACCGGCATCGACGGCAACGACTTCACCACCAACGACCAGACGCTCACCATCAGCGGCACATCCGATGCCGATGACGGGGCCAGCGTGGCCGTCAAGCTCAATGGCAGCATCATCGGCTACACCACCGTCGCCGGGGGTGTGTGGAGCTACGACCACACCGGCACCCCACTGGCCGGCAGCTACACGCTCGACGCCGACCTCGTCGATGCCGCCGGAAACGTCGCCGCCACAGCGGCCGACCAGCCCCTCCTGGTCGAGGTCAGCCTCGAGCTGCTTGCCACGCCTCTGGACGGCGTGAGCAACCTCGACGTCAAGTCCGCGCTGGTGCTCAACTTCAATCAGGACATCAGCCTGGGCGATGGTCAAATCCGCATCCTCGACATGATGGGCACCACCGGCTGGACCATGACCAATACCTCCAGCGGCATCTCCCGTCAGGACGTGACCGACAACGACGTCGTCATCACCCTCACCGCAGGCGTGGTCACGGGCATGACGGTGGGTGGCGTGGACTACACCGCGCTCGGCACCAACGGCATCACCCTGGCCGACCTGCAGGCCTCGGTCTCCATCTCCGGCAACAAGCTCGTCATCGACCCCGCGGGTCTGGACGGTGCTTCGGGCACCGACTGGGACTTCGACTTCGACTTCGGCGCCAACTACCGCCTGGAAATCGACGCCAACCTCGTCAAGACCCAGAACGGCCTGATCAACTTCGCCGGCATCTCCGGCACCGACG
>Ga0070754_10003228_pt1 | contig 11591 bp, 13 predicted proteins | sample VirMetDEL_Sep_01_FD_75181 | JGI IMG/M metagenome (GOLD analysis project Ga0070754, IMG submission 75181) | Aqueous microbial communities from the Delaware River and Bay under freshwater to marine salinity gradient to study organic matter... | ecosystem: Environmental > Aquatic > Marine >... | reverse complement strand
AGTAGTTGGGTATGGTGACGGGTCTCTCTATACCGACCAAGGTAAAAAGTACGGAAAACATTGGAAACAAACCTCTTGGAGTGGTTCTACTCCTGCTACTCAAACTACTGCGGTAACCAATACCGGTGAAATACCACCTCATTTTATTAATACGGGTATCTTAAGAGGTGTCAGAAATGCTCTCAGACATTTTGGTGCCGAAGTTGATGATACTTCTTGAACCGGATTATGGTGTAATTATTATACTCGAGGGGGAGACATCATCGCGGGTCATACAGACGATGAAAATTATTATCAAAGAAATTATGGGAAAGAACCATTATTTGTTTCTCTAACCCTTTTTGAAGATGGAAAATTAGGAACAGAAGATGTGGCAAGATTTCAAATTAAAGTAAATGGAAAATGGAAAGAAGTCAAATTAGGTCATCTTTCACTGTTGGTTATGTCAGGAGGAATTGAACATCGAGTGATGAAATATATTGGCGGGAAATTTCGAAAAAGATATAATATAACATTTCGAACTCCGGTGAAAAGAGAAGAAGATATTATTAAAAATTATAGATTTTTTAGTAATTTTGGGAGATATTATCGAAGAACTTGTGTATTATATGTTCCAAAGAAATGTTTTGCTGATGATATCGGAGATTCAAATCTAGGAGATTTGATATATGACAGAAATCGAAATGTATGTGTCAGAGAAAGAGGAGGAAAAGAATATAAGATGATATCAGATGGCAGTTATTATGAGAAAGTACTGAAAGGTCATTCTAGATTCAATGATAGATTGATAGTTAGATTAAATTTACCGGTTGATAGGAAGGAGTTAATGGAGAAGATTAGAAAGAAATACGGTGAAAATATCAAGAGTCCTCCAGTATCTACTACTAGTGTTTCATTATTACTGATGCTGGAAGATTAAACTTTCCCCAAAAATGAGAAAAAAAAATAAATTAATTTATTAAACAAACCGGCAACTATGTCAACAAAAACTTATAACATGGAGAAGGCTCAAAAAGCTTTGGCAATTTCTCTGAAAGAGGATATTTGGGTAGACACCCCGAAAATCATCTCTACAGAAGATGGCTGGAAGATAGTCGACTCAGAAGGAAATCCTCTGCCAAAAGTATGCTATATAGTATTCCGAGCTAGACTCTTGTCACAAAAAAATTAGTTATTATAATATATATATATATATATATATATATATTATTATTATTATTATTATTATTATTATTATTATTATTATTGTAATTTTTTTGTTGTAAATTGATGTAATATAATTCCTAAATTGATTTTTTTAAAAAAAAGTAGATAATATACACAAAAAATGCCTACAACCCCAATTCGAGATATTGAAATCCCATTTTGTAACGCTCCTGTAAGGGGAGAAAATCCGCAACCTCCTCTCAGGTTTGCGAACACCAATGGTGTACAACCAACTAGGTTGTTATTCGTCCAAGACGACAACGTCCAAGAAGAAGTTGTCTTCGACAAAGATGGTAAGCCAGTAGAACCTTAAAATTCTTTTGCTTACCAAAAACGGGTATTATTGTTTCTTATCCAGATACAATAATACCTAGGTGATTATAATCACCACTTAATACAATTACATAAATCATAGTATTAAGTGGATACACATATTTCTTAAAAATATCATATGTTTTCTCTTATCTTATCTTATCTTATCTTATCTTATCTTATCTTATCTTATCTTATCTTATCTTATCTTATCTTATCTTATCTTATCTTATTTTACTTTCATTTCTATGATAATATAATAGAAAGTAAAAATGAAACTTGAAAGAAGAGAAACTATAGAAAAAGATGGTTAGGATTAAAGTTCATGCATATGATATTGTCACCAAAGACGATGCCATCAACCGAGAAGGAGAAGAACATACCGAACTTCAACTTTGGTGTTTCAATCATTTTTCTGAACCATGTCTCCTTCGAGTCAGAAACTTTCCCATCTTTTGTAAAGTTGAACTACCTACCATGGTAGATAATTTTGGAAATTTAAAAGAATGGGATCAGTTTTCTGGAAAAGATATTTTCAATGATATGTGTCGTATTTTGGAAGATAAAGAAAAAAATCCTCCAGTAGATTGGAGATTTGTTCAATATACCCGACTTTACTATTTTTCCAACAAAAAATATCCATATATGTTATTGACATTCAATACTTTAAATGATATGAAAGCTGCTTCTGGAATCTGTAAAAAACTCTTCTCTAAGAAACATGGAAAATTAAATTTGGTCTTTCGTGAGACATTTATTGAAACTTATAACAAGATGTTTTCTCTTAGAAATTTAGGTCCAACTGAAAAATTTGAGTGCGATGTCGAAGAAATTCCACCAGATGATGAAGAGAGAATCAGCAAAGCAGGTCCTCCTAATCGTCCTTTCAAAGAATATGAAGTTAATTGGAAATCAATGAAACCTCTTCCAGAAGAAGAGAGTTGGTTCACTTCTCCTGTTATTGTCTCTTGGGATATTGAAACTTATTCACATCGGCACCGAGCTTTTCCACAGAAACACTGTTTTGAAGATAGGATATGTTCTATTTCTGCTACATTTCAAGTTTATATGAAACCAGAGACTAGAAAAAATTATGTTATTGTTATTGGTTATACTTTTCCTGTAAAGGATTGTATTATTATTCAAGCAAAAGATGAATACGAAGTCATTGAAAAGTTTTTTGATTTGGTAGAAGAACACGATCCAGACGTTTTCATCGGATACAATATCTTCGGTTTCGATTATGATTATGTAGATGCTCGTCTCAAAGATGTTGGAAAGGATTGGAGAAATATTGGTCGACTGAAAGAAACGGGTTGTTCTATGAAATGCTTGAGTTGGAATTCTGATGCCTATGGATATAACAAATTGAATATTTTTGATGCTCCTGGTAGAATTTCAGTTGATTTGCTTCCATACATTAAGAGAGATTACAAATTGGCTATGTACAATTTGAACGCTGTTGGGAAACACTTTCTTGGTGAAACCAAAGTAGATTTGAAAGCACATGAGATGTTTCAAATTCATTTAGAGATGACTCAAATGATTGAATATATTCAAAAAACAACAGGTATCGAAGATGAGAAAGAAGCTTTTGCCAAGTTGAAACAGATGGCCAAAGATAAGGAATTTCCAGCCAAAGAGTTGAAACAGATGATTGGAGTTATCAGAGGCAACACTTTGATGTGCGAATACAATATGCAGGACTCCGTGTTAGTTTTGAGATTATTTGAAAAATTAAATGTTTGGATTTCTCTGATTGAACTTTCATCTATTGTTCGTGTCACACCGATGGAGTTTTTCACCAGAGGACAGCAGGTCAGATGCATTGCTCAGTTGTATCACGCTGCTTCGCATCGAAATATCGTTTTGACTCAGCGAGACAACGACTTCATCTTTTTCAACGGTGGAAAAGTGGAACAACCCAAAGTTGGTTTCTGGGAGCTAGTCATTTGTTTTGATTTCAATTCTCTGTATCCTTCTATTATGATTGCTTACAATATCTGTTTTACTACTTTGTTGAGAACTCTGGAAGGAGTGGATAAAGAAAAGTATAACCATTTTCATATTGACCAAGAAGAACCATTAGATTCTAAACCTCCCAAATTTGACAAGTTTGATTACGGAGAGTTTGATGACAATTATGATCCAGACGAATCAGCAGAAGATAAAAAGAAGAAAGTGAAGCGAGAATACGATTTCGGATTTGTCAAAGATGATGTCAAACCAGGTCTGCTTCCAGAAATCTTGAAGAATCTGTTAAGTAGTCGGAAAAAAGCTAAGAAAAGAATGAAACAAATTAATTCTACTTTAGATTTGTTAGATAATAATATTTTAATTCCTCTTCGGAGTAATAATGAGTTAAAATTTGAAGATATCGAAAACAAAGCTGTGGTAGAACACGTTAGAAAATATATCAAATCTGATATTTCTGATACTGATTATGTTAGAGATTACAAAGATATTATTGAGGAAGAATTCTTTTCCAAGAAAGTAGACCATACTATGTACGATGCTCGTCAACTTGGTTTGAAAGTTTCTGCCAACTCTATTTATGGGTTCTTGGGAGCACAGGTGATGGGAAAATTCTCTCTGATTGAAGGGAGTATGGCGACTACATCTCGGGGTCGTGAGCTGATTACCGATTCCTCACTCTATTTCGAAAAACACTACAATGCCACCACTGTTTACGGGGATACTGATTCAACTATGGTGTATGTACCAGAAATCAACAATGATCCAACCAAGGTTTGGGAAATAGCAGATGTTATGGAGAAGAAAATCAACGGGACTAAAGACGTATATGATGAAAACGGAAAATTAGTCAAAAAAGGAGAAAAAGGAATTTTTCCACCTCCTCTCAATCTAGAATTCGAAAAAGCCATGAGAGCTCTATTTATGAAAAAGAAGCATTACGCCTATATGGAATATGACAAAGACGGAAGCATCATCAAAGAAAAGAATTCTGACAGAGAAAATCTGAATGTCAAGGGTATCATTTTAGCCAGACGAGATAATTGTCATTGGTTGAGATATGGGTATGAAAAAATCGTCAGAGGTATTTTTGCTGGTAAAACAATTGAAGATGGATTTGATATGATTATTGATATGATTCTCGCTGTCATTAAATTAGAGTTCAATATTACAGATGAGTTATCTTTGGTGAAAGCCATGGGTTCCAATTATAAATCAACCACCTTTTCACTGGCTATCTTTTCAGAATTGATGAAGTCATTGGGTCGTCCAGTCAATCCCGGAGAACGATTTCCATATGTGATTGTCAATGACCATCAAGGAAGAGACAAAGTAGGTAAGAAAATGAGAACCAACGAATTCTTTACAGAACAGTGGGAGATTGCTGGATTAAAATATGGAGAGGAAGTACCGGAAGATTACAAACCAATTGAAGGAATGTACCCACCAGAAGAGATTGATTCATCTTATTATATTACCAATATTTTGTCTGGTCCAGTGGATAAATTATTCGAATATGGTTTTGCCAGAGTAATTGAAAAATACAGTCACAAAGAATATGTTCCAGAAAAGAATACTCGTCTGAAACCGGTCAGTGTGGTGACACCGGTCAAGATGGTCTCTCTGATGCTGAAAGATTACAAGAAAGAGATTGCTTCGGATGGAATAAAAATTATGATTCCTAAAATCGAAGGATTGAAGGGGTGGTTCCGAGAGGGAATCGAAGATTAATTTATTATAATATATTATAATAAATATTAAAAATAAATATAATTATCATGATTAATGTAAAATTTATTATAATATAATAAATTTTAATATTTTTTGAGATAGAAATATGTCTTCAATATATTAGACATCATCACGAATATCATCATTAATTTATTTTTGATAAAAATAAATTAATATTTTTTGAGATAGAAATATGCTTTCCCTGCATCGGTAGCACCACCGTCATCATTACTGTTTGCACCGACAATCGCATAATTTCCACTAATTGAAACGGAGCGTCCAAAAAAATCACTTGGTGCTTCTCCTAATCTGGTATAAATCTGTTTCCAGTTTCCATTCTTTTCTCTTTGATACCAGTATACTTTTCCTGCACTGGAACCGCCATCATCGTTACCAGTCGCACCTACAATCACATAATTACCACTAATTGCAACTGAGAATCCAAAAAAATCACTTGGCGCTTCTCCTATTTCAGTATGAACCTGTTTCCAGTTTCCATCCTTTTCTCTTTGATACCAGTATACTTTCCCTGCATCGGTAGCACCACCGTCATCATTACTGTTTGCACCGACAATCGCATAATTACCACTGATTGCAACAGAGTATCCAAACTGATCACCTCCAGTTTCTCCTATTTCAGTATGAACCTGTTTCCAGTTTCCGTCCTTTTCTCTTTGATACCAGTATACTTTCCCTGCTGAACTACCACCGTCACTATTAATATTCGCACCGACAATCGCATAATTGCCACTGATTGCAACGGAGAATCCGAAAAAGTTAAATTCTGTTTCTCCTATTTCAGTATGAACTTGTTTCCAGTTTCCATCCTTTTCTCTTTGATACCAGTATACTTTACCTGCTAAGAAACCACCGTCACCATTTCTATACGCACCGACAATCGCATAATTGCCACTGATTGCAACGGAGAATCCAAAATTGTCACCTGCTGCTTCTCCTATTTCAGTATGAACTTGTTTCCAGTTTCCGTCGTTTTCTCTTTGATACCAGTATGCTTTTCCTGCTGAACTACCACCGTCATCATTTCTATACGCACCGACAATCGCATAATTACCACTGATTGCAACAGAGTATCCAAAATTGTCACCTGCTGCTTCTCCTATTTCAGTATGAACTTGTTTCCAGTTTCCGTCGTTTTCTCTTTGATACCAGTATGCTTTTCCTGCATCAGCACCACCTTCATCGTTATCATAAGCACCGACAATGGCGTAATTACCACTGATTGCAACAGAGATTCCAAACTGATCACCTGCTGCTCCCCCAACAAAACTTTTAATTTCTTCCCAACTCATATTTTATTAAAAAAAATAAAAAAAAATATTATAAAATGAAACTTTCTTCACCTTCCAGAAAATCTTCTCACAAAGGTAGTTCATTTCTCAGAATGTTCCTTTATCTCACTATTTACACCTTCTTTGTTGTTACCATTGTTGCCATTGCCACACCCAGAATGTCTAACGACGAAGCTCACAATGCCGTCTTTGGTAGTTTCGATTCTACCGGTGCTGCCATTCTTTTGATTGGTTTCCCATGGTTATGTCTTCAATATCTCAGACATCATCACGAATACCACCATTAATTTATTTTTATTAAAAATAAATTATAATAATAAATGGATATGGATTTGGAAATAGATAGTGAAAGAGAAACTCAAATGGTAAAAGTACAGAGCGAAGCTTTTGCTCTTTTTAAAAAGAAAAATCAAGATTATGGTGATGCCTTCGCCACTTTTGGTCCGGTTGGTGTTATTGTCAGAATGGGTGACAAGATAAATCGGTTGACGTCGGTCACAAAAAATGGTGTTACTTTAGTAAATAATGAAAGTTTACGAGATACCCTAATAGACCTCCACAACTACTCTGCTATGGCGGTGATGCTTTTAGATGAAACCAGAAAGTAATTTATATATTATTTTAGAGTAAAGAGATATAAAAGTCTATTAACGTTAGCCAATATTTCATCTTTCAAATTCATTAAATCAGTTTCTTCTTCTCTTAAAAGATTTGGAAGTTTATTTGAAACCCATTCTCTAAAACCCATTACATATTTTTCAGATGTCTTATCTGTCAATGTTTTAAATTTAATAGTAAACGAATCATGAACCTTTTCTCCTCTACTACCACTTAATACTTCTACAAACTCATCTAATTTACTGTCAAATTTTTCTAAAAATTTATCGGTTCCCTTATGTCTGGCAAAAGAAGAAGTTTTCCAGTGATACAACTTAATTTGTCCTCTGAATTCCATCATTGGTTTTACAATGTCGTGCATTTTATATTATCATAATATAAAATTTTAGAATTATTAATTTTTAATTATTATCAACTAAAATTCCTTGGAAACTAGCAGCTATTTGATTATTGGTTCCAGAAGTTAAAGCTCTGCATTCTAAATCGGTCTTTTCAGGAAAAGGCCGAGGATATTCAAATTTAGTTATAAGTTGATTACTTTGTAAGACATTTATGAATCTTACTCTCCACGTGTTTGTTCCAAAATCTCTAGTCCTCAATTTCACAGTTGCATAATCATTAGCCTGACTGATAGCAGCTGTAAAATTTAAGTCATCTAAGTAAAGAGTTTTTCCAGCAGGAACTGTATAAGCAGCTATTTGTGTCTGAGCAGAATCTCCAAAATTTGCATAAACTGTTGTAGGGACTCCTAATGTAGAACCAGTAGGTCCTAAATATATTATTCCAAATGGTTTTCCATTACTCCCAGAAGATGTAATAAATGCTCTAAAAACCCTCAAAAAGGTTATAGGACCTCCCCCTGTTTTATTAACTATCTTTACCTGAGTTTGACCGCTCAAAGATGCTACTCCGAATAAAAGATTATAATCTCCGTCTAACCCCTGAACTTCCACGGCCTGTCCACCGGTTCCTGCTGCAGAATCATTTACATCAGTGGAACTGACATATACAGTTGTAGCAACACCTAGCCAAGGAATATTTCCTCCTTGATTCCAAATTGTTTCTTCTGTCCCATTAATATCTGGGTTAAATCCAAATTTAAACAATGTTTCTGTTCTAGAAACATTTCCCTCTGAAACACTCAGGTCGTATGGTTTTCCAACACTTCCAGAAACTCCTAAATTATTATTTATTTGTGTTAATTTATTATTTGTCTCTTCTGTATTAGTATCTATGCTATTTAACTTTTCAGTATTAGTATCTATACTATTTAACTCTTTATTTATACCTCCTAACTTATCCCTGTTATCAGTAAAATATAAAATAGTAAATATTAGAACCCCGATAACAACAAATAATAATAAAGCTAAATATAAAATATATCCCATATTTTATATACCAAAAATAAGAGAATATCAGTAAAAGTGAAAAATAAATAACAAATATAACTATAAAGCAATGGAAACATATATCTCGATTGTGTATCTTGACCTCCTAGGTAACAAAGCTATTTACGAACACCTTCAAGGTAATCCATACCAGCCAAAATTTAAAATTGAGAATTTCAATCATCAGTCTGCTCGTCAGAAAGCTCTAGTTATGCTAGCCAGGAAAAAATTAACCTTTATGGAAAGAATTATGGATGGGTTCGTCCCTGACCCAGAAATTCCTTTTTTGGAAGCAGTTATGGATCACACTAGAGAAACTTGGAATGACAAGATTTTTTTGCATCCAAAAAGTGATGGAAAAATAGAATACTACTATTTAAGCGATGTTCGCGAGGGTCTTAATAAAATTACTTTTTCCTGATATCCTATTTCATAAATTATTTATTTTATGAAATATTTAAAGAATAAATTCCTGTTAAATTTGTAATTTTATTTATGTCGAGTATGTAGGGGTATACATAAAAAGTTGATTTTAAATGATAAAAATTTATTTGAATGATAAAATTGATCAAAAAATTAAAAAAAAAGAGTAAAATGAGATTTTACTTTGCATCCAAATTTGGAAATATAACTAAAATTAGACCTAACTCAGAAATTTCGAATAAAGCTTCTATGGTTTACAAGCTCAATCTACTTGATTATTTCCGTAAAAAGAAAACAGCGGTTCCAAATGGTTACCCTCATCTTTATAAAGGAGAAATACAAGAAAAAGATATAGAAAAAGTTGGAAACTTTTCTTCGTTATTTTGTAACAAAAAAGAAGTCAATGTTATGAAAGTCATTGGAACAGAATATAATAAGCTTATAGATAGTACGCAAAAATATTCACTTGTGTATCTAGATTAATTCTAAAATAAAGATTTTAGAATTTTACAAACTGAATATTCTTTCTACTGCCAAAGCCACATTTCCAGGCGACAGAATTGTCATCACAGGAACTTTTGAGGGCATTTGAAGGGTAGAATTGATGTTTACCATCATATCCATATTGTCTTTGAATGGAGGACAAGCAATCACCGGAGCATCTACATTACAAGCAGTTACTCCACTAAGAGCGTTGCTCATTCCTGCCACCGTCACATAGACAAGACGCCTAGCTTGATCTTCGTATTCTTCAAGCATCTCTAATACACGTTGAGTGTTCTTGTGAGCTGAACAGAAATGAGTCTCACTGAAAATATTTTGCTGTTCTAAACATTCCTCAATCTTCTCACACCATTCTTTATCACTTTCACTTCCAGCAATAATAACTACCATCTCTTCATTCCATCTTTTCAAGAAGTTCATTACCATTTCTTCTTCGTCATCCACTTCTTCCGCTTCCGGAACCGGTTCCTCATCATACAATAAAGTATAAAATCCTGCATACACTTTCTCCACTCGCTCCGCCAGCTCAGATGGAATTTCTGGAAGGTCATCTTTGTAAGGGTCACACTTACTTTTAACAAAATCCCGAACACAATCTTTATCAAATTTCTCAGGTTCTTGACCCGCTTCAAAACGCTCTTGATAGGTATCTGCTTTCCAATACCGACTACTGTCACATGTGTGAAGTTCGTCAATTAGAATGATTTCACCGTCCAGTAAACCAAATTCATATTTAGTATCTACTAAAATCAAACCTTTAGATTCTGCTACCATTTGTCCATATTCAAATAGTTCTAAACATACTTCTCTGACAAATTCCATTTCTTCTTCATCTAAATATTCTTGTTCAACAATTTCCTCTTCAGTAATTGGAACATCTCGGTCTCCTTTAGTGGTTGGGGTTAAAATTACTTCATCAAGTTTTTCATTCTTTCGATATCCATCTCGAAAGTTAATTCCGTACATATCACGTTTTCCACTTTGGTACATTGGCCAGATACTAGTATTAGTAGAACCTGTCATGTAACCACGAACAATAAATTCTAACTTAATAGGTTCAGTTTTTTTGACAATCATATGTTCTCCTTTGGTGTAAAGATAGTGATTATCTACGATTTGTCTAGTATTTTTAAACCACCATTCGCTGCTCTTGTTAAGAACAAAACCTTTTCCTTTGATATCACAAATATGCCTATCAAAAGCACTTAATCGGTCACTAGCAGACAAAAGAAGTTTTCCGTATCCGATATCGGACACTTTTCTGACTTTTCCAATATAAGGTTGAGGATCCATTTTTATATATTTTTGGTTTATATTAAAAAATGAAACTTGAATAAATAAAAAAAAGAAAAATGTCCTGTGAGTTATGTGATAAAGAAAAATGCAATTGTTATGATAAAATAATTTTAGAAAAAAGAAGTCAGAAATATCAACGTAACAATAGTATTATGAAAATGGTAGAAAAACATTCTACCGGAAAATGTGATTGTAAAAAAAATAACAAAATATGTAATTATGATTTACCTTTTTTAAAAGACGTTAAATCATCTTATTTAGAATCTAAAGAAGAAGGTGATAAATTTGTGATGAAGAATATTGAATTTTTTGAAACATTATACAATACATCCCAATCGATAACCCAATCTCTAAAAAGTAAAGCTGGAAGAGATTGGGAGGATAGTTTTGAAGAAACCTTACAAATTGCAAAAATTATTAAGAATAAACATTTTGCATCAAAAGTTAATATTGATAATGAAGGTAATTTTCTAGAGAAAAAAAAGAAAGGTAAAAATACAGGTCATAAATTAGATTTTGTTATTCCTCCGCCTAAGTTAGGTACTAATATAAAAGACCATAAAGGTTTTATTATTTCTAACAAAACAACTTGCAGGGAAAGAGTTCATCAAGATAAATTTATTGGTAAGTTCGTTTTAATAACAACAGATAAGTACGATACAAAAGATGAAAATATCAGAACCGTTAGTATTAACCAAGATGATGACAAATTAACTAGATTCATATATGATATCAAAAAATTACTAGATGAGATATCCTAATTTTCTTTCCCCTCTTCCTTTTCTCTTCTTTCCCCTCTTCCTTTTCTCTTCTTTCCCCTCTTCCTTTT
>Ga0070754_10003226_pt1 | contig 11594 bp, 9 predicted proteins | sample VirMetDEL_Sep_01_FD_75181 | JGI IMG/M metagenome (GOLD analysis project Ga0070754, IMG submission 75181) | Aqueous microbial communities from the Delaware River and Bay under freshwater to marine salinity gradient to study organic matter... | ecosystem: Environmental > Aquatic > Marine > Coastal... | reverse complement strand
TAGGAGATAATTATGGCTAATCAAGGACTACCCGGTGGTCAAACAACTCCACCAAACATAAACAGCCTAGCCGCACAAGGCATCCAAGGTGCAGGGATGGGTACTGCAATGGGCATGGGTTACACACCTAGTCAGGTAGGTGTAGCAGGTACTAGTGCATCAGTAACACCAACTAATGTTGCAGGTACAAACGTCACAGGTACAAATGTTACAGGTACAAATGTGACTCCACAATCTTTAGCAAATACTAATTTAAGTGCATATACAAACCCTTTTGATAATGCTGTAGTAAAAGCAAATGAGGCAGATATATTACGTGGTGCTAATATGGGTTTAAATACTTTACAAGGTCAAGCACAAGCCGCAGGTAGTTTTGGTGGTAGCAGACATGGTATTGCAATGGGTGAAATAGGTAGAGATACTCTTAGTCAATTAGCACAAGCTTCAGCAGGACTGAGACAAGCAGGTTACCAAAACGCACAAAATGCCGCTTTCCAAGATATAGGCAATAACTTTCAAGGTCAACTTGCTAATCAAGCTAATAATTTACAAGCACAAGGAATGAACCAAGGTAATAACCTACAAGCACAATTAGCTAACCAAGGAAATGCATTACAAGCAGGACTAGCAAACCAATCTGCAAACATGCAGGGTCAATTAGCTAATCAACAAGCCGGAATGGGTGATATATCTAATCAACTACAAGCTAGTTTAGCCAATCAACAAGCAGGACTTTCAGGCGCACAACAAAGATTAGGAGCGGCAAACCAATTAGGTCAATTGTCAAATTTAGGATTTGGAATGGGTCAGCAAGTAAACAGAAACTTAGCTACACAAGGCGCACAACAGCAAGCGCTACAGCAAGCATTGTTCGATGCCGCAAGAAAACAGTTTCAAGGATTTGTTGGTCAACCTGCACAAGGTCTTGGTTATGTAACAGGCGCATTAAATGCTAATCCTGTGAGTACACCACAAACAGTTACACAAACGAAAACACCGGGTCTGTTTGATTATCTAACTTTAGGAGCTAACGCTTACACCGGTAATCAAGCGCAACCAACCCCGTTCTAGGAGATAAAAATGGCATTAGGATTAGGACAAATACTAGGAGGAGCAATATTAGGAGGCGGTCTCTTAGGTGGCAAAGACGATGACGAGCAACAAGGCATTATGAGCGGCATTTCTAATGTCAGCAACTCATTATTTGCCGGTATGTCACAAGAACAAGTCTACAGATTAGGGCAAGGCTTTAATTCTATGCGTTTAGAGCCTGACCAAGGCATGCACACTAGTTTTGAAAACAGAATTACTTCTTTACGTGATAGTGTTGCTAAAACAAAAAACAGAAGTGCAACTGTAACAGCACTTCTAGGTATGAAGTCAGAAAACTACCCTAATGGTAGGACAGATTTAGCAGAAATGGTTAAGACAGGAGTGTTACCTGCGGCAGAGGCTATTGCAATGGCAACTAAAGTAGAGCCTTTGTCGGCATTTGCAGAAAAAATGGCATGGCTTAAAAATAATCCGGATGCTACAGCCGAACAAAAAGCATTGGCAGGTATTACAACTGCTGTTGAAACAGAATTTGACAAAAAATTTAAATTGTTTTCAGACGATAGTGAAGATAGTATTTTAACTGCTGAACAAAGAGCTATAGGTATGGAAACCTTGTTAGGTGTAGGTACAACAAAAGACTCTTTTCAAAACAAAGTAGCGCTATACACGAAAATGAAAGATGATGGCACGTTAACACCTGACATGTTAGAGCTGTTTGGTATTCCTAAAGTACAACAAGCAGAATTTGAAAAGAAAATGAATGAGCTTGAGTTGTTAGCAGAACAAAGTGGGATGAAACCAGAAGAATTAATGGATAGAAAGATTGCGCTTGTGTCTAATTTCACACCGGATGATGGTAAGACCGATTCTATGAAGCTTATGGACTACAGAGCAAAAAACGCAGGTCTTGAACCGGGTTCTGATGAATATAAAGAGTTTTTCTTAAACCATGGACAAGGTAACACAAATATTGATATTGATTTAGGTGGTGACGATGTGGCAAATGCTGAATATGATAAAAAGTTGCAAGCGGCTCTTGTAACACAAGATTTAGCAGATATTGAAGCTGTAAGAAAAGCTTACACAAATATTAAAAAACTTGATGAAGTTTTAGCATTAGTGCAATCAGGTAAAGCAAATCTTGGTGCATTTCAAAGCGTTCAACAAAGAATGAATGAACTTGTTGCAAAATTTACTGGTATGGATGAAGCTGTAGAAAAAGCTACTAATACACAATTACTAGAAGCGTTGCTTGGTAGTGATGTATTTGGAATGATTGCTATATTGGGTATTGGCGCACGTGGTATTGATACACCGGCAGAAAGAGATTTCTTAATTAAAGTGATGACAGGTCAATTAGAAATGACTCCTGAAGCTCTAAAACAAATGACATATTACAGACGTAAATATTCAAGACGTGTTATTGACGAGTACAACTCACGTTTAGATAGCGGATATTATGACGATTATAGAAGAAGCAGAAAATTAGACAGAATTGAAGTTGCGCCATTACCGGTATATCAACCTCCACTAGTAGAAAATACAGTAAGCGCAGATAGAGGTAACGAACTTGTCAATAAATACAACTTGAGCGGAAGTCAATAATGCCAACTTATGCAGATTTAATTTTAGCGTTAAATAAAGCAGACCAAGCAGGTAACGTTTCTGATGCTAACGAAATAGCAGGTATTATCAGAGAACTGTATCCTGATGGTGACATTAAAGAAGCTGTAACACCTCAAGAAGTTATAGACCAAGCTTACATAGCAAAAGAAGGTAGTAATGTTGCTGTAACAGAGCCAATTATGCAAGAAACTGTTACTACTGACCAAATGGGTAACGCTTTAACTAATGATGGTGTAATTAGACAACCTTCTGCATCAGAAAACATAACGCAATCGACTAGACCGCAAGAAGAAGTGATAGCTACACTTGATGAGGCAGGACAACAAGTAGTTGTACAAACACCTACTGGTATGGCTTACATAGACCAAGCTAATCGTATTGTGTCTAATGATGAAGCAGTAATAGCGGCGGCTATGGCAATGTCACAAGGTCAAGAGACTGAACACCCAAGCAAAGTGTACCAAATATTACAAGCTAAAAAAAATGTAGGCATTACACAAAACCCAATAGACTTCACAGCAGGATTAACTGGTAATTTGATAGAAGGCGGTGTTGGTGTTGGTAGTTACAGAGATGAATCTGTAGGAGCAATAAACGATGGCATTAACTTTTTGTATCAACAGGCTACAGGTGGTCAATTTGCAAAACCCGGTTTGCCTGAAAATATAGTAACGCCCGGTGATGAAATAACAGAAAGAGCAAAAAACATAGACGAAGATTTTGACCTTGCTTATCCTAAAAGCGCTATAGCGGCTAATGTTGCTGGTGGTTTGTTAAGTGGTTATTTACTAGGCTCAACAAAAACTGCACAAAAATTATATAAATGGATACAAGGGTTGCCAAAAATAGGAAAAATTGCGGCACTTACAACTACAGGTGCAGGTATAGGCGGTGCAGAAGGATTACTATATGGTTTTGGTGCAGGTGAAGATGGTAACCGTTTAGAAGAAGCAATAGACCAAGGTATGTTTGGAGCAGGTGTCGGTGCGGTGGCAAACCCTGCTCTAATGGCTTTATCTTACGGGTATAGCAGAATAGCTAGTGGTTTGAAAGATACAAGCACAGAAACAATTGCTTCATTATTTGCAATAAGCAAAGAAGCCGCAGAAATTATCAAAGAAACTATTACAGCAGGCGGTTCAACATTACAAGAAATGGTAAGCAACCTTAGACGAGGCGGTGTAAATAAAGATGGTGCTATGATTGCTGATGCTGATATTGCAACGCAAGTTATTACAGATGCAGTAGCGGCGGCAGGCGGTGAAAGTGCCTCAACAGTAAATCGTGCATTACAAGATAGAGTATCAAGTAACTTTCAAGGACTTACAACAAGTCTTGATAAAAATATTGCTGAATTACCATTTATGGAAGAATTTCCTACTATTAGGCAAGACCCATCAGAAATAGCTAAACAAAATGCTAAAAACACGAGACCTGCTAGAGAAAAAGCATATAACAAAGCTTATAAAACTCAAATAGATTATTTAACTCCTGAAGGTCAACAAGTCCAAGAAGCGCTTAATGAAATAGATGAAGCTACGCTTACAAAAATATTAGGAAACATTAACTCTAGAATAAGAAAAAGTACAGGAGACACTACATAGCTTGCATTTAAAAGAAATGTTGGAGAAGATGGAGCAGAGTATTTATCGTTAATTGATATGCCTACTATGAAACAGCTTGACTTTATTAAACGTGAGTTAAGTGAAATTGCTTTCAATTCTCCCGGTGTACCGGCGGCGAACAAAATGCTACCAGTATTAAGTCAAGAAGCAAAAGATGCATTGCATTTACGTTACAAATTGTCAAATGCTTTAAAAAATGCAAACCCTGACTATAAAAAGGCTGTCAAATTAGGTCAAGACAAAATAACAAGTGAAAACGCGTTAGCAAGTGGATATGACATGTTAACTCCTGAAGTTACACCTAATATGGTAGCTAACATATTTAAAGATGCAGGCGAAAACGAAAAAATAGCTATGCGATTAGGAATACGAGCAAAGCTTGAAAGAGTAATAGGTGAAATGCGACCAACACCATCAAGAATGCCTGACAGTAAAGAATTAGATGAAACATTTAAGTTATTGTCATCTAGAGATAACAGAGAAATACTGGAAACAGTTTTAGGCGGTAAAGAATATAAAAAGTTAATAAAAGATTTAGATAAGGCAGAAGTAGCTATTAAACTTAGAATATCAGTAGCAGAAAACAGTAAAACAGCTATAAGAAGCAATGTATTACGCAATATAGAAGAAGTTACAGACCAAAAATCATCTCTTAAACAAATTATAATGGAAGGTAGAGGTGTAGAAGCCACAAGAAAAATAATACAAAGAATTAATGAAACAGAAGCTGTATCTAGAAAACATAAGAAACTTATTTTAAAAGAATTAGCCGGTGCAATGACAGGCACACGTGGAAAAGCCGCTATTGCAAAACTTAGACAGGTGTATGATGCAGTTAAAAAAGGTGAACAAACTATGGAAGATATAGAATATATATCTAACTTTATGTATACAGGTATTAATTTACAACTTGTTTCAGGTTCAGTCACTAAAGCTAGAGAAATAAGAGATTACTTATCAGAGGAGCAATAATGAAGCAAGAAGCAATGACAGATGATGATGTACAAAGCATAGCTAAAGATGCTTTAGATTCTGCGATATCCTTTGTTGAAAGTGAAATAGCTGAAGACAGAATTAAATCCCAACGTTACTTTGAAGGTGAAACAGACATAGGGCAAGAAGATGGACGTTCTAAAATTGTAGCAACTAAAGTCAGAGACACTATAAGAGCTATTAAACCTAGCCTAATGCGTGTGTTTTTATCTTCTGAGAACCCTGTAGAGTACATACCTACAAGTCAAGAAGATGTTGTAGGCGCAGAACAAGCTACTAAATACGCACATTGGAAGTTTCAGCAATTAGGCGGTTACACACTACTTAATAACGCTATACATGATGCGCTTGTTAAAAAAACTGGTGTTTTAAAAATATGGTGGGAAGAAAACACTTCTGCAACAATACACACATACACAAACGTAACAGAAGAAGAAATGGCGGCTATTGTCAATGAAGACGATGTAGAAGTTATCGAACACACAGAAGAAACAGAAATAGAAGTAGATGACATGGGCAATCAAATGCAATCTGCTATGCATTCACTTAAAGTTAGCCATAAAAAACGTAATGGTGAACTAAAAATGGAAGCTGTACCACCGGAAGAATTTATTGTAGATAGAAACGCAAAAAGCGTTGATGATGCATATATTGTAGCGCACAGAACAGAAATGAGAGTAAGTGACCTAGTAGAAATGGGTTATGACTTTGAAGAAGTATCTAATTTATCAGGATTATCTTCAGATGATACATACACAGACTCAGAAGCATTTGAACGCAAAGGTTATGAGCAAGACGAAGAGCAAAACACACAAGACGTATCTATGAAGAAAGTAGCTGTTACTGAAGCTTACATGAAGATGGATAAAGAAGGTACTGGTGTAGCTATGATGTACAAAATACTTATGGCAGGTGGTGATAACACAGTTTTAGAGTGTGAACCATACGGTGATGTACCTTTTGCAGTTTTTGAAGTAGACCCTGAACCTCACACATTCTTTGGTCGTAGTGTTGCAGACTTAGTAATGAATGACCAAGACTCTTCTACAGCTATGCTAAGAGGAATGATGGACAACGTAGCATTAACAAATTCACCAAGGCAAGGTTATGTTCAAGGACAAGTTAATGTTGACGATTTAATGAACAACGAGATAGGTGGATTAGTTAGAATGAAGTCACCACAAGCGCTTGTAGATATTGCAACTCCTTTTGTCGCAGGTCAGGTATTAACTGCGATGCAATACATGGACGATGCTGTTGAAGCTAAAACTGGTGTAACAAGAGCTTCTATGGGTCTCGACCCTGATGCGTTACAAAATACCTCAGCTACTGCGGCTCGCCTGCAAGCACAACAAGGTTCAGCACAAATAGAAGTTATGGCTCGAAATATTGCCGAGGGCGGTATGAAACGCTTATTTAAGCTAATGCTAAATGTATTAGTAGAAAATAGCTGTGAAGAGACTCTGATGCGTTTACATGGCAATTTCCAACCTGTTGACCCTAGAGTATGGAACACAGGCATGGATATACAAGTTAATGTAGGTGTAGGTACTGGTCAAGAAGCAGAAAGACATGCGGCACTCAATCAAGCATTACAAATGCAAATGCAAATATGGACACAGTATGGCAATGGTAATGGTTTAGTTACTATGACAGGAATACGCAATACACTTGGAGATATGTTAGCTTTACAAGGTGTTAAGAATGTAGACAGGTATTTCCAACCGATTAATCCTGAAATAGAAGCTCAGTTAATCCAAGAGCAACAACAGATGGCGGCTGAGTCACCACAAATTACTGAAGCTGAAGCATTAGTACAAGCCGAACAATACAAAGCTGACAAACAAATGGAAATGCAACAACTTAAACTGCAAATAGATGCACAAAAAGCAATTGCAGTTGATGATAGAGAGCGTGATGCATTAGACCAAGAGTTAATGATTAAAGTTGCTGAAATATTAGGTAAATACGGAACTGCTGTAGATACTGCACAAATAAAAGCGGATAAAGAACAGACAAGATACCCACAAGAATCTCCTGCACAAGCAGTATTAGGAGGTAGGTTCTAGTGGCATCACAACTTTCAATTGTTGAAAAATCTGCTAGAATGAAGACATTACAGGCTGACGATATGTTTCAGTTAGCTTTAAAAGAAATTACAGAACAGCAAATAGCTGTATTTGTAAACGCTGATTCGACAACGGATGAGCGAGAGGAGGCACATAACATGATATGTGCAATTAGAAAGATTGATGATTATTTCGACTCCGTAAAAACGGATGAAGCAATGTACAATCGCAAACTTAAATAGGAGACAGTACCTTGGCTAACGAGACTGAAACCCCAATAACAGACATAGACAGCGCTTTGACTAGTATGCTTATGCCTGAAGAAACAACGGAAGAAGTAATAGAAGAATCTCAGGAAACAGAAGAAATATCTGCTGAAGCTGAAGTTGCTGATGACGTTGAAGTTGTAGAAGAAGATGTAACAGAAGAAGAAGAAATTGAAGCTTCTTACTCTGAGGATGACGAAGACCCAATAGAGGAAGCCAGTCAACAAGAGCCTGAAAGATATTCTGTTAAAGTAAATGGACAGGAAGAACAGGTATCCTTAGATGACTTAAAGCAAGGCTATAGTGGACAGAAGTACGTCCAACAAGGTATGCAGGATGTTGCGGCACAAAAGAAAGAAGCCGAAGCAGTCTACACAGCCTTGAATAACGAAAGACAGCAAATGGCTGAATTATACCAACAGCTCCAAAATGGAGGATTTTCACCTGAGCCAATTAAACCTACAAAAGAGGATTTTGATGCTGACCCTATTGGGTATATGCAAAAAAACCTTGAGTATGAGGAGCAAAAGGCTAATCACGATAGGCAAATGGCACAACTCCAACAGGCATCACAACAAAATAGTGTTGCTCAACAGAACGCTAAACAAGCTTATTTACAAGAGCAGATGCAAATACTTCAAAAAGAAATCCCTGATTTCGCTGACTCTACAAAAGCCAGTAAATTAAGGGAGCAGTTAGTCTCTACCGGAAAATCTCAGTATGGTTACACAACTGAGGAAATTAGCCAAATATCGGACTATCGAGCCATAAAAGTATTACACGATGCTATGAAGTATCAGGATATTATTTCAGGTAAGTCAAAGGCTAAGGTTAAAACTCAGTCTGCGAACTCTGTAATAAAACCGGGTGCTAAAAAAATGGCAACTCCAAATGCAAAAATTCGTTCACGCCAAAAGGCAAAACTCAAGGATTCAGGCTCAATTGATGATGCTCTGAATTTAATTTTAAATAGTTAATGGAGAAATATTATGGCACAACCAGCCAATACATTCGATAGCTATGACGTAAAAGGTATTCGTGAGGACTTAGAGAACGTTATTTATGACATCTCTCCTGAAGAAACTCCTTTCTACTCATCGCTAAAGAAGGTGAAAGCAAGTAACACATACCACGAGTGGCAAACTGATTCATTACGTTCAAGTGCGGCTAACGCTCACATTGAAGGTGACGATACAGCAGGTGAAGCAAGAACTGCTACTACTCGTTTAGGTAATTACACACAAATCTTTAAAAACGCAGTTATCATTCCTGATACTGATGAAGGTTTGGACAAAGCAGGTAGAGCGGCTGAAATGGCTTACCAAGTGCTTAAAATTGCTAAAGAGCAAAAGCTAGACATTGAGAAGGCTTTGTTTGATAACAATAAGTACGAAGTTGGTTCAGCTTCTGCGGCACGTGAACTAGCAGGATGCGGTGCATACGTGAAGACTAATGTTGCTAACATTGGTGGTTCAGGTGGTGCAAACCCTACTGGCTCAGTACCGGGTAACACAGCTCGTACAGATGGTACAGCTACTGTGTTCTCACAAGCAGACTTCGATACTGTTATGCAAGGCATTTGGGAAGCAGGTGGTAATCCTGATACGGTTTACCTTAGTGCGTTCCAAATGAACAAGGCACTAGACTTTACAGGTTATAACAACCAACGCTCTCACATTGAAGCGACTAGCAAGACTGTTGTTAAAGCTGTAGACATCTACGTGACTCCTTGGGGAACTGTTGAATTTACACCAAGCAGAGAAAACAGAGGTAGAGATGTTTGGATTATGGATTCAGATATGTGGGCGGCAGGTGTTCTTAGACCTACTAAGAATACTGAGTTAGCTAAGACTGGTGACTCAACTAAACGTCAAGTGCTTACAGAGCTAACGTTAATCTCTAAAAATGAAGCGGCATCAGGACTAGTTGCTGATTGTACAACTTCATAATCTGAGGTAAACTATAGGTGTGGGGAGTCCTCCTTAATCTCCCCACACTTTATAAAGGAAAACATGAAAATAAAAGAACAAGTACGATACAATCGAAAAGAAGATAAAATTGAGATTGCACGTACATTTGATGCACAACCTAGCCTAGACAGAGCAGAAGATTTACGCAAGGCAAAAGTTGGTATGACTGGAGAAAATCGTTTAGTAGGCTCTATACCTTTACACATCATGGCTCAATGGTGCAAGGATGCAGGTGTACAATGGAACGATATTGAAGCTCGTAAAGAAGTTGTCAGAAAGAACATATTAAGTGGAGAGTTTGACAAATTCCGAGTATGGCAAGGAACTTTTTAATGATGGAGAACAAGTATGGCTGATACAACTACTACAACCTTTACCCTTGTTAAGCCTGAGGTGGGAGCTTCAGCAGATACTTGGGGTACAAAATTAAACACAAACTTAGATTCAATAGACAATCTATTGGATGGCACTACAGCAGTAAAACCTAATCTAACAGCAGGTCAATGGAAAATAGGTGGCACAGCAATTACAACTGATGCAACAGAACTTAATTATGTTGATGGTGTTACAAGTGCTATTCAAACACAGCTTAACGCTATCACAGCGAATAACTGGGTTGTTACAGCAAGAATTACAGATGCTAACGTAACAACAGCTAAGATTGCAGATGATGCAGTTACAAACGCTAAAATAGGCGCAGATGCAGTTACAGGAGCAGAGATTGCTGATGACCAAATTAATAGTGAGCATATAGCGGCAGATTCTATTGATGCGGAACACTATGCACCGGGAAGTGTGGATGCTACAGCTCTAGGAGCAGATTGTGTAACTGCGGCAAAGATTGGTGATAACGTCTTGAATAGTGAACACTATGCGGCGGCTAGTATTGACAATGAACACCTAGCAAACGATTGTGTAGGTGGTTCTAAGATAGCTGATGATTCAATTAACTCAGAGCATTATGTGGATGGCTCTATTGACACAGCACATATTGGTGACTTACAAGTTACATCCGCTAAGTTAGCTGTTGACAGACGTAATGCAGGTGCTACAACAGATATTTTTGATGGTAATTCAAATGATTATATTCATTATGATGCTGATGTAGGTATGCGTTTTTATACTGCTGATGCAGAAGAAATGCGATTAGAAGATGATGGTGATTTGCACGTTGATGGTGACGTAATTGCATTCTCAACTACAGTTTCAGATGCAACGCTCAAGTATGACATTAACCCTATTGACCACGCTTTAGACAAAGTAGCTCAACTCACAGGTGTTACATACAAGTACCTTAAAGATGGCATGGAGTCAGCAGGTCTACTAGCACAGGATGTCGAAAAGGTAATGCCTTGTGCAGTAACAGAAAGAAAATTACCTATGCACAAAGATGATGGTAAATCATACAAGACTTTAAACTACGATAATCTACACGCTCTACTGATTGAGTCTATCAAGGAGCTTACTGCGAAAGTAGAAAAACTGGAGAAGAAATAATGGCATTACAGGGTAGTGGACAGATAAAATTATCAGAGATAGCTGGTGAGTTTGGTGGCTCTGCACCTCATCAAATGAGTGAATATTATTCAGGAGGAAGTAACACTCCTTCAGGAACAGGTGATGTTCCAACTTCAGGGGAGATACAAGTATCAGATTTTTATGGTACATCTAATATTTCTTATATAGGTGCTAGTGGTGGTAACTCTACTTATAACTCAGGTAATTACACATACCGTAAATTTACAGGTAGTGGTACATTAGCTGTAAGTGCGCTTGGTACAACTGGCAATAATAGCATTGAATATCTTATTGTCGCAGGTGGTGGAGCTGGCTCGAATACTGGGGGTGGTCAATCTTCAGGTGGTGGAGGTGGAGCAGGCGGTATGAGAACTGGCTCTATGACACCATCAGTAACTAATTACACAGTTACCGTAGGTGCAGGAGCAAGTAGAGGTTCAAGTGGTTCTTCTTCATCAGCATTAGGAGTTT
>Ga0070754_10003225_pt1 | contig 11596 bp, 9 predicted proteins | sample VirMetDEL_Sep_01_FD_75181 | JGI IMG/M metagenome (GOLD analysis project Ga0070754, IMG submission 75181) | Aqueous microbial communities from the Delaware River and Bay under freshwater to marine salinity gradient to study organic matter... | ecosystem: Environmental > Aquatic > Marine > Coastal... | reverse complement strand
TTTTCTGTTCTTACTTCTGAATGCATATTCCTCTTCTTTATCGGAGAGGTCTGCCTTCATTTTTGAAGAACCACATTTGGGTTTGGTTTTTTGTCCAGGTTGCTTGGCACAGGGTTTTCCTGCATATTTACCACCCAATTGAACCCAACCAGGGGTACCATCAGAAGAGCGACTCTTGCTAAACCAGTCACGCAAAGAATAATCACCACTCTTTCTCGCTTCATCCATATACCCCGCTGCTGCATCAGTATTATGTTCAGTGTCGGTAATTTTTGCCTGAACCCAAGCAGGAATGTTTCTCTCCTTTTTACCAAGTTTTTTTCTTAATATGGCAATATTTTTCTCGGACTTTTTAAGTTGAGATTGTGCCATAGAAACTTCATGATCTTTTTCTTTTGCTTCGTTCACTTTCTTTTTTCCTTGACAATGTGCTCGCTGAGAGAACCCTTTTGGATTATCGCAATCGATGGACCTTTTGTATTTTGAACTCCAACCTTCCGATACTCCTCCGCCATCAGAGCCCCCAGAAGAGTCCCCATTCCCACTTCCATTGCCATTTGCACCATTGCCATTCTTTTTAGTCTCCTCTTCCTCTTTATGCTCACTATCTTTCATAATACGACCAGTAGACGACATAAGGTGCCATCCCTTAGGAATCTTTTTACACTTTTTGGAGGTGTAACAGTAGTAGTATCCTTTTTTACAGGACTTTGCCATTACTATTCGTCTTTTGACTTATTATTATTTAGAAAACCTTGTTTGAGTAACTTTGACAAATCACTAGTAGATCCAACAAACAATGCGTTATTTGTCACATTATTTGTAGTTTGTTTGGTACTTTCATCTTCAAGATCTTTAAGTTTCTTTTGGAGATCTGCTAACTTATCCGTTGTATCGGCAACACTCTTAATCAACTGCCCAGCGACCTCATATGCCCTTGGACTTGCACTTTCGCCAGCAAGTTCCATAATACCATTAATCGCTTCCTGACCCTTTTCTATAAGGGAATATAAGTTTGCACGAGTATATTCATAATCTTTTTTAATATCAGTTTTTTCAGTAGGGATAGGAGGTTTTTTGATTTCTACTGGATCTGCTTCAACAATGCTACTCTCAATATTGAGTGCTTTGTCAAGTGATTCATAATTATCAGTCATAAGTATTAAATATCAGATTGGCGGGTGGGACTATAAGATTTGGAATCTCCAAGGAATTCCCATCCCTCATCAAATCCAAAAGAATCTCCTGGTTGGAGAAGTCCATGATCAACTGAATTAATTACACCATCATTATTTTTATCTTCAAGTGCTGTTGGTGTAACTGTATATCTCATTTCTCTCTTAGCAGTCTGAGTATTAGTGTCGGCATACATATCAATCTGAACCTTACGAATAAGACCATCGCTACTATCAGCAATGGGACCAAACAGATATGTCTTTGCAGTAAATTTGAAAGTATGTATTAATGCTCTTCTTGTATCAAAGTTTCCTTCATAGTCATCTTGAAAACTTACAGCATCCAAAATAATGGGAATATCTCTCTTTTCTCCAATAGAATCTACTAAATCAATTGTTAAATTAAAATGTGGTTGAAAATATGGTAAAATTTGTTCTATAATTTGTAAAGAATCATCATTCAACTTTGACAATACATTAAGTTCAAATCCAATATTATATGGAACAGGCATAAAGACTTTTTTTACCTTACTACCATCATCACAAGTCTTAAATGTTTGTACCAAACTTGTTTTTCTGGTTGCATCGTATGCAATAGAAGTCATTTCAAATGACATTCTTGGTAAAGTAATCTGAATAGGTTTATTTAATTCAGACTGCTGAGTGATCCTCGCTAAGAATTTTTGACTCGGACCATATGCAAGGGGAACTTTAATATCACTAATATCATTTCCGACATTATCCTGATGACGAATATGAATATCATTAAATAGCGTTCCAAACGCTATGATTGTTTTTCTAATAATTTCGTGATAATAGTAAGTTCCTAGCATTAATATGTACCAAAGGGATTAGATTCAGTAAAGTCTACGATTGAGTCTCCAAGTGTCTCAAATTCATCATTCTCGGTGTATTTATCATAGATATCATCATCATCAAAAGACAAAAGTGGATATTCTGCACCTGAAGTTTTTCCTACGATTGTCTCTCCAGGATAGAACCCAAGTTGAGTAGAACCAATACTAACATATGCAATTTTGAGGATATTAGTATCCTCATCCCACTCTTTAACTCTTGCTTCTGTTTTAGATCTAGATCCAATAATAATTTCATTAAATAGATATGTTCCAATTCCTGCCAGAGATTCTGGATCAGAAATTGTGACCTCTGGTGTAGAAGTGTATCCACCACCAGGATCTTGTACAGTAACACTAACTAGTGAACTGTCAGAATCGTTAACCATACTGATAGAAGCAATACCAATCGCAGTGCTAGAAATTCCACTTGCTGGTGGAGACGCTACTGTTACTGTCGGTGCAGTTCCATATCCAACGCCACCATCAACAACACTGAATCTAATAACACCTTGACCTTGTGTTATAATAGAACAAGTTGCTGCTGCACCTGTTCCACCACCACCAGATATAGTAATCGTTGGGGGAACAGTATATCCTGCACCAGCGTTTGTTATTAGAATTTTTTCAAGAGAAGTTACAGAACCTCTAGTAGTCAAAACCCCAATAGCAGTAGCATTGTCACCTATTTGTCCTGTTGGAGATGAAGTAAATCCAATGTTTGGAATGGATGTATATCCGGACCCATCATCATTTAAAAATATTTCTTTAATATATCCACTAACCACACTACCTTGAATAATTGCAGTTACAGAAGCAGTTCTACCAATACCAATAAGTTTTAGAGTTGAAATATACCCTTCATCTTGAATTTGAGTATCAATTTCTTGAATTGAAGTATCAAGTATTTCATCTTCAAGTTCAAAGAGTTCACATTTTAATTCATAAACATAATTTTTTCCCAATTGAAAAAATGGATTTTCATGCTCTACATATTTTACTTCAAATAATCTTTGTCCAAGAGGGAAATAAATTAAGTCCCCTTCTCTTGGTCTAGTTGGTGTCGGTAGTTCACTAGTAGAAGTTCCATCATCAATACCTGCCATAAATGGTGCAATAAAATCTTCAAATCTTTCTTTTGATATTGTAAGTATTAATTCATCTCTAACACTTACACCAAATTTTGTTAGAATATCTCCCGCACCACTATATCCATCATAATTGTTTAGATATGCCTCAATAGAAAAATTATCATCAAATTTTGATGACTGTACTTCTTCTAATATAGTTTTCGTGTTGACATATTTTCTTGGAATATATGTAACTTCCACACCATGAAAACGTAGGTGCTCATTAATAATATCCTGAACCAATCTCTGCTCAGACTGCGTTCCTTGTAGAAAAAAGGGATTAAGTGCCATTATCCAATAAAATCGAGAGGTGGTAATTCGTATTCCATAGACATACGAGATTTGATATCATTCAATTCTTGTTCTGCTTGTTGATATATTTCACCACCATTTAGTTCAATTCCACCAGGAAGTTTAACGCCTCTAAACTTACTGAGATTTTGTCCCCATTGCCTCTTGATCAATGCAGTCAAGTATTTCTTCATAAAACTATCATTATAAATTTGACTGAAAGATGCTGGATCTAATGCCCTATAACATTCCAATACAATGAAGTTGTCAACAGATTGAGAACCCCAATCAATATCTAAATACAATCTATCCTGCCTTTTGTTAAATCTTATTTGCTTATCAGTCGTCAATAAGAAATCAATATCTTCGAGGTATGATTTTGTCATAGAATACTGCAATAATTCCACGGAATTAAAGTAGTACATATCATTCAAAAACAACTGATATTTAATACTAAACATACCACCAGAGATGGTACTAGTATCAAATCTAAAAATTCTTTCAATACCAATTACAGAGTCTGGAACTTGAATATAATTTGAGTTTTCATAAAAGTTAAACGTGGTTGTTCCATAACCAGTTATGGTAGAAGACCCAGTTGTAGTGACAATACCAACCCCTGTTGTTCCAGATGCTTTTCCTCTATCAATATCATCCTGAGTAATTTTGTACTTAAGGTACATTTTTTCAACACCATCATAATGACGTTCGTTAAAATATTGGATGGCATCATCAACCAGATCATCAATCTGATCGTCATCAACGTTGATTTCCAAAACTGGGGCACCAAGTTGACGTAAACAATAGTCAATTAGTCCTTGTCTGGTTGATGGTTTTGCCATATTACTCCGATTTTTCTAATTGTGCTTTTAGATCTGCATTTTCAGCAAGTAATACCTCAATTTGCTCTTTGAAATCTTGATTCAAAGTTGCCAATTTTGCCTCTAAAAGCACATTTTGATTTGTTAAAGATGCTAATTTAGAATTGTAAAGTTTAACTAGTACATTAACATCCACTTCACCATGATTTTCCATCTATCAGAATGTTCCTCCGTCTAATGTTGAAGTCCAATGTGGTTTATTAGTATATATGGGAGTAACACCATTTGGATTTGAAGCAAGATTGGTAATAAAACCATTATCTCCTTCTAATCTAAGATTTTGTCCGAGTTGGAATCCACCACCTTCTACGCCAATAATATCAACACTTGTTGAACCAGTTACACCAGTCTCAACAATACCATATGCTCCGGATACATCTTGTCTAATAATGTCTCCCGCACTTGCAGTAATTGCTACAGTCAGTGATAATGTTTCTTTTGTTACTGCAGTTAAGATTTGTTTGGATGTAACAATCGGAGATGCAACAGCATTTGTTGAACGCTGTAAACCCTCACTATCAAAATATACAACACCACCAGTGGAATAATCACCAGTCTGATAGTAAATACCTTTGACATCTAAGAAACCTTTGGTTCCAGATACTACACTACTTGCAATAGATGCGTCTGGTATATAGGTCCATCTTCTGCTATTATCTGCGTGAGATCCATGATCGTTTACAGATGAAGCAGGTGCTGCAATGGAACTATCATCAAAACCAAAGAATCCAGTTACTTGATTAGAAATTCCAGTTGCAGTATTATATGCAAATGATAAACCTCTATCAGTATTTGTATCAGTCGCGTGTGTAATTGTCAGTTGTGTTGTTGTATTAATGCCAGATATAGTGGCATCCGTTAAAGTAACGATTTTATTAATGGTATCAACGATAGTGACAGTGTTTGCTGCACCTACGTTAAGACCAGCATTTCCACTTACAACATCCCCAACTTCAATGGCAATAACAGAATCAAGTCTGATTGTGCTTACACCAGAAATAACTTCTTCCATCACCGTTCTGGTGCTGGTTACATCACCAACATGAATAATTGGGTCATTGACAGTTGCTGATGTGGAATTTACAGTAGTTGTAGTACCATCAACTTGTAGATTACCCTTAACAATAACCGTTCCTTCATTACTCAAACCATCTGGGTATGGATCGAGATATAAAGTATCTGTTCCACCAGGAATGGTAGAAATTACATTATCTGATATCTTAACCTGATCAAAAATTGAATCTCCATCTACGTTAAGTTGACCACCAATGCTGAGATTTTTTTCAATACCAACACCACCTTCAACAACCAAAGCACCGGTGTCTTTGGATGTTGATTCTGTTGGAACATTAATTCTGAAATCAGCTCCACTATATGTAAATTGGTCTACCCCGTCTTCATCATATTCAAATTTTGCATCATTATTATCACCAAAAGAAAGGAAAGTGTCATCAGGAATTCTTACACTACCAATTCCTGCAGGATCTAAATTGATATCACCATCAGTATCGGTTGAGGTAATAGTATTGCCATCAATTCTAATATTATCAACGTTCCACTGATCAACCTTTAAAGACTGTGCTCCACCTAATGCTGTATTTGCTGCTGGTGCAAGAACAGCAACAACACCATTGTCAGTATTTCTTGTATTTTGGACACCTGCAACAGCACCTGGAGTGTGCTCCATCATCGAGGTGTAATAATATCCACCTACTGGGTTGGCATTTGTACCATCATCACCAAGGAAAATTCTATCCTTGTATTGATTTAAACCACCATAACTACCAATTCCGGTTACGTATCCAAATTCGCCCCATTGTAGGGTGGCTGGTTTACTAGTACCCGAGGATCTTTTGATCCTGATAATACTTGCCATTTAGAAGTTTCCCCCGTTGATGTCTAAATTCTGTGTCGCTCCTGGTGTCAATTCTAGAGTGGCATCCCACTTTTTAGTAGCACCATTATATACGAGAACCATGCCATTTTGTAAGTTGACGGCATTTACATCACTAAGTTCGGCTAACGACAGTCCCTGAGCACCTGCAAGTGAAGATATTACTTTTACTGCTGGTTGTTGCCTTACTCTGACTTTTATCTCAGCCATTTAATATATTAGTTCAGGATCTAGGAATTATTTATATTCCTTGAAGTCCCAATCCACTAACAACCTCTTGCTGCTTTAAGTATAGTTTTGCATAAGATCTAGCAATATATTTTACAGTTTCTATACATTCGCAAGAATCTATTTCATTTTTAATTTTGTGATATTCAAACTCTTTGGATAATTTTTCTAATTTAATTTTATTAGGATCCATTAGCAATTTGCCTCAGTAGTGATTTAATTTCTTCAATATCAGACTTAATTGTATCAAGTTCACGTCTTTCATTTAGTCTTTTTTGTTTCATTTTTTGATATTGGGCATAACCACTGGTATCGGTGTTAACGATTGCACCAGTTTCTTTATCTCTAAAAAGATTGTTATGCCCCTCTACGGGAATAAAATCATTTGCCATTTTATGCAAGAGCAATACATCTAAAATCTTTGAGTTTTACAGGTGTAGATTCATTTGTTGATGAAGTAACGACTTTAATTGAGAAACCTAAGAATTGTGGAAGATTATCTGCAGTAAATTGATATTCTGAGAATTGATCTTCAGAATCTGCACTTACAAATGCGTCTGCTCTACCACTATTTTTATTGGAATCAATTACACGATCACCAAATCCATCACCATCAGTATCCTGTAAATTATCCCATCCTGGGAATGGTGTATAATTCTGAGGAACTTCACTAGAATCTGCTCTAAACAGTCTATACAATACTCTGAAATCTGCACCCTCTGGACGTTGTGCCCCAATAAGAACTCTCAAACTAGTTGCTGGTTGATCCAAAGAAATAACCTTAGTTACAAATACCGAAGCATGTGGATCACCTTCAATTCTATTTGCTCGGTTATCAACAACATAATCTGAAATTGGGTTGTTAACCTTATTTCTACCAAGAGTAAATATTGCGTTCGCAATATCCATTGCTGGTGAAAGATCTGGATTATTTGATTTGAAGTCAACTCTCATAGTAAGAGATTTATTCAGTGGCATTGTACTAAGTCTAGCAAGTTCATTGATTCTTGACGCAACCATTCTTGGTGTGCGATAGAATGCAATTCTATTCAAAGGAATAGATGCATATCCTTGATCAAGGAATGATACTTCTGTACCACCTGCACTGGTGCCACTAATTGTTCTAAGTTGTGCGGTTGCGGAAGTTCCCTTTCCAGGCGTGATTATATTAAAATCTGCTTGGAAAGAACTGAATTGATGATTTTGAGAGATTCCAACAGTCTTACCACCAAATCCTTTTTTAGCATTCCAATTCAGCATAGTATCGCCAGAAGATCTATTATTTTGAGAGCTTCTATCAAATTCTAAGAAATAATTGTCAATATTAGAATTTTGTGTTCTGTAATAATTTGCAGGAATAGAATGTGTGGTATTAATTCTCATCAAAGAAACACCATTTACCTCATAAGGTCTTATAGAATCTCCAGTACTGTGAGGAATTGCAACACTATCATTCTGTGATCTATTTGCAATACTAAGAGTACCCGCACCTCCACCACCAGCAGTGATGTTGCTATATTCTATGATTTCTGGTCCAATCTGAGCATATCCTCTTGTTGTAGTAATTCCTTCAAAAGTTGCAAATACTGTTGTATTCGCAACTGATACGACAGAATCATTTAATCCAAAGTTTGCAGTTAATTTTACTTTTTCTCTATCTGGTTGAACATCAACAATTTTGATCGTATTATTTGCACCATGGTGTGCATGATTAAATTGTCTAATCGTGAAAACATTTCCATTAAATTGAGGTGCAATGACAGTAGAATTTCCGTTTACATCTGCTCCGGAATCAGTTCTAGTTGTCTCATCATTAATATCTGTATAAAATTCAATATCAGATGTGTTTGTAAAATTTTCTCCTTGGACGTTTGTAAGGAATAAACTGTGAGTAGTTGCTAGTGATTGAACACCAATTTTTGCACCAGCACCACCACCAACATTTGCAGTAGTAATTCCAAGGATTTCTCCCTCTACATAATTTGAACCTGCATTTGTAATAGTAACAGCAGTGACAGCATCACCAGTAACAGTAACATTAGCAACTGCTCCAGAACCACTACCAGTAAGAGAGAATAGATTTACATTACTGTATGATCCAGCGGAATATCCAATACCAGCAGAAATAATAGTTTCAGTATTAATAGTTCCTCCAATATTCTCCACTGTTCCAGTAATTGAAGATGAAGACTCACCAACTTTTGTTCCTGTAACTACAGCAGCATTAAGTGCTCCCGTAAACGGAACTAAAAGTTTTCTAGGTAATCCCCTCAAAGGATTATTTCTCAATCTAGAAACATTTGTTCCACCAGCAGTAACATCTTCATTATAGAAAGTCAATGTTCCAGATGAAACAAATTGTGCTTTATATAACTTGAATGTTAAATCTTGGAATTGACTTGGCGTCCAAATCGTTCCATTTTGTGATTTAAACAAACTACCACCGATGTATTGCTTAGAAACAATTACATTCTGTACGTCTGGAAGACTTGATGTTTTTACAGTCTTTTGTCCCATTGTGGAGACCCACATTTCATACTTATCAGATGCTGGGGAAAGAATTACAATCGCATATTCTTTTCCACCACCCTGCAAGTAAACTGGTGACTTAAATTTAACATTTGTTGCAGATGTTCCATCATTAGAAACAGAAATATTATTTGGATTTAATGCAATTTGTGCATAATCTTGTACCAAAATATCAGTAGGTGTTCCAAGTTCAACTGTTCTAAGTTCTATAAAGATTTTTGCTTTTGGATCTTTTCTTGCAAAGAATAAATCAAATGAGGTTAAATAAACACCCTTACCATCAACGGTAAATGATTGTGCTAATGGGTCTCTATGAGTTGCTTTAACTTCAACTTTAACTTGTGTTGGTTTTGTTTTTGGTTTTGGTGGATTTCTTAAAGATACTTCTGTTGTTTTTTGTGTAAGAACAGTTCCTGTTCCACTATAATCTCCAATAGCTTCACTTGATGATGGAAGTGAAAGTGAACTTGGAGCATTTGCTGTAACCTTAATAGTCTTAGTTCCAGATTTTACCTTAACTGGTGGTGGTGGGCTGGTATTTGGATCTCTAAAGAAGAAGCAGGCAATAATATCTCCCCAATTATCAGAGATCAAACTTGTATCACTAATAGTTGCGATAGCTCCGCTAGTTCTTCCAACTATCTTTGCACCCTTTGTAACATATCCATAATATTTTTCTTTATTTGCAACGGATCTTACATCAAAGTTAATAAGTTTTGATGTTGCAGAATATGTAGAAGGTGGTGCAGGTCTATTTAAATTAAATGGATCAACAGTATATTTTTCAACTAATACTGAAGGAGAACCCAATCCAGCACCAATATCTGGTGATGATGTGTCTCCAAATTTGTGATTTGGTGCTTTAAGTTTTAAACGTGCGATCTTTTTACCATTTTTTGCAAATACATCAACATCTTCTGTTGGTCTGAATGTTCCAGAATTCATTGAAATTTCACAAAGTTTTGGAACAAGATCAACTTGTTGATTATCAATATAATGATAATGCTTCACATAAGGTTTCAATCCATTTGCTGCAAAGTATACGTTTCTAGAACGCATAAATGGATCAACACTATTGCTTAAATGAACACTTTCAATGTAACTAAATTCCTTTGAAGGTCCTTCAAGTTTTGGTTTGTATGAAGTAGTAGTTGTAGTTGTAGTAGTAGTTGTAGTTGCTGCATTAACATCAGTTTTTGCTGCATATGAAACAATCGCTTTCTTAATTCTCTCTCCTCTACCACCACCTTTTTTGTAGGTGACATAATCTACTTTTTTAATGATATCAGTATTTGCATTTACTTTTACATCAACATCAACATCAATTTTTTGCGTGGATGTAGCTTCTTGTACCCATCTTGCACCACTAGATTCTACACGACTATCATTTACATAAATTGTTCTTGTCCAATTGTCTGATGGTGGATCCATAATGACACCACCAACAAAAACAATAACATTAAATGGATTTACATTTTCAGTCTCTGTTGCATGTGGTTGTTCAATCCAACCAACTTGTGTATATTTTAAAGTTAAGAGATCTCCTGTTTTTTGAATATTTGGATCAAGAAGTCTCAAATTTTGAGACAAGTCAGCAGTTTCTCTATCAATTCCAGAATCTAATGCCAATTCTGCTGGAATTGACCAGAAATCAACAGGAGAAATTGCAAGTGCCTGAGACTTGTGAATATCTACACTAGACAAACCTCTTTCAAAAAGGGTCTTATCTCTAAAATCACTAACTACAAATCCAGATTTGAATCTATCAAGTCCATTTGCATCAGTTACTTGAGTTGTCTTTGCATTCAACTCAAGCATTGTCAAACTTGTAACTTCTTCAAGATTTTCAATTCTTTCTTCAAGTTTTGCAATGTCACGCATTGTGAATCTTCTATTGTCTTGCAATCTGACAATAGGTTCTTGAGTTGTATTATACAGATATGCGGGAAGAATAATCCTAGCAATCTCCATTGCATCATCAGCAAGGATAGGTGCCTGTGGAAGATCACTTGGATCACCTTTTACAACTTCAACTTCCCCAAGTTTATTAATTGTCAATAAATCAACTCTTGGAAGATAATAACTATAACCAACGGTAGAACTTTCGTCTGGAGATATTACATACGAAGGTGTTGATTCAAAAGTTCTATTTTCAAATGAGAAGGGAGATCCAGTGGCAGTGTCTGGATTAAATTCGGAAACTTTTGGTCTAAAGTCAATAAGATCAGTTAATCTAGAACCATTTATTGAGGCAATATCAGATTTAAATCTTTCTTTGGTATATGAATTTACAGTAAACACATCACCCTGGTTTCCTGCAGCAACGCCATATCTATCAAAAATAATCAATAATCTACGAGATGGGATAGAACCACCAGGCTTTCTGGTAATTTTTGAATAATCAGAATACTGCTTTTTCTGACCCCTATTTAAAATATAATTGGAGGTTTTGTCAATATAACTTCCTGGTGTTATATCTTGAATAGTTTGTGAAATTGAAGATTCTTTGAAATTAACTACCTCACCAACTTCAAAATCTTCATCATTCAGTGGAATATAATCAATCGTTGTTGGAGTCGCACTAACAATCTGACCAATTGCTCTTGTATTTGCA
>Ga0070754_10003224_pt1 | contig 11596 bp, 9 predicted proteins | sample VirMetDEL_Sep_01_FD_75181 | JGI IMG/M metagenome (GOLD analysis project Ga0070754, IMG submission 75181) | Aqueous microbial communities from the Delaware River and Bay under freshwater to marine salinity gradient to study organic matter... | ecosystem: Environmental > Aquatic > Marine > Coastal... | reverse complement strand
TCGGCGAGGTCGAGCGCAGCGAGGATCTGCCGCGCGAAGCTTTCGAACTTATTGGTCACCACCACCATCGCGATATCGCGTTCGCGCAGCAGCGCGAGCGTTTCGCGGGCATGCGGGTAGGGCTGCGTGTGGACCGCGTTGTTGTCCGCGTAATAGGCCAGCATCGCCTTGTAGAGCTTGCGGAATTCGTCGTCAGGCAGGCCGCCCTGTTCGTCCACCGCGCGCTGCAGCATGATCTTTGCGCCGCCGCCGATGAGGTCGCTGGCGTGGTCCGCCGGGACCGGCGCGAAGCCGCCGAGGTCAAGCGCGTGATTGACTGCCGCGCCAAGGTCGCGGTGGGTTTCGAGCAGCGTTCCGTCGAGATCGAAACCGATGATGGAAAAGGGCAGGTCGCTCATGGCAGCGGCGGTGGCGGAAGGTTCTTCAAACTGCAAGCGAATGGTGGCAAGGCACCGCGCATGAACATGACACGCGATTTCGCCGCCATCGTCCTTGCCGCGGGCAAGGGCACCCGTATGAAAAGCGACCTGCACAAGGTCCTGCACCCGATTGCCGGTCGCCCGATGCTCGACCACCTGCTGGCGACCGTCGATGCGCTGCAACCGGCCAAGAAGGTCGTGGTGGTGGGCGCGGGGCGCGACCAGCTCGAAAATGCGCTGGCCGGCAGCGCCGAAACCTGCCTGCAGGAACCGCAGCTGGGTACGGGACACGCGGTCCAGCAGGCCGAGGAGAGCCTTGCGGATCACAGCGGCGATGTGCTGGTGCTGTATGGCGATGTGCCCTTCGTGAAGGGCGAGACGATGCAGGCCATGCTCGACCGTCTGCATGCCGAAGACCGGCCGAAAGTCGTGGTCTTGGGCTTCGAACCCGACGATCCGGGGCATTACGGGCGGGTCATCGCCGATACCGACGGGCGGATCGACAAGATGGTCGAATTCAAGGATGCGAGCGAGGAGGAACGCGCCTGCCGCCTGTGCAATTCGGGCGTCATGGCAGCGCGCAGCGCCGACATGTTCGAGCTGCTCCGCCGCGTGGGCAACGACAATGCGCAAGGCGAATATTACCTCGTCGATATCGTCAACATCGCCAATGCGGACGGCGATAGCTGCGCGGTCGTATCCGCCGACACGCCCGCCGAGGTTACCGGCATCAACAGCCGCGCCGAACTCGCCCGCGCCGAAGCGCAGTGGCAGGAACTCAAGCGCGAGGAAGCGATGACCGAAGGCGTCACGCTGACCGCGCCCGACACGGTGTTCTTCAGCTGGGATACCGACCTTGCCGCCGATGTGACGGTCGAACCGCACGTGGTCTTTGGCCCCGGTGTCAGCGTCGCCCGCGGCGCGCGGATCCGCGCATTCAGCCATCTCGAGGGGGCGCGCGTCGGGGAAGGGTGCTCGGTCGGTCCCTATGCCCGCCTGCGGCCCGGCGCGGTAATGGAAAAGGACAGCTTCGTCGGCAATTTCGTCGAGATGAAGCAGGCCACGCTGGGCGAGGGGGCCAAGGCCAGCCACCTGACTTATCTCGGTGATGCCGAGGTCGGCGCGGGCGCGAATATCGGCGCGGGCACGATCACCTGCAATTACGATGGCTATTTCAAGCACAAGACCGTGATCGGCGAACGCGCGTTCATCGGTTCGAACAGCGCACTGATCGCGCCGGTGCGGATCGGGACCGATGCAATCGTCGCTGCAGGCAGCGCGGTCAGCCGCGATGTCGGCGATGGCGATCTGCGCATGGTGCGCGGCGAACAGGTGGTTAAACCCGGCTGGGCCGACCGTTTCCACGATGCGATGAAAAAGAAGAAGGCGGCGGACAGGAAGTGAGGGCGCTGCTCGGCTGCACCCTGTTGCTCGCGTCCTGTGGCAGTGCCGGCGCGGGAAATGATGGTGAACCAGTGGAGCAGCGCGCCGAACAGGCGCCGCCGCCTGCTGGGCCCCTCTCGCCGGTACCGGTCACAGCTGCGTCAGGTTCGCCCGGCCGGACGGTCGAATGCGCTTCGGGCGAAGCCGAGGTGTTTTCGTGCAAGGTTGCAGGCGGCAAGCGGATTGCCATTTGCGGCACGGGCACGGGCACGGGCACGGGGAGGGGCGAGGCCGAATACCGCTTCGGTGACGGCGAGCCCGAGCTGGTCCTCAGCGGGGGGCGCTGGGCCAGTGTGCCCTATTCCGGCGGCGGCGAAGCGCAGGTTGCCTTTGCCAGCGGTGATACGCGCTACGTCGTCTTCAGCCGCATCGTGCGGACCAATTTCGCTGCCGGCGAACCGAACGACCCGGCCATCAGCGACGGCGTGATCGTGCTCGAAGATAAAGAGGTGATCGGCATCCAGCTATGCGACGATCCCGATGTCGCGGCAATCGACTACGATCTTGCCGAAGCCCATTTCCCCCGCGCCGACGATCTTTTCAGCTGGGAGACCGACCTCGCCGAACGCCGAACCCGATAACTGCTGGCTGTGCGGGCGCGCGCTCGGGCGCAAAGTCCAGCAGCATCATCTCGTGCCCAAGGCGAAGAAGGGGCGCATGACCGTGCCGGTGCACCCGATCTGCCACCGCGCGATCCACGCCAATTTCACCAATGCGCAGCTGGCGCGGATCGGCACCGACCGCGACGCGCTGCTTACCGACGAGACCCTCGCGCGGTTCGTGGAATGGGTGGCCGACAAGCCGCCCGATTTCCACGCCCCGACGCGCAGGCCGCGCTGATCAATCCGCCAGTCGCTGCAGAAGATAGACCATCTGCAGCGCCTGGATCTTGGCGCGCTGTTCGTTGTCGACGCCGCCCGAATGGCCGCCGGTCATGTCCTCGAAGTAGTAATACTCCTGCCCCAGTTCCTTGACCCGCGCGGCGCCCTTGCGCGCATGCGCCGGGTGCGTGCGGTCATCGGCGGTCGAGGCCCAGAAGAAGGGCGCGGGGTAGTCCTTGCCCTCGAGCAGCTTCTGATAGGGTGAATAGGGCTCGATCCAGGCGCGCTGCTCGTCGATGCGCGGATCGCCATATTCGCCCGTCCACGACGCGCCGCGCCCGATCACGTGATACCGCAGCATGTCGAACAGCGGGATCTGCACGATCGCTGCGTTGAACAGGTCGGGACGCTGGGTGAAGGCCGTGCCCACCAGCAATCCGCCCTGCGAACCGCCCTGGATGCCGAGATGGTCGGGACTGGTGATCCCGCGCGCGACCGCGTCTTCGGCAATCGCGAGGAAATCGTCCCAGGTGCGCTGCTTGTTCTCGCGGATCGCGCTCTGGTGCCAGCCGGGGCCGAATTCGCCACCGCCGCGCATGTTGCCGAGGATGTAGGCGCCGCCGCGTTCGAGCCAGATCTTCCCGATCGAACCGAGGTAGGAGGGCAGGCGCGGCACTTGGAAGCCGCCGTAACCGGTCAGCAATGTCGGATTGCTCCCGTCCATCACCATGCCCTTGGGCTTGACGAGGAAGTAGGGGATCTTGGTCCCGTCCGCGCTGGTCGCCTCGTATTGTTCGACTTCCATGCCTTCGGCGTCGAAATAGCTCGGCGAGGTCTTGATCACTTCGGGCGCGCCGCTGCCGTCCGAATAATAGAGCCGCGACGGGGTGAGGAAGTCGGTGACCGAATACATGATTTCGTCCGACCCTTCCGATGCGGCAGCCACATCGAGGGTCGAATTGTCGGGCAGCTCGATCTCGCTCGAGACCCATTCGCCATCGACGTGGTCGAATTTGAGCACCCGGCCGCGAACGTTGTCGAGCAGGCTGACGTAAAGGCTCTCGGCGGTGTTCGCCGCGCCCTGCTTGGTCTGCTTGTCCTGCGGGGCCCAGACCAGTGTCTTGGGCGCGCCATTGGGATCGGTCTTGAACTGTTCGAGATCGACCGACACCAGCGCATCGGCCGGGAAGGTCTGGCCGCCGACTTCCCAGTCGACATCGGTCGAGAACAGGAGCTGGCCATCGATCAGGCCGTAGGGCGAGGCCTTGAGCGGCAGCTCCAGCCGGAGCCATTCGCCGTCATGCTGCCAGAAATATTCGGTTTCGTGGAAGCTGACCGCGCGGAAGGCATAGGTGCCGTGAACCTCGCCCGTGTGATCGCGCAGCAACGCCGCGCCCGACCAGACATCGGCTTCCTCGCCGCGCCAGATCTCTTCCGCCTGTTCGATCGGCGTGCCGCGTTTCCAGATGCGCGTTGTGCGCGGATACTGGCTCTCGGTCAGCGTGCCTTCGCCGAAATCGCGGCCCACCAGCAGCGTATCGGCATCGATCCACTCGATCCCGCCCTGGCTCTTCTCGTCGAGCACGAAGCCGCCCTCGACGAAGCTCTTGGTGGCCATGTCGAATTCGCGCAGCACGGTGGCATCCTCGCCCCCGTCGCTCAGCGCGATCATGCACAGGCGATCTTCGGGCGGCAGGCAGGTCGAGCCCTTGTACACCCATTCGCGCCCTTCGGCCTCGGCCAGCGCATCGACGTCAAGCACGGTTTCCCATTGCGGGTTGTCGGAGCGGTAGCTTTCCAGCGTGGTCCGGCGCACCAGCCCGAGCGGGTTCTGCTTGTCCTGCCAGAAATTGTACAGGCCGTCCGGGCGGATCGTGACATAGGGGATGCGATCTTCGCTATCGTAAATCGCCAGCGCCTCGGCCTTGCCCGCGTCGTAGCGCGGGTCGCCCGCGAGCAGCTCCATCGTCCGCTCGTTCTCGGCGCGGACCCAGTCGAGCGCCTTGTCGCTACGGGCTTCCTCGAGCCAGATGTAACTGTCCTGCTCGGGGCCGGGAATGCCGTCCTGCGCGGCGACGGGGGTGGTGCTTGCAATGGTCATGGCAGTGGCAATGGCCAGCGCGGATGCGAGTTTCAAGGGCAGCTCTCCAGATTTGCTGGAGCATGTTCTGCCCCGGCGTCAGGCCGGCGACAAGCCCTTCCCGGTCACCGGCTGGTGGAAAGAAGATCACGCCGCAGCCATACTGCGAGTCCGCGGTCATGGATGCGTTCTTCGGCGATCACGATGTACCCTTGCGGCAGCGTGGTCTCAACGTAGTCGAGCGTTTCCAGGTTCTGCTGGGTGAATGGCCGGTCGGCGGTCACGACCACCGGCGGACCGGTATCGAGAATACGGCGGACCTCGTCGATCTGGCGCACCTCGAGAGAATTGCGCTCGAGCGCGTTGTTGAGATGGTCGGGGTAGATCAGCCGGGTGGGAAGGCAACTGCCGGTAGCGCTATAGAGCGCTGTAGGACCGTCGAAGACCCACAGACAGGCTTCCTGTTCATCGACATGCGGCTGGATCGCGGCGACCAGTCCATCCATCGCTTCGCGGTGGTTCTGGGAGGCTTCGTAGCGTTCGGGCAGATAGAGCAACCCGATGCAGGCCACGGTCGCCGCGGCCAGTGGGGCCAGCCCCGCCGGTCCTTGGCGGTGAAGGAAGGGCAGGGCGACCAGCAGCACCCCGGGGACCAGCGCGGCGAAGTAATAGGCATAGACGGTCGACGGCAGAAATACGGTTGCGACCGAAGCACCGAGCATGGCGCAAAAGAACCGATAGCTCCGCCGACCGGCGGGAGGAGACATGCGCAGGCTTGCGTAGAACCCGGCGAGAGCAAGCAGGACGAGCGGCATCAGGAAGAGCGTATGCCGTTCTGCAAACCGCCCCATGGGGGCAGGTTCGCGCAGGAAGAAACTGACGAAATTGGCGAACCAGAATTGGTCCCATCCGCCGACGGCGAAATAGAACAGCCCGACGAGAAGCGTGGGCGCCAGACCCAGTGCAGCGAACGCGATGCCGATCGCCGACAGCTGCGCCAGCGATCGCCCCGAGCGGTACTGCCCCCACAGCGCCCAAAGCCCGAAGAAAACGCATTGTGGCACGACGGTGTACTTCACCTGCAGCGCCAGACCGCCGATCACCATTGCAAGGAGCGCACGCTGCAAGGCCTGAGGGTGGCCCGTATCGCGGACCAGCAATGCCATCCCTAGCATGGCCGGGACATGGTAGATCTCGCTCTGTGCCGAATGCGAGCCATAGATCGTCATCAGCACGATATAGAGAACCGCGGCCGCGCTTGCGGTGACGCTGTCCGTCAAATGGATGGCCAGATTGCGCAGCAGCACGGCGCCCAGCACTATGAAGCCCGTCGCGAGCAACTGGTACGACCACGGGGCGGGCAGCCCGGTGGCATCGGCAAGGCCGAACAATGCGAAGAGACCGAAGGGCTTGCGGTCCCACAGGTCCACGAAGGGCAACTGGCCCTGCCACATCTGGCTGCCGATCAGCGCATAGAGTTGTTCGTCGATGTCGGCATTGTGATCGCCAAGGAATGGAAACCGCACGGCCAGCGCGAACAGTGCGAGAAACAGGACCAGCCACAGACCACGCGCTGCATGGCGCCGCGTCGGCGGCGCTTGTGCCATATCGAAGCTGATTGCCGTCATCGGACCGAATGTCTTCCCGCATGCATGCGGAAACGGCCCTCGCAGCTTGTGGTTAATTATCGGTTGCCACAGCGCAGGCTGCTGCAAACGAAAAGGGCGACCCGTGGGCCGCCCTTCGTAAGGTGCTGTATGGTTAAGGGTCAGCCTTCGACGTGTTCGGCGAGGACCGTCAGCCCGTTTTCGCCGACCTCGGCAAAGCCGCCGCGGACTTCGATCGTTTCGGGTTCGGCGCCTTCGGTCTTGTAGACCTGCACCGCGCCGTCGCGGATCGTCGACATCAGCGGCGCATGGCCTTCGAGCACACCGAATTCGCCTTCCGAGCCGGGGACGACCACCATGTGGACGTCCTCGGAACGGACCAGCTTCGCCGGTGTGACGAGTTCGAAGCGGAGAGCCATGTGCTTACGATTCCTCGGCCAGCTTCTTGGCCTTTTCGACCGCCTGGTCGATGCCGCCGACCATGTAGAAGGCCGCTTCGGGCAGGTGATCGTATTCACCGTCGACCACCGCCTTGAACGAGGCGACCGTGTCTTCGAGCTGGACGAACTGGCCGGGAATGTTGGTGAACACCTCGGCGACGTGGAACGGCTGCGACAGGAACTTCTGGATCTTGCGCGCACGGGCCACGGTCAGCTTATCTTCTTCCGACAGCTCGTCCATGCCCAGGATGGCGATGATGTCCTGGAGACTCTTGTACTTCTGCAGCGTTTCCTGGACGCGGCGGGCGGTGTTGTAATGCTCTTCGCCGACAACGCGCGGTTCGAGCACGCGGCTGGTCGAGTCGAGCGGGTCGACGGCCGGGTAGATACCCAGTTCCGAGATCGCACGGTTGAGCGTGGTGGTCGCGTCGAGGTGGGCGAACGAGGTGGCCGGGGCCGGGTCGGTAAGGTCGTCGGCGGGAACGTAGATGGCCTGGACCGAGGTGATCGAACCCTTGTTGGTCGAGGTGATGCGTTCCTGCAGGTTACCCATGTCGGTCGACAGCGTCGGCTGGTAACCCACGGCCGAAGGAATGCGGCCGAGCAGTGCCGACACTTCCGAACCCGCCTGCGTGAAGCGGAAGATGTTGTCGACGAAGAACAGCACGTCCTGGCCTTCGACGTCGCGGAAGTATTCCGCCATGGTCAGGCCCGACAGAGCGACGCGGGCACGTGCGCCCGGCGGTTCGTTCATCTGGCCGAACACCAGCGCAACCTTCGAACCTTCCGAGATGGCATTGCCGTCGGCGTCCTTGGCGATAACGCCGGCGTCGAGGAATTCGTGGTAGAGGTCGTTACCCTCGCGGGTCCGTTCACCGACACCGGCGAAGACGGACACGCCGCCATGGCCCTTGGCGATGTTGTTGATCAGTTCCTGGATCAGCACGGTCTTGCCGACGCCGGCACCGCCGAACAGGCCGATCTTCCCGCCGCGTGCATAGGGCGCGAGCAGGTCGATAACCTTGATCCCGGTGACGAGGATGGCCGCGTCGGTCGACTGGTCTACGAACAGCGGGGCTTCGGCGTGAATCGGCATCGTCTGGTCGGCGCCGACCGGGCCGCGTTCGTCGATCGGCTCGCCGATGACGTTCATGATGCGGCCAAGCGTCTTCGGACCGACCGGGACCGAGATCTGCGCGCCGGTGTTGACGACTTCCTGGCCGCGGACGAGGCCGTCGGTGCCGTCCATGGCGATCGTGCGAACGGTGTTTTCACCGAGGTGCTGCGCCACTTCGAGGACCAGCGTGTTGTCGCCGTTCTTCGTTTCGAGCGCGGTCAGGATGGCGGGCAGTTCGCCTTCGAACTGCACGTCGACGACGGCGCCGATAACCTGGCTGATGGTGCCGTTGGGCGATTTGTTGAGTACGGGTGCGGTGGCCATGATCTATGTCCTGACTTGGGGTTTATCGCCTCTTAACCGACGCAGACATTTTCCGGATCGGCGAAGGTCCATTCGCCTTCGCCAGCAGTGAGTGTCGCCTTGTTGCGCAGATATTCGTCGTCGCCGAGGCCGAACTCGCACACGACGTCGGGCGAACCCATGCCGGCGCGCTTGCACATCGCGGTGTTGATCGGTTCCTCGTCCGGGCAGGCTTCGGCGTATTTTTCCGTCAGCAACGCCTGGTCGGGCGCGGGCAGGGTTTCGATCGGCTCGGGCGTCACGACCTGTTCGGGCGCAGTCTGGGCGGCGGGTTCTTCGCCGCAGGCTGCGAGCAGGGCGAGGGGCAGGAGGAGGGCAAGCTTGTTCACGTAGGGTCCTTAGAGAGCTTCCGCACCGGCGATGATTTCGATCAGCTCGGTGGTAATAGCGGCCTGGCGGCTGCGGTTGTACTGGATGGTCAGCTTGTTGATCAGATCGCCGGCGTTGCGCGTGGCATTGTCCATGGCGGTCATCGAGGCTCCCTGTTCGGACGCCTCGCGTTCGAGCAGCGAACCGAACAGCTGCGTCTTGACGTAGCGCGGCAGCAGTTCCTCGAGGATTTCCTCCTCACCGGGTTCGTAATCGACCACCGCGTCGCCGCCGGTCCCGGCATCGCTTTCGGGCGAGGGGACGGGGATCAGCTGGTCGACGGTCGGGTCCTGCGCCAGTGCCGAGCGGAAGACCGGGTAGATCAGGTGGGCAATGTCGAATTCGCCCTGCTCGAAGCGGCCGATCAGATCGTCGGCGATCGCTTCGGCTTCCTCGAACCCGGGGGTGCGGACCTCGGAGGTGTCGAAATGCTTTTCGATACGTTCGGCGAAATCGCGCTTGATCGGCGCGCGGCCCTTCTTGCCGACCAGATAGAAGCGCACTTCCTTGCCTTCGGCGATCAGCGCCCGGGCCTTGGCCTTGGCGGCCTTGACGATGTTGGCGTTGAGACCGCCGCACAGGCCCTTGTCGGTGTTGACCACCACCAGCAGGTGACGCTGGTCGGCGCCATTGCCGGCCAGCAGCTGAGGCGCGCTGTCGCCGCTGACCTTGCCGGCCAGCGATGCCATCACACCCGAAAGCCGTTCGGCATAGGGGCGTGCTGCTTCGGCCGCAGCCTGCGCACGGCGCAGCTTGGCCGCTGCCACCATCTGCTTGGCCTTGGTGATCTTCTGGGTCGACTTGACCGAGTTGATACGGCCCTTGAGTTCCTTGAGGCTAGCCATTTCGGCTCCCTATCTTCGTGTCTCTGGGCTCAGGCGAACTGCTTGGCGAAGGTCTTGAGCGCGTCGACGACCTTGTTCTTGGTGTCGTCTTCGAACTTGCCGGTGGTGCGGATCTCTTCCAGCACGCCAGCGTGTTCCGTGCGCATGTAGCTGAGCATCTGCTCTTCGTACTCGGTCACACGGTCGACGGGGACGCTGTCGATATAGCCATTGGTGCCGGCGAAGATCGAGACGGTCTGCTCTTCGAACGGCATCGGCGAGAACTGCGGCTGCTTGAGCAGCTCGGTCAGGCGTGCACCGCGGTTGAGCAGACGCTGCGTCGCAGCATCGAGGTCCGAACCGAACTGCGCGAAGGCCGCCATTTCACGGTACTGCGCGAGGTCGAGCTTCATCGAACCCGAAACCTTCTTCATGGCCTTGGTCTGCGCGGCGCCGCCGACGCGGCTGACCGACAGGCCGACGTTGATGGCCGGGCGGACGCCCTGGTAGAAGAGGTCGGTTTCGAGGAAGATCTGGCCGTCGGTGATCGAGATCACGTTGGTCGGGATGTAGGCCGAGACGTCGCCCGCCTGCGTTTCGATGATCGGCAGCGCGGTCAGCGAACCGCCGCCCTCGGCCTTGCTCATCTTCGCCGCGCGCTCGAGCAGGCGGCTGTGCAGGTAGAACACGTCACCCGGGTAGGCTTCGCGGCCCGGAGGACGACGCAGCAGCAGCGACATCTGGCGATAGGCCACGGCCTGCTTGGAGAGGTCGTCGTAGCAGATCACGGCGTGCATGCCGTTATCGCGGAAATATTCACCCATCGCGCAGCCGGTGTAGGGCGCGAGATACTGCAGCGGGGCAGGCTCCGAAGCGGTCGCGGCGATGACGATCGAATATTCCATCGCGCCGTTTTCTTCGAGCTGCTTGACGATCTGCGCCACGGTCGAACGCTTCTGGCCGACCGCGACATAGACGCAGTAGAGCTTCTTGTTCTCGTCGTCGCCGGCGTTCGCTTCCTTCTGGTTGATGAAGGTGTCGATCGCGACGGCAGACTTGCCGGTCTGACGGTCGCCGATGATCAGCTCGCGCTGGCCGCGGCCGACGGGGACGAGGGCGTCGACGGCCTTCAGGCCCGACTGGACGGGTTCGGAAACCGATTCGCGCGGGATGATGCCCGGTGCCTTCACTTCGACGCGGCGGCGTTCGGTCGATTCGATCGGGCCCTTGCCGTCGATCGGGTTGCCGAGCGCATCGACCACGCGGCCGAGCAGGCCCTTGCCGACGGGGACGTCGACGATGGTGTTGGTCCGCTTGACGCTGTCGCCTTCGCCGATTTCCTGGTCCGAGCCGAAGATCACCGCACCGACATTGTCGGCTTCGAGGTTCAACGCCATGCCCTGAACGCCATTGGCGAATTCGATCATCTCGCCGGCCTGCACGTTGTCGAGGCCGTGGATGCGGGCGATACCGTCACCCACCGACAGCACGGTGCCGACTTCGCTGACTTCGGCTTCGGTCCCGAAATTGGCGATCTGGTCCTTGATGACCTTGGAGATTTCTGCGGCGCGGATATCCATGATGTGTGTCCTTTAAGCCTTCATGGCTTGCGAAAGCGAATTGAGACGGGTGCGGATCGAAGCGTCGATGCGCTTCGAGCCGATGGTGACGACGAGGCCGCCGAGCAGATCGGGCTCGACCTTCGTGGAAAGTTTGACCGTACGCCCCTCGCGGGCGGTCAGCCTGGCCTTGAGATCGGCCAGCTGCGTATCGGTAAGTGCATGGGCGCTGGTGACTTCGGCCGTCACTTCGCCGCGCTGCGCGGCAGCGATCGAGCGGAAGGCGCGGATCACCTTGGGCAGTTCGGCAAGTCGGCGGTTCTGCGCCAGCACGCCGAGGAAATTCTGCGTCAGCTCGGTCACGCCGAGGATCGCGGAAACACCCCACAGGGCCTTCTGCGCATCGCTGCGGCCAACCTTGGGATTGGTGGTGACGGCGGCGAGCTCGCTCGATTCGGCGAGAGCGGTCTCGAGCTGGCCGAGATCCGATTCGACCGCAGTCACGGTTCCGTTTTCGCTGGCGAGATCGAACAGGGCCGAAGCGTAACGCCCTG
>Ga0070754_10003218_pt1 | contig 11612 bp, 8 predicted proteins | sample VirMetDEL_Sep_01_FD_75181 | JGI IMG/M metagenome (GOLD analysis project Ga0070754, IMG submission 75181) | Aqueous microbial communities from the Delaware River and Bay under freshwater to marine salinity gradient to study organic matter... | ecosystem: Environmental > Aquatic > Marine > Coastal... | reverse complement strand
GTGTAACCCTCGGCCATGTGCGAAGCGCCTTCGACGTGACGGGCCAGGACGTGATCGATGCCACCGAGTTTCTTCAGTGCGGCATACAGGGGGTTGATGGCAGCGCCGGGGACGCCGAACGCGATATCAACGCCTTCGCGACGCATCACCAGTACGGCTGCCTCGATTGCTCTCATTCTGGCCATGACCATTCCTCTCGAATCGGTTGTTTTTCTGTTGAGGGAGAGGATGACCGCTGGGCGAAAGAGGGGGAATTGATGGATACTTCAGTTCTGTCGATATCTGGAGTATCGAATGGACCGTCATACCCTTATTCGTAGTTTCGTTTTGGTTTCCGACAACGGCAGCTTCGCTTCGGCCGCCCTCAGCGAGGGCGTGACGCCCGTGGTGATGGGCCGGCGGCTGGATGCGCTGGAGCAACACCTGGGGGTCAAGCTGATGCATCGCTCCACGCGCGGGCTGCAGCTGACCGACCTGGGCGAGCAGTACCTGGAGCGCGCCCGCAGCCTGCTCAAGGACTTCGACGAGGCCGATGCCAGCGTCGCGCGCGGTGGTAAGTCGGTACGCGGGCATCTGGTGGTGTCTGCGCCAGCGGCGTTCGGCCGGCGCCATATAGCGCCCCATGCGCCGGCCTTTCTGGCGCGCTACCCAGACCTCAAGCTGTCGTTCAACTTCACCGACAGCCTGGTCGACCTGGTGCGTCAGGGCTACGACATGGGCATTCGCATTGGTGAGGTCACCGACCCTAACTATGTGGCGCTCAAGCTGTTTCCCAATCGCCGCGTGGTCTGCGGGGCGCCGCGCTATTTCGAGCTGTATGGCGTGCCGCGCACGCCGGACGACCTGGTGCGGCACAACTGCCTGGCGTTCAACATGCAGGGTGGCCAGCAGCGCGGCTGGACCTTCCTGCGTGACGGCCGGCAGGTCGCGGTGAAGGTCGCCGGTAACCTCGACTGCAACGATGGCGAGCTGCTCTACAGCTGGGTCAAGCAGGGGCTGGGGATTGGCTGGCGCTCCACCTGGGAGATCCAGGCCGAGCTCAAGGCGGGCGAGCTGGTGACGGTGCTCGACGAATACGCCCTGCCGGCCTACGACATCCAGGCGGTTTACCCGCAGCAGCGTTATCTGCCGGCCAAGGTGCGTTTCTTCATCGATTATCTGAAGGGCATCTACAACACCCCAGGCTATTGGGAGGCACGTAACGGCTGAGGTTTATTCGATACTTTAATTGAGTTATTTGATTTTAATTTTTGTGCACAAAAATTATTTAAATTGTGTTCTTTGATTGTAATCAGTATCTCTTTCGGCTATTTCATAGGGCGTTTTCTGATGCCGCGCACTTGCGTGTGTGGATGCCCGTATCCGCAGTTTTGGAGATTGCCTCTGTGAGTAGCCTTAACCTGAATGTCGCTTTGAACATCACCCTAAATGCCCTGGCCGTTGGGCGGGAGATAAAGGCGGCGCCGCTGACGGTGGCGGTGCTGGATGCCGGTGGGCATCTGATCAGTCTGCAGCGCGAGGACGGCGCCAGCCTACTGCGCCCGCAGATCGCCATTGGCAAGGCCTGGGGAGCGCTGGCCCTGGGCAAGGGATCGCGGCTGATCGCCGCCGACGCGCAGCAGCGCCCGGCGTTCATCGGTGCGGTCAACAATCTGGCGCAGGGCAGCCTGATTCCGGCACCGGGCGGCGTATTGATTCGTGACGAGCGCGGTGAGGTGATTGGCGCCGTCGGTATCACCGGCGACACCTCGGATATTGATGAGCAATGCGCGGTGAGTGCGCTGGAGTCTCTGGGCCTGAAGGCCGACGCCGGGGCGTAGGGTGTTGCGGGGCCGCCTAGGCTGCGCGCACCGGTTCGATCGCGGCTGCGCGCTGCCCCGGATTGCATCCGGGCTACGACTGTGGGAGGGGCTTCAGCCGCGACTGCGGCATCGAAACGTCGCCGCTAAAGCGCCTCCACGGTTTTCGGCTTTGCGTAGGGGAGATGTCGTTTTTTACATCCACCAGTCCGTAGGGTGCGCCGTGCGCGCTAAGGCTTCCCGAATGTCCGCGTCGTAAGCTCGGTGCGCATGGTGCACCCTCCTGGTTTGGCATAGGCCGCGGATTCGAGTTAGGCGCTGGTCACCAGCTCGGAAGCCTTCGATGGCATCGGGCTGACGTCGCAGCCTTTGAGCACCAGGCGGATGATGGTCTGCGCGGCGGCTTCGTAGTCGGCATCGTCCAGGCTGGCCTTGCCGGTGACGGTGGAGATCTGCCAGTCGAAGTCGGCGTAGGTCTGGGTCGCCGCCCAGATGCTGAACAGCAGATGGTGCGGGTCGACCTGCGCCATCTGCCGTTGATCGATCCAGCGCTGGATGCAGGCGATGTTGTGTTTGGCCTGGGCGTTGAGTTGTTCGGTCTGTTCCGGCGACAGGTGCGGCGCACCGTGCATGATCTCGCTGGCGAACACCTTGGAAGCGTGGGGCAGTTCGCGGGAGATGCGGATCTTCGAGCGGATGTAGGCGGTCAGCACTTCGCTCGGATGGCCCGGCTGGTTGAAGGGGGCAGAGGCGGCCAGCAGTGGCTCGATGATGCTTTCCAGGACCTCGCGGTAGAGGTTTTCCTTGGACTTGAAGTAGTAGTAGACGTTGGGCTTGGGCAGGCCTGCCTTGGCCGCAATGTCACTGGTCTTGGTGGCGGCGAAGCCCTTGTCGGCGAACTCCTCGCTGGCTGCGCGCAGGATGAGCTCTTTGTTACGCTCGCGGATGCTGGTCATAAGGCCCTGTGGTTTGCTCTGCCGCCGGGCGGCGGTCGGGCATGGTAGCACCGGCTTTGCACGAGGCTCAAGGCAGCGGCCACGGGCTGCTCAGCGCTTAGCTGACCCTGTGGTCAAATTTTTGTATACAAGAAATCGCTTTTCTGTTTCTATCGCGCACAGCGTTATCCATGACAAAAAGTCTCGGCGCGTGACGCTGCAGGAGACCCACCGTGAACACCCATCAGCTCGTCGACCCCTTCGGTCGGCGCATCACCTACCTGCGCTTGTCGGTGACCGATCGCTGCGATTTTCGCTGCACCTACTGCATGAGCGAAGACATGCAGTTCGCGCCGCGTGCGCAGATTCTCAGCCTGGAAGAACTCTACGCCGTGGCCGATGCCTTCATCGGGTTGGGCGTGCGGCGTATTCGCATCACTGGCGGCGAGCCGTTGGTGCGCAAGAACCTGCTGAGTCTGTTGCAGCGCCTGGGTGAACGTGACGAGCTGGATGACCTGGCGATCACCACCAATGGCTCGCAACTGGTAGAGATGGCTGCGCCGTTGCGCGCGGCGGGCGTGCGGCGCCTGAACATCAGCCTGGATTCCCTGCAGCGCGAGCGCTTCGCCGCTTTTACCCGGCGCGACAAGCTCGATCAGGTGCTGGCCGGCATCGACGCGGCGCGCGCGGCTGGATTCGAGCGGATCAAGCTCAACTGCGTGGTGCAGAGCGGGCGTAACGACGACGAGGTGCTGGATCTGGTCGAGTTCGCCATCGCGCGCGGGCTGGACATCAGCTTCATTGAGGAAATGCCGCTGGGCAGCGTGGTCAGCCACAGCCGCGAGCAGACCTTCTGTTCCAGCGACGAGGTGCGTCAGCGTATCGAGCAGCGCCATGCGCTGGTGCGCAGCAGCAAGGTTACTGGTGGCCCGTCGCGCTACTGGCAAGTGCTCGGCACGCAGACCCAGGTGGGCTTCATCTCGCCGCACAGCCACAACTTCTGCGGTGACTGCAACCGTGTGCGGGTAACCGCAGAGGGCAAGTTGGTGCTCTGCCTCGGCCACGACAACGCACTGGATCTCAAGCGCCTGCTGCGTGCGCATCCGGGCGACGGCGAGCGCCTGCGTCAGGCGCTGATCGAAGCGCTGCGCCTGAAGCCCGAGCGTCACCACTTCGCCACCGACGAGCAGGTGCAGGTGGTGCGCTTCATGAGTATGACCGGCGGCTAGACCCGCCCTCGAATTGCCAAAACAACAATAAGGAGGCTCTGCATGAAGCCGGTACGACTGTGTCTGCTATCTGCCGTTCTACTGACCCCCAACGCCCTGGCGCAGACCTATGTGGTCGGCGTCGAGGACCTGCCGTTCGCGCCGCACTACAGCCTCGATGGCGAGGGGCAGTACCGTGGCTTCGCTCGCGAGGTTCTGGATGCCTTCGCCGCTGATAGCGGTGTCAGCCTGAGCTACAAGGCGTTGCCGGTGGATCAGCTGCTGCCGGCCCTGCGGCGTGGCGAGATCGACTTCAAGTATCCCGACAGCCCGCATTGGGCCGGCACGCAGAAAGCGGGCATGGCGCTGCACTACAGCCAGACCGTGGTCGATTACGTCGACGGCGTGCTGGTAGCGCCGCAGCGCCAGGGGCAGACGCTGGAGAGCATTCACCGCCTGGCCATGGTGCAGGGCTGGACGCCGCGAGGGTACGAGCAGGCCATCGACAGCGGGCAGGTTCAGCTGAGTTACAGCGAGGACCTGCGCCAGATGATTCGCCAGGCCTTGAAGCAGGAAACCGATGGCGCCTACTTCAATGTGGTGGTGGCCACCCATTACCTGGACAACATCCGCGCCCGGCCCGGTGCTCTGGTGTTCGATCCCAAGTTGCCGCACACCCGTGGCAGCTTTCACCTGTCGAGCCTGCATCACCCGCAGCTGATCGCCCGTTTCGACCGCTTTCTCGCCCAGCGCTCGGAGCAGGTAGCTGCGCTCAAGGCCAGCTATCGGGTCGAGGCCAATCTCGATAGCGAGTACATGGGCGTCGAGCAGTGGAAAGTGGATTTTCTCGAGCGCCAGAAAGCCAAAGCCGGCGCACAGGCGCCGGCTTCGTCCGCTCGTTGATGGCTTAGAGTGTGGCGTCGGCGCGTTTCAGCGCCTGCGCCTGGCCGTGCATCAGGCCATAGTGCAGCACCGCGCCGAGCAGGGCGCCGAGCAGCCAGGAATAGCCCGAAAGCTGACTCAGGACTGGCGCCCATACCGAGGCGACGGAGAACACCGAGCCGATGGCGAAGGCGATCATCGCCTTGCGGTTCCAGCCGCCATCGAAGTAGTAGGCCGAACCGACCTCGGCGCTGAACAACTGCTGCAGGTCGAGCTTGCGCCGGCGTACCAGGTAGTAGTCGGCGACGATGATGCCGTACAGCGGTGCGAGAACGGCGCCGAGGGTGTCGACGAAGGCAGCGATGCCGACGTTGCTGATGAAGGCCACCCATAGCGCGCCGATGAAGAAGGCGATGCCGGCGGTGATGAAGCCACCGGTGCGTGCGCTGATGTGTGCCGGAGCCAGGTTGGCCAGGTCATAGGCTGGCGGGATGAAGTTGGCCACCAGGTTGATGCCCACGGTCGCGGCGAAGAAGGTCAGCGCGGCGATGATGGTCAGGGTCAGGTTGTCGACGCGCGCAACGATGTCGGTCGGGTTGGTCAGCGTCTCACCGAACACCACCACGGTGCCGGCGGTGATTACCAGCGCGATCAACGAGAAGATCGCCAGGCTCACCGGCAGGCCGAGGAAGTTGCCGATGGTCATCTGCCTTTCGCTTTTGACGAAGCGGGCGAAGTCGCCGTAGTTGATCACCACCGCAGCGAAGTAGGCGACCATGGTGCCGACTACCGCGAAGAACGCGGCCACCGGGCCAGCGGCATACTCACCGTTGCCGCTGAAAATGTTGCCCAGCTCACTGAGCAGGCTCGGGCCGGCCTGGTACCAGATCAGGCCCATCAGCGCGATCATCACCACGTAGACCAGCGGCCCGGCCCAGTTGAGGAAGCGTGTGATCCAGCTCATGCCGCAGACGAACAGGCCAACCTGGAATAGGCAGACGATCACGTAGGACAGCCAGCCGATGGCGGTCAGCCCCATGTACACGGCTGGGTTCTGCGGCTCCAGCAGCGAGTTGAGCAGCAGGGCTACGGCGGTGGAAGCGAAGTAGGTCTGCACGCCGTACCAGAAGATCGCGACGATGCCACGCACCAGTGCAGGGAAGTTGGCGCCGCGCACGCCCATGCTGGCGCGGGCGAACACCGGGAAGGGAATGCCGTACTTGACGCTGGGTCTGCCGGTCAGTTGCACCAGGCCCATGACGATGCAGCCGGCGAGCACGATACCGGCCAGCACGGCCCAGCCATTGAGCCCGTAGGAGATGAACAGCGTCGCCGCCAGGGTGTAGCCGAACAGGCTTTGAATGTCGTTCGACCAGACGTTGAAGATCTCGAACCAGCCCCAGGTACGTTTTTCGGGAGCCAGCGGGGCGAGGTCTTCGTTATGTAGCGATGGATCGATGTTCTTGATGCGAAAGTCTTCGGTGGTGGACATGGACAGCTCCCAGTTTTGTTCTTGCGCCGCGGCGATCTATGAGGAGATTTGTCTGCAGGTTTCGTTCCGATTTTGTATTCGCGTCGTGACTGAATCAATGTATACAGCCATTTCGACAGTGTTTCGGTAGGAACCTGATTGTCTTGTACACAGAAAATGCACTGCTGAATATGGCTTATGGACAAATTGCACACAAAAAATAGAAATATTGTGATCAAAAACTTGACCTTGCGGTCAGTTGTGTGATTGCAAGGTGTTGATCGGAAGGCACCTGGTGTACGCCCGATTGTGCACTGGCGTGGTGCCGTTGCTTGCCTGTCGGCGCTGGGTTGGTGCGGTAGTGCAGGCCGCTTTGCCAAAGGCGGTGCGCGCGGCGCACCCTACGGATGGTGTATGGCTGCGTAGGCTATGCCGTGTGCACCTGGCATTTGTTGCTCAAAGAAAAAGGCTCTTCGCATTCTCATGGGGAGGATACGCTTGACACCGGACTGGCAAGTTTGTGTGCGGATTGCTTACTGACTTAGCACTATCCATTACCGAGTCCACTGAGCGTTTGGGTTGCGCCCCTTACGGGCGCTACACCTTGATTCTCACCCCGCGGGCCAGCCTCCGGCTGTTACTTCGCTTCGCTGCGTTTCCTCGCTCCGGTGCTGCTCCGGTGGCCGGCTTACAAGGGCCGCCATCGGTATCTCGCCGCATCCATGCGGCTCGCTCCCCTACGCAACACCTCCACTCGGCCTCCTGAAGGGGACCGGGTCGCGAGCTTGCGACATCTCCGGAAGGTCAAAGTCGATAGTGTTTGGCTTTTGCTCTTGAAGCGCGATCTCACAGACGACGCCCAAGTCCCCATTCAGGAGGCCGAGTGGAATCACCGTGGAAGGGGGTGAGCGACATGGATGTCGCGAGAGCTGCGATGGGCCAGGGATGGCCCTTCGCAGCGGGCCCCTGGAGTGGTGATGGAGCGAGGGAACCCCGGCGCAGCCGGGGCCGTATGCAGGGGTGTGTTTCTTTGCTTACTTTCTTTGCACAAGCAAAGAAAGTGAGTCGCCCGTAAGGGGCGAAACCCGTCAGGTCAGGCGACGCGTTAATGGATAGGGCCAGCACCGAAAGCACACACTTATTTGCCAGTCCGGTCTCAAGCGCACCGTGCATGGAAAGATGAAGATCAAAGAAAAAGGGGGAAGGGCGCGAGCGCCCATCCCCCTTTTTACCTGGCCTCCGTCCCTACCCGACGTCGGCCAAGTGCGCTGTGGCTGTGGTCAGAAGTGGTACTTGACCAGTGCCTGCACCGCCGTCTGGTCGAAGCGGTCATCCGACCCGTCCACCGGCTTCACACCGTACTTGGCGCGCCACATGTTGATCTCTGTGCCTACATAGAGCTGACGCTCCTTGCCGAACAGGGCTTTGCCCGCATCCCACTTGACCTGGATCGAGGAGCCGACCGAGGTCTGGGTGCCGGCATCACGCGACGGCGAACGCCAGTCGAGGAAGCCGTCGACGACGAAGTCCTGCTCGCCGAGGCTGAACGGATACGCCGCGCTGATGGTCAGCTGGGTGGCGTAGCCGTTGCTGTTGCTGTCGGCGAAGAAGGTATGGTTGTTGATCTTGACCTGGTACAGGTTGGTCTTGAAGTAGGTGAAGCCGGGTACTTCCCAGTCCAGGCCGATGCCGTACAGGTAGTTCTCCGGGCCAGGGCCGCCATTGCCTTTTTCATAGGTAAAGGCGGCGAACACGTCTTTGATCGGGCCGGCGGCCAGCTTCTGCCCGGTCAGCCAGCTCAGGCTGACACGTGGGGAGAATTCCATGTAGTAGAAGGAATCCTTGTCATGTTGACGGAAGGTACCGTTGTCGAAGCTGCCGCGCGATTGCACGTTGTCGGTATGGATGTAGTCGAGGAAGTAGAAGATGTCGCCCCAGGCCCAGCCACTGGCGTGCTCGAAGGTGAAGGTGGTCTGGGTACGCTGTTCCTCGCCGTTGAAGTTCATGCGCTGGAAGTTCTCGCCGTACAGGTACGACAGGCTGTTGTCCTGCCAGTAGAGGAGGTCGCCAGCGAGTGCCTGCTGGCCGGAGAACAGTCCGGCTGACAGGGCGAGGCAGTGGGGCAGATGCTTGAATTTCATGAATTTTCCTTGTTTTTGACGTGCAAGCAGGTGTCCCCCGGCAGCGGACTGCCGGGAGTGGATCGGTTTGTCGCGGTTAGCTGGTGCGCGGGTCCGGGGTAAGGTCGCGGCTCAGAGTCTTGAGGTTGCTGTCATCGACGCCATCGTCACCCTGGCGGTTCTGCAGCACGGTGTGCAAGTGCGCCTCGGGATCGTAGTCGTCCTCTTCCACTTCCTGCTGTTCGTCGGGCAGGAATATGTTCAGCGCAATGGCGCTGAAGGCTCCGATGGTGATCGGTGAGCCGAAGATGTTCTTCAGCACGTCCGGCATGTGCGAAAGCACATCCGGCACGCCGGCCACACCCAGGCCAAGGCCCAGGGAAATGGCCACGATCAGCACGTTGCGACGGTGCAGACCGGCTTCGCTGAGAATCTTGATGCCGGCCACCGCGACGGTGCCGAACATGATCAGGGTGGCGCCACCGAGTACCGGCTTGGGCATCAGTTGCAGCACGGCACCCACCACCGGAAATAGCCCCAGCAGGATCAGGATGCCGGCGATGTAGAAAGCCACGTGGCGGCTGGCAACGCCAGTGAGCTGGATCACCCCGTTGTTCTGGCTGAAGGTGGTCATCGGAAGGCTGTTGAACATGGCGGCAACTGCCGAGTTGCAGCCATCGGCCAGCACTCCGGATTTGATCCGGCGCATGTATAGCGGCCCCTTGACGGGCTGCTTGGAGATGATCGAGTTGGCGGTCAGGTCGCCTGCCGTTTCCAGTGGCGTGATCAGGAAGATCACGGCAATGGGCACGAAGGCGATCCAGTCGAAACCGAAACCGTACTTGAATGGCTGCGGCATGCTGATCAACGGCACTTCAGCCATGTTGGCGAAATCCACCCGGTCGGTGAACCAGGCCACGCTGAAGCCGAGGGTCAGGCCGATGATCACGGCGGACAGGCGCAGCACCTGCGAAGAGGCGCGGTTGAGGGCGACGATGGTGCCCAGCACCAGCCCGCCAAGCGCCAGGTGGTGCAGGGCGCCGAGGTCTGGCGCGCCGTAGCCGCCGGCCAGGTCGGTCATCCCCACCTTGATCAGCGACAGGCCCATCAGGCAGATGATGGTTCCGGTGACCACCGGGGTGATGACCTTGCGCAGCTTGTTGATGAACTGGCTGAAGGCGATCTCGACGAAGGCGGCGCAGAAGCAGATGCCGAACAGCGTGGCGAGTATTTCCTCCTCGCTGGCGCCGCGGCCTTTGACAATGAATCCGGCGCTGAGCACCACGCTGAGAAAGCCGAAACTGGTGCCTTGCAGACAGAGTAGGCCGGAACCGATCGGGCCGATGCGCTTGGCTTGGACGAAGGTGCCGAGGCCGGAGACGAACAACGCCATGCTCACCAGGTACGGCACATGAGCGCCGAGGCCGAGGGCGCTGCCGACGATCAGGGTAGGGGTGATGATGCCGACGAAGCTGGCCAGCACATGCTGCAGCGCCGCGAAGATGGCAGGGGCGAAAGCTGGGGTGTCGTCCAACTGGTAGATCAGGTCGCTGTTGCCGACGGGCGCAGCTGGGGCTTGGGTATTGCTATCTGGGGTCATGTCATAGCCTGCCATTTGTTTTTATACGGTCATGGGCTTACACGAGGCTTCACGGCACCTCTTTCCTGCTCAATAGAAACTTGTCTGGTCGGTCAGGATGTTTCGACTATAGCAATATGTCGACATTGTTAAAAACAATTTATTTATAGATTGTGCACAAAAAATGAACCGCCGGTCAGCTTGCGCTGCCGGCGGTTCATGGGCGTAAAAAGATGCCGCACCCGGTCACGGGCGCGACATGTGCGGCAATCAGTTTATCTGAGCGCCTTTGGCGATCCAGCTGCCGATCAGGTCGCGTTCGTCCTGAGTCATCTGGGTAATGTTACCCAGTGGCATGATCTGCGAAGCGACGCTCTGGGCGTGGATCTTCGCGGCCTGCGCCTTCATCTGCTCCGGCGTATCGAGCATCAGGCCGGCGGGTGCGGCGCTGAACATCGGGCTGCTCGGACTCACCGAGTGGCACACGGTGTAGCGCTCGTGGATCACGCTTTCGACTTGGGCGAAATCGGTGCTGGCGGCAGGTGTCGCGCTATCAGCAGCAGTGGGCGATTTCTCGTTTGCATCGGCTTTGGGCTGGGTTGCCTCGGCAACAGGCTCGCTGGTTGTGGAGGGGTTGCCGGGGAGGCCGGTGGCAGGAACGGGAGCGTACTTGATCGCCGGAGCTTGAGCCGTTGCCGGTGCGCTGACCGATTTGGTTTGCGGGCCGGTGACGTAAGCCAGGCAGATCATGCCCAGCGCTGCGGCCGGTAGGGTCCAGACGTACTTGCTGCTGTCGTGGCGGGTGTTGAAGTAGTGACGCACCAGCACGGCCAGAATCGCGATGCCTGCCAGGATCAGCCAGTTGTATTGGCTGCCGTAGGTGCTCGGGAAGTGGTTGCTGATCATGATGAACAGCACCGGCAGGGTGAAGTAGTTGTTGTGACGCGAGCGCAGCAGGCCTTTGGCCGGCAGGGTTGGGTCCGGCGTGGTGTTGGTTTCGATCGCTTTAACCAGCGCGCGCTGGGCCGGCATGATGGTGAAGAACACGTTGCCGACCATGATGGTGCCGATGATGGCGCCGACATGGATGTACGCCGCGCGGCCGCTGAAGATCTGGCTGAAACCGTAGGCGGCAGCGATGATCAGCACGAACAGCACGGCACCGAGCAGGGCGGGGCGTTTGCCCAGTGGCGAGTCGCAGAGGAAGTGATAGATCACATAGCTGAGCGCCATGGAACCGAGGCCGATGGCGATGGCTGCAGCCGGTGCCAGATCAACACCCGGCTTGACCAGGTACAGGCTCGGGTTGAGGTAGTAAACCACCAGCAGCAGGGCGACGCCCGACAGCCAGGTGAAGTAGGCCTCCCATTTGAACCAGTGCAGGTTCTCCGGCATTTTCGGTGGGGCCAGTTTGTATTTTTCCAGGTGGTAGATGCCGCCGCCGTGAATCGCCCAGAGGTCGCCCGACAGGCCCTCGCGGGGATTGCTGCGGTTAAGGTTGTTCTCCAGCCAGACGAAATAGAATGACGCGCCGATCCAGGCGATACCGGTGATCATATGGATCCAGCGGATGCCCAGGTTTAGCCATTCGGTGAAATGTGCTTCCACGATCTGTACC